>OLSA01003422.1_pt1 | contig 11069 bp, 8 predicted proteins | sample 1672731 | NCBI WGS metagenome assembly OLSA01 (sample SAMEA3136718, study PRJEB25190) | human gut metagenome | biome: human gut; feature: human-associated habitat; material: faeces | place: Austria | collected 2013
CGCAGGGGAGCGGGCCGCCCGGGAAGCCGCCGGACGGCTGGCCTGCCTGCTGGCGGCCCGGGCCGGGTGCGTGGTGCAGATGTTCTGCGGCATCCCCACAGTATTGAAAGGAGAACTGCCCCCATGCTGATCTATCTTCTGCGCCATGGCCTGACGGCCTACAACGCCGAAAAGCGCTATCAGGGCCAGCGGGATATCCCCCTGTGCCCTGCGGGCCGCGCCCAGCTGCGGGAGGCGGACCTCCGGCCGGAAACGGTCTATATCACCCCGCTCTGCCGCACCCGGCAGACCGCGGAGGTGCTCTTCCCGGGTGCAAGGCTCGTGGAGGTGAAAGACCTGCAGGAGATGTGCTTCGGCAGCTTTGAGGGCCGCAATTTCATTGAGATGGAGCACGACCCGGATTATCTGGCCTGGGTGAACGCCAACTGCGAAAGCCCCTGCCCGGACGGCGAGACCAAGGCTGTTTTTTCGGAGCGGGTGTGCAGGGCCTTTGCCGCACTGGTGGACAGGGCCCTTGCAGAGGGGGAAGAGACACTGGTCATTCTGGCCCACGGCGGCACCCAGATGGCTGCCATGGAGCGCTACGCCCTGCCCCATGCGGATTATTACCACTGGTGCGCCCCCAACGCGGGCGGTTACGTTCTGGATGCAGGAGATTGGGCGGAGCAGCGGGTGCTGCACCTGCTGAAAACTGTGCAGTACACAAAGGAGGATGCCCGATGATCGAATACGCAGTACTCGGCGGTTTTGTGCTGGACTGCCTCTTCGGCGACCCGGCCTGGCTGCCCCACCCGGTGGTGTACATGGGCAAGGCCATCTCGGCGCTGGAAAAGCGCCTGCGGGCCTGCCTGCCCAAAACGCCTCAGGGGGAACTGCTGGGCGGTGCCATTGTGGCCTTCTGCCTGCCGGTGGGTACCTTTCTGCTGACGAGCCTTGTCTGCCTGGGGGCTGCCCGCATCAGCCCGTGGCTGGGGCTGGCCGTCCAGATGTTCTGGTGCGGGCAGGCACTGGCCGCAAAGGGGCTGGCGCAGGAGAGCACCAATGTTTACCGGGAACTGGTCAAGCCCGACCTGCCTGCCGCCCGCAGGGCGGTCAGCCGCATCGTGGGGCGGGACACCCAGGATCTGACGCTGGAGGGTGTGACCAGGGCCGCTGTGGAGACGGTGGCCGAAAACGCCAGCGACGGCGTGATCGCACCCCTGCTCTATATGCTCATCGGCGGGGCACCGCTGGCCCTGGCCTACAAGGCCATCAACACGATGGACAGTATGCTGGGCTACAAAAATGAAAAATACCTCTACTTTGGCCGCATCCCGGCCAAGCTGGACGATGCGGCAAATTACCTTCCCAGCCGCCTTGCCGCCCTGCTGTGGGTGGCTGCTGCGGCCTTTACGCACAATGACGCAAAAGGGGCGTGGAAGATCTGGCGGCGGGACCGCCGGAACCACGCCAGCCCCAACAGCGCCCAGACCGAGAGCGCCTGCGCCGGTGCGCTGGGGGTGCAGCTGGCCGGGCCCGCCTATTACTTTGGCGAATACTACGCCAAGCCCACCATCGGCGATCCGCTGCGCCCCATTGAACCGGCGGATATCCTGCGTGCCAACCGGATGATGTACGTGGCAAGCGCCTTTGCACTGGCGTGGGGCGTGGCAATACGGGCTATTTTGTAACGACCTCGCCCTCTCAGTCATGCCTTGCATGACAGCTCCCCCAAAGGGGGAGCCAAGAGCTGGAATCCAGAACTATCCAGGAAAAGGAGAACGAACATGCAACTAGTACATGGCGGCGATTGGGCCGGTTACCGGGCCGAGTTCGGGCGGGATGCGTTGGATTTTTCGGCCAACGTCAGCCCGCTGGGCCTGCCGGAAGGGGTGGCCCGGGCCATCACGGCGGCATTGCCCACGGCCGACCGCTACCCCGACCCCCTGTGCCGGGAACTGCGGGCAAAGCTGGCGCTCCATGAGGGCGTGCCGGCGGAGCAGATCCTCTGCGGCAATGGGGCAGCCGACCTCATCTTCCGGCTGGTCTGGGCCAGAAAGCCCCGCCGGGCGCTGGTCACCGCACCCACCTTTGCGGAGTATGCCACTGCTTTGGAAAGTGTCGGCTGCACGGTGGAACGCTTCTTTTTGCGGGAGCAGGAGGACTTTGCAGTCACGGATGCGTTCTGTGCGGCCATCCGTCCGGGGGTGGACATGGTGTTCCTCTGCCAGCCCAACAACCCCACCGGCCAGCTGACGGCCCTGCCGCTGGTGGAGCAGATCCTCCACCGCTGCGCGGCGTGCGGCACCCTGCTGGTGGTGGACGAATGCTTTCTTGATTTCCTGCCCGACCATGCCCTGCACACGGCAAAAGGCCTGCTGGGGGAGGGAAATCTGGTCATCCTGAAAGCCTTCACCAAGCTTTACAGCATGGCGGGCGTGCGGCTGGGCTATGCCCTGAGTGCCGACACAGCGCTGCTGGAACAGATGCAGGCCTGCGGCCAGCCCTGGGGCGTGTCCAGTCTGGCGCAGGCGGCGGGCCTTGCCGCGCTGGAGGAGACAGCGTATGTGGAAAAGGTCCGGGCCCTCATTGCGGAACAGCGGCCCCGCCTGACAGCCGGGCTGCGGGCGCTGGGCCTGCGGGTGCTGGACGGCAGGGCAAATTACCTGCTGTTTCAGGCCCCGGAGACGCTGGGAGAAGCCTTGCGGCAAAGGGGCGCTGTGCTGCGCAGCTGTGCGAACTACCCCGGGCTGGGCCCCGGTTGGTACCGCACCGCCGTGCGCACCGGACCTGAAAACGAACAGCTTTTGAAACTTCTTGCGGAGGTGCTGGAATGAGCAAGGCAAAGTGCATCATGGTGCAGGGAACCATGAGCGGTGCAGGCAAAAGCCTGCTGTGCGCCGCCCTCTGCCGCATTTTTGCGCAGGACGGTTACCGCGTGGCTCCCTTCAAGAGCCAGAACATGGCGCTGAACAGCTTTGTCACCCGGGATGGGCTGGAAATGGGCCGGGCACAGGTGGTGCAGGCGCAGGCCGCAGGCATCGAGCCGGATGTGCGGATGAACCCCATTCTGCTCAAGCCCAGCAGTGACGTGGGCAGTCAGGTTATCGTGAACGGTGAGGTGCGGGGCCAGATGTCCGCCGCCGCCTATTTCAAGATGAAAAGAGCGCTCATCCCGGAGATCCTCTCGGCCTATAACAGTCTGGCCGAAACCGTGGACATCATCGTCATTGAGGGGGCCGGAAGCCCGGCGGAGATCAACCTGAAGGCAGACGATATCGTCAACATGGGCCTTGCCCGGCTGGTGGATGCCCCCGTTCTGCTGGCGGGAGACATCGACCGGGGCGGTGTATTCGCCCAGCTGTACGGTACGGTGGCGCTGCTGGAGCCAGAGGAGCGCGCCCGCATCAAGGGGCTGCTCATCAATAAATTCCGCGGCGATGTGGAGATCCTGCGCCCTGGCCTTGCTATGCTGGAAGAGAAAACGCAGCTGCCGGTGCTGGGGGTCGTGCCCTACTTGAAGGTGGACATTGAGGACGAGGATTCTCTTTCCACCCGGCTGGATGCGGGCAGAACGGTCCACCCGCTGGATGCAGCAATCCTCCGCCTGCCGCACATCTCCAACTTTACCGATTTCATGCCGCTGGAGCAGCACCCTCTGCTGGGCGTGCGGTATGTGCAGAATACCCGCCAGCTGGGCACACCGGATCTCGTCATCCTGCCCGGCACCAAGAACACAGTGGATGACCTGCTCTGGCTGCGGCAGTCCGGGCTGGAAGCAGCCCTGTTGAAGCTGGCGGCCAGCGGCACGCCGGTGCTGGGGGTCTGCGGCGGGTATCAGATGCTGGGCGAGACGCTGGCCGACCCCGAAGGCACGGAGAGCGGTACGGTGCAGACCGTGCGGGGGCTGGGGCTGCTGCCCACCCACACGGTCTTTACCGGCCAGAAGCACCGCACCCAGGACACTGCCGCCGTGACCGCCGCCCCCTTTGCGGGCGCGGTCCTGACCGGATATCAGATCCACACCGGCCGCACCGAGGTGCAGGGTGTGCCCTTCTGCACACTGGCAGACGGCACACCCGAGGGCTGCGTGCAGGACAATGTGTTCGGCACCTATCTGCACGGCCTGTTTGATACCGGGGAGCTTACCGAGAAGCTGGTGGCCCTGCTCTGCCAGCGCAAGGGCATTGCGCCGGACAGCGCGGCCCTCATCCCGATGGAGCAGTACCGCCAGCAGCAATTTGACCTGCTGGCCGATGGCGTGCGCGGCGCGCTGGATCTGGATGCCGTTTACGCGGCCATGGGGTTGGAGAACCCGCGGAGGAATGCACAATGATCCCACAACATCATCTGCCCGCCGACATTGAGCGGACAAGCCTTTCCATCATCACGGCAGAGCTGGAAGCGTTGGGCCTGACCCCGCCGCCCGAGACTGCCGCTGTGGTCAAGCGGGTCATCCACACCACCGCCGACTTTGACTATGCGAAAAATCTGCGCTTTACGCCGGGGGCTGTGGCGGCAGGTGTGGCCGCCCTGCGGGCCGGAACTCCCATCATCACCGACACCAACATGGCGCTTTCGGGCATTTCCAAGCCTGCCCTTGCCCGGCTGGGCGGCAGTGCCCTCTGCTACATGGCGGACCCCGAGGTGGCGCGGATCGCAGCCGAGACCGGTACCACCCGGGCAGTGGCCTCCATGCACCGCGCGGCGCAGGAGCACCCCGGGGCCATTCTTGCGGTGGGCAATGCCCCTACCGCTCTGCTGGCCATTGCGGAGGAGATCGAGGCCGGGCTGCGGCCTGCCCTGATCATTGCCGTGCCGGTGGGCTTTGTGAATGTGGTGGAAAGCAAGGAAGCGCTGTTTGCCGCCTGTGCAGCCCACGGTGTGCCTGCCATCGCGGCCATGGGCCGCAAGGGCGGAAGCACCGTAGCCGCCGCAGTCTGCAACGCCCTGGTCTACTCCGCTGCCGAGATGCTGGACCCAGCGGCAAGAGGGTGGAAATAGGGTGGAACCGGTGAAAACGCCCCTTTTTACGCTTTTGCTTGACTTTTTGGCAGAAACAAGGTATCGTTTATCTGTATGACGATTGATATATGAGTTGAAGCTTTGCGTGAAAAAGGAAACATTATGGCACAGACGATTTTAGAAGAAAAGAAGAAATCACGGCTGATGACAGAGGGCAGCATCTGGAAGAGCATCCTGCTCTTCTCGGTGCCGCTGATCCTGGGCAACATGCTGCAGCAGCTGTACAACACCGCCGATTCCATCATCGTGGGCAACTTTGTGGGCAGCAATGCGCTGGCAGCCGTCGGCTCCAGCGGATCGCCCATCTTCCTGCTCATCGGGTTCAGCCAGGGTATTGCCGTGGGTGCCGGTGTCGTGGTGTCCCAGTTTCTGGGAGCCAAGGACAGGGAGGGCGCGCACACTGCAGTTCACACCTCGCTGGCCCTTTCGGCCATTCTGGGTGCGATCCTGACCGTGTGCGGCATTGCCGTCAGCCGTGCCCTGCTCACCGCCATGAACACCCCCGCAGAGGTGCTGGAGGATGCGGTGCTCTATATGCGGCTCTATTTTGGCGGTGTGCTGTTCAGCGTGGTGTATAACATGGCGGCCGGTATCCTGAACGCCGCCGGCAACTCCAAGCGGAGCCTGCTCTACCTGGGCGTTGCCTCCATCACCAACATCGTCCTCGACCTTGTCCTGATCGCCGGATGCAAGATGGGCGTGGCCGGTGCGGCCATTGCCACCGATATCAGCCAGCTGGTGTCCTGTGTGCTCTCCCTGCGGTTTCTGATGCGGGTGGAGGACGATTACCGCGTGACGGCAAAGGAAGTGCGCGTGCACAAAAAGATGGCGGTCCGCATCATCAAGGTGGGCCTGCCCACCGGTATCCAGAACATGGTCATCTCCCTTTCCAATGTGCTGGTGCAGGTCAGCGTCAACGGCTATGGTGCCGCTGCCATGGCAGGCTTTGCCGCCTATATGAAAGTGGATGGCTTTAACATTCTGCCTGTGCTGAGCTTCAGCATGGCGGCCACCACCTTTGTGGGCCAGAACTTTGGTGCGGGCAAGATCGACCGTGTCAAAAAGGGCACCTTTGTCACCCTGGGCATGTGCATCGTTTACACCATCCTGACCGGCATCCTGCTGCTCGTCTTCCAGGATTCCATCATGCACCTGTTCACCGGCGATGAAACGGTCATTGCCTACGGCAAGATCTGTATGCTCTATTTCTGCCCCTTCTACTGGATGCTGGGCATCCTGCAGGGCCTTGCCGGTACGGTGCGCGGCACCGGCAAGAGCGTGCCGCCCATGGTGGTGCTGCTGATCTCCCTGTGCCTGTTCCGCATCGTCTGGATCCAGTTTGTCCTGCCCCTGTTTGCAGGCATTGAGGGTGTGCTGCTGGTCTACCCGGTGTCCTGGGCTGTGGGTGCAGTGCTGATGGTGCTCTACGCCTGGAAGGGCAAATGGATGCAGCTGCCGGAAGCAATTTCATAAACCGGACGCACCCGATCCCCCGGTGGAAGTGCATTTTATACAAAAAGTAACGTATGAATGCATAAAATATTCGGGGGGGGGCTAAAAAATCTGCGAAAATCAGTTGATTTCTGCCGAAAAATGCCGTATACTGAATTATAGTTTCAAATCGAACGACAGACTTCGACAAAAGGGGCTGATGAGATGGAGTGCACACAGGCAGAGGCTTTTGAACAGTATATTCGGGATCTGCGCGTTGTGCGCTCGATCTCCCGGCCCAGCTTTCCGGAGGGCAAAGCTCCCGCTGCTGTGCTGGAAGAAATCCAGACCAACGCGCTGAGATGCAACACCCTGATGCGGCAGAATGAGGCACTGCTGGCGCGGTTTGTCTACGACCGTGACCCTGCCTCCCTGACCGAAACGGATATCCAGGGACTAAGTGCCTTTGCAGGCAGGCTGTTCAACTATGCGAACAGCGAGGATATGGGCGTGGCGTTCAAGGTGCATCAGCTGCTGCTGGCAGCGGCCCGCAGCCGGGAAGACGTGCCCATGATCGTCAGGGAGCTGTACTATACAGGTATCACCTTGCATTATATGAACGTCCGGGATGAGGGAACTGGCATCAACCTGTTGGGAGATGCGATCCAGGTCTATTTTACGGAAGCTGCTGAATACATGTCACGGTATGAACAGCTGGACAGGAATACCCGGCAGTATCTCATCCGCTGTGTGGGCAACACCCGGCTGGGGATGTCCCGCGGCACCCATGCGGAAAGCTGCCGGTATCTGGAGCGGTTCCGCCGCGCAATGGACATCATCCAGTCTGCGCATTACCATGCGCTGGACCCGGAGTTCCCTTGGGAAAGCTACATCTATTCCATGCACATGGATCGCATGACCCTGCTGACCCATCTGCGGCAGGAGGAGGATCCCGAGGTGGCGCGGCAGGTGCTGGAATCGGCGGAATACATCTGGGGGCACAAGAAGAAGTACAAGGGTCAGGAGGCGCGCCTGCAGAACTGGCGGGTGCCCTATTTTTACGCCGCTGCCCGCTACCATGCCGGGGTGGGCAGCCTGGAAGACGTGGTCAAGATCCTTCTGGAATCGGCGGGAAGCGTGGCGCAGGATGATTATTCTGCCGAGGCCATCAACCGGAAGCTGGTTCTGGCGGCCTATCTCTCGGTCTATGCAGAACGTCTGGACGAGGCGGGAGCACAGAGGTATCGTGCAACCGTGGAGCAGGTGCGCCGTTCTGCGGATCAGTATCTGGAACAGATGCCGGCCAGCCAGTATCCCCGTGTGGTAAACTCTGCCGCTTGGGAGTTGAGCAAGATCAGCACCAGCTCAGATGAAACGGCGAACCGCCGGATGCTGGGCAGTATTCTGGCCGGGCACAAGCCGACCTATGTCCACTCGCTGATGGTGGCAGAGCTGACCCGTGCCCTGCTGCATCGGCAGATCGAGACAAGGCCCGAAACACTGGTTGGCCTGCTGGGCTGCAGGAGCGCGGCCGAGGTGCAGGCCCGGCGGGAAGAGCTCTGCCAGACGGCCTATGAGTGCGGCCTGTACCACGACCTTGGCAAGTGTGCCGTTCTGATGTACATCAACAACAACGCCCGCCGCCTGCTGGATGAGGAGTTTTTCTGCATCCAGAGCCACCCAAGGACCGGCGCTGACATTCTGAATAGAATGGGCTGCGGAAGAACGCTGGCCCTGGCGGCGCTCTATCACCACTGCTATTACAACGGCAAGGGCGGATATCCCAATGATGTACCCTCCTGCCCGCCGGAGATCAAGGGAATCGTGGATGCGCTGAGTGTGGCAGACTCGCTGGATGCCGCCACCGATAATATCGGTCGGTGCTACAACCTTGCAAAGCCCTTCCACACGCTGCTGGAAGAGCTGCGGGCCCAGAGCGGCACCCGCTATGCGCCCAATGTGGTCGCCCTGTTCGAGGATGAGCGTTTCTGCCAACAGCTGGCAGAGAACACGGATGCCGAGCGCAAAAGGGTGTATCTGCAGGTGTATCACGCCGGAAGTGAAGAAAAATAAATATCATAAGCAAAAGGAGCCTCTTGGGCTCACATCCCCTGTCTCTACAGGGAAATAGGTGTGAGTGCCAAAAGGCTCCTTTTCTTTTGCTCTTATGATATTAGATGCAAAAGGCTTTGTCAAGCACCGGCGGCTGCATCGCTTCAGCCGGGGTACTTAGCCACTTCCAACAATTCCTCCGCCCGGCGGACCTGTTCCGCCGTGGGGGGAACAGCATCGGGCAGGGGATAGGAGATGCCCAGCTTCTGCCACTTGAACAGCCCCAGCGTGTGGTAGGGGAGAACCTCCACTCGCTGCACCGTTTTCAGGCTGCGGATGAAGTCTGCGGTCCTGCGCAGGCCCTCCTCGTCATCGGTGAGGCCGGGCACCAGCACATGCCGGATCCAGAGCGGAACGCCCAGATCGGAGATATGCCGTGCCATGGCTAAAATGTTGGCATTGTCCCTGCCGGTAAGCTGACGGTGCTTCTCCGGATCGATCTCCTTGAGATCCAGGATGACCAGACTGGTGGAAGCCATCAGGGTATCGAAGGCGGCCAGGTAGGCGGGGTCATCGGGCTGGAACGGCTGACCGGCCGTGTCCAGCGCGGTGTGTACCCCCTTGGCGCGCGCCAGCTGGAAGAATTTTGTCAAGAAGTCCATCTGCCGCAGCGGCTCGCCGCCGCTGACGGTGATGCCGCCCTTCTTGCCCCAGTAATTGCGGTAGCGCCAGACGTGTTGGAACAGCTTCTCCGGAGACCATTCCGTGCCGCCCTCAGCGCTCCACGTTTCGGGGTTGTGGCAGTATTTGCAGCGCAGGGCACAACCCTGCAGAAAGACAACGAACCTGACACCAGGCCCGTCCACCGAGCCGAAGCTTTCCAGCGAGTGGACGAGACCGACAGGGTCACAGTGCGGCATGGCAGGTGCGGGAGATCACGTCCATCTGCTGCTCGCGGGTCAGGTCGATGAACTTGACCGCATAGCCGGAGACGCGGATGGTGAAGTTGGCGTATTCTTCCTTTTCGGGGTGCTCCATGGCATCCAGCAGCTTCTCCTTGCCGAACACGTTCACGTTCAGGTGGTGTGCACCCTGATCGAAGTAGCCGTCCATCACCTGCACCAGGTTCTCCTTGCGCTCCTCCTCGCTGTGGCCCAGAGCCTCGGGGTTGATGGTCTGGGTGTTGGAGATGCCGTCCAGAGCCCAGTGGTAGGGCAGCTTGGCAACAGAGTTCAGGGAAGCCAGCAGGCCGTTCTGCTCCGCACCGTAGCTGGGGTTTGCACCGGGTGCAAAGGGGGTAAAGGCGGCACGGCCATCGGGCAGAGCACCGGTGTACTTGCCGTACACCACGTTGGAGGTGATGGTCAGGATGGAGGTGGTAGCCTCGGAGTTGCGGTAGGTGTGGCGCTTCTTGATCATCTCAAGGAAGGTGCGCAGCAGCCAGACGCCGATCTCGTCGGCACGGTCATCGTCGTTGCCGTACTTCGGGAAGTCGCCCTCGACCTCGAAGCCGGTGGCAAGACCCATCTCGTCGCGCACGACCTTGACCTTGGCGTACTTGATGGCGCTCAGGGAGTCGATGACGTGGGAGAAGCCTGCAATGCCGGTGGCAAAGGTGCGGCGCACATCGGTGTCGATCAGGGCCATCTCGGCTTCCTCGTAGTAGTACTTGTCGTGCATATACTGGATCAGGTTCAGCACGTTGACGTACAGGCCGGCCAGCCAGTCCAGCATCTGGACATACTTGGGCAGGACTTCGTCATAGTTCAGGTACTCGCTGGTGATGGGGGCATAGTTGGGGCCGCACTGCTCGTGGCTCTTCTCGTCCACGCCGCCGTTGATGGCGTACAGCAGGCACTTTGCCAGGTTGGCGCGGGCACCAAAGAACTGCATCTCCTTGCCGGTCTGGGTGGCAGACACGCAGCAGCAGATGGAGTAATCGTCGCCCCAAACGGGCTTCATCACATCATCGTTCTCGTACTGAACAGAGCTGGTGTTGATGGACACCTTGGCAGCGTACTTCTTGAAGCTCTCAGGCAGGGCAGAGGAGTACAGAACGGTCAGGTTCGGCTCCGGTGCGGGGCCCATGTTCTCCAGAGTGTGCAGGAAGCGGTAGCAGTTCTTGGTGACCATGCTGCGGCCGTCCATGCCGATGCCGCCCACTTCCAGCGTTGCCCACACGGGGTCGCCGGAGAACAGCTGGTTGTAGCTGGGGATGCGGGCAAACTTGACCATGCGGAACTTCATCACCATGTGGTCGATCAGCTCCTGAGCCTGGCTCTCGGTCAGGGTGCCGTTCTCCAGATCGCGCTGGATGTAGATATCCAGGAAGGTGGAGATGCGGCCCACGCTCATGGCAGCGCCGTTCTGGGTCTTGATGGCGGCCAGGTAGCCGAAGTACAGCCACTGGCAGGCTTCCTTGGCGTTCTTAGCGGGCTGGGAGATATCGCAGCCGTAGGCCTCGGCCATCTTCTTCATGCCCTTCAGGGCGCTGATCTGGCGTGCGATCTCCTCGCGCAGGCGGATCACGTCATCGGTCATGGTGCCGTCGCCGCAGTTGGCGAAGTCTTCCTGCTTGAACT
>OLSA01003423.1_pt1 | contig 11067 bp, 9 predicted proteins | sample 1672731 | NCBI WGS metagenome assembly OLSA01 (sample SAMEA3136718, study PRJEB25190) | human gut metagenome | biome: human gut; feature: human-associated habitat; material: faeces | place: Austria | collected 2013
AAAAGTAGTAGAGGCGAATGGAGTGCCAATGATCGCTTCCTCCGGTGGATCCGAATTACTTATGGAAATGCTGCAGTCGGCAGGAGCCTCACCAATTGTTGACGGAAAGGTTCATATTGCAGACAATGAAGCGTTAAAAAAGACAATGGAAGTTTATAAAAAATTAGTTGATGAGGGTATTATTGCCGAGTATACGGACTGGGATCAGTATATTGCCTCTATGAATGACGGAAAAACAGCAGGAGTGATCAATGGATGCTGGATCATGTCATCCATTCAGGCGGCAGAGGATCAGTCAGGAAAATGGGCAATTGTAAACATGCCAAAACTGGATGGAGTTGATGGAGCCACAAATTATGCAAATTGTGGTGGTGCAAGCTGGGCAGTATCTTCTAACTGTAAGAATACAGAACTTGCATTTGATTTCTTAAAATCTACATTTGGAAGCAGTGTGGAATTATATGATGATCTGTTGCCGAATGCAGGTGCGATTGCAAGCTACATTCCGGCTGCACAGTCTGATGTATATAATCAGGCATCAGATTTTTATGGTGGACAGGCAGTATATAAAGATATCGTTGGATATGCAGGTTCGGTTCCAGCATTTGACTGTGGTGCATACTATTCGGACATAAGAAGTGCATTGACAGATGCAATCACAAATGTTGTTCAGAATAATGCTGATATTGACGGTGAAATGAATAATGCACAGGAAACATTAGAATTCAATATTGAAAATTAAATATGTAAAGTGGTTTGTACCGGGAACAAATTTTATGTTCCCGGTATTACATTAGGAGAAAATATATGGAGAAAAAAAGAAAATTAAGTCTGGAAAGAAAACATAACCTCACTGGTTGGGCGTTTTTGCTTCCGGCAGCTATATTGATTTTTGTATTTTGTTTTTATCCCATGATACAGGCGCTTATGCTGTCATTTAAGAATGGTATGGGAGATTCTGTAAGGTGGGTTGGCTTTGCAAACTATGTCAGGATACTGAAGGACAAAACATTTTTGCAGTGCCTTTTCAATACAGTATTTTATTTTATCATACAGGTTCCAGTCATGTTGATCATTGCCCTTGTTCTTGCTCAATTACTGAACAATCCGAATATAAAGGGAAAAGGAATCTATCGAACTATGATTTTCCTGCCATGTGCAACATCACTGGTATCGTATTCTATGATTTTTAAGTCACTGTTTGCGCAGGATGGTCTGGTAAATCACGTTATTTCTGCGATTGGACTTCCGACCGTAGACTGGTTTCAGAATGCATGGGCTGCAAGATTTGTAATTATAATCGCGTTGGTCTGGAGATGGACCGGTTACAATATGGTGTTTTATCTTGCAGGGCTGCAGAATATTGATTATTCCGTCTATGAGGCGAGTCGTATTGATGGGGCATCACCGTTTCAACAGTTTACAAAGATCACCATTCCACTGTTAAAGCCTACCATATTACTGACGGCTATTATGTCAACGTCTGGAACACTGCAGTTGTTTGACGAGTCTGTAAATTTAACGGCTGGTGGACCGGGAAAGTCAACAATGACATTGACGCATTATATTTATAACATTTCTTTTGTGGAGACACCAAAATTTAATTATGCGGCAGCACTTTCAGTGTTTATCCTTATTATAGTGGCAATTTTGTCTGCAATTCAAATGAAAGTAGGTGACAAACGTGAGTAAAGGAAAATTATGTATAACACATATTGTATTGATTTTTGCAAGTTTTTTGTCTGTATTTCCACTATATTACATGGTTTGTGGTGCAACCAATCAAAGTATTGATGTGGTCAGGGGAAAACTGCTTCCTGGAACATATTTAGTCGAAAATTTTAAGGCATTGATTGCCAATCAGAATCTGGGGCTGGCAATGATCAATTCATTTCGAAATGCGATTCTTATGACGATTATCACATTATTGGTCTGTTCAATTGCAGGTTATGGATTTGAAATTTATCATGATAAGGAAAAAGACATATTGATGAGTGTATTGTTGTTAGCCATGATGCTGCCATTTGTTGCAATCATGATCTCGCTTTTTAAAATGATCTCTTCCTGGAATCTGGTCAATAGCTGGATTGCATTTGTTTTGCCGTCTATTTCAACGCCATTTATGATTATGATGTTCCGTCAGGCGGCGCGGTCTTTCCCTCATGATATTATAGAGGCGGCTCGTCTGGAGGGGCTAAGTGAAATACAGATTTTTTTCCGGATGTTTGTGCCTGTTATGAAATCAACATATGGAGCTGCAATGACGGTTACTTTTATGAACGCATGGAATAGTTATCTGTGGCCAAAGATTGTCTTTCAAAATAATGATTCCATCACAATGCCAATGCTTGTGGCAAACTTAAAAAGCGGCTACAGTGTTGATTATGGGATGTTGATGCTCGGTGTACTGATCTGTACACTTCCGACGGCGATTATTTTCTTATGTCTGCAGAAAAGTTTTGCAAATGGAATTACGGGGGCTGTTAAATGATAGAAAAAAGATACTGCCTTACACCAGAAGAGTGGGCATATGCGAAAGCCGAACTTGTTCTTGCAGAAAAGCTGGGGTTGATTGAAAACGCCGATATAGAGGCGTTGGAAAAAAGATGTGCAGAAAAAAATGAAGAGAATGCCAGGCTTGAAATGGAGAAAAAGGTATTTTACGGACCGCGCAGATATTCATTGCCGATGTATCTACAGTATGAATTGACGCGTTTCCGGTTGGATTTCGTACAGCCGACAGAAAATATTAGAAAATCAGGAATCAGTCCGGAGATTACAGAAAATCAGAAAAAAGCTTTCTATGAGCGGAATAAAGATTTATTTGGAAGATATTTTGGAGATCTTTTTTCTTATGAAGAGGTAGAGCAGATCATTGAAAAAAGATTGCGGGAGGAAGTGTATGACAGACTTGTGCAGGAAATATTATGTCGATTCGATAAACGGAAATGATACCAATGACGGTTTGAGTGAAAACAGTGCATTCGCAAGTCTTTTTGCCGTCAATAGGCTTGCACTAAAACCGGGGGATCACATATTGCTTGCGTGTGGAAGTGTTTTTGAAAAACAGTTTTTACAGATTCGTGACAGCGGAACAAAGCAGATGCCGATTGTAATTGGAAGTTATGGATGTGGTGAAGATCCTCTGATAAAGACAGACGGACAGGGAATCTGGTATCAGGATTATGGAAAAGAACTGGATTCGCCGACGCATGTTTACCATGGTTATGTTTCCTCGGCAGTACTTCTATTTGATGCCGAGTATATTATCATACAGGATATTGAGATTACAAACAGTGCGGATAAAGTGATCGGCGAAAATTATTCACAGGCAGATAAAATGGAGCGTACAGGTGTTGCAGTCGTTGCAAAAGAGAAAGGTTTAAGATGTGGAATCACACTTCGAAATCTTAAAATCCATGATGTTCATGGAAATGTTTATGACAAGCATATGAATAATGGCGGCATCTATATGACAGCATTACAGCCAGCGGAAGAAGCAATGACAGGAGTGGCAAGATTTTCAGATATCCTGGTGGAGGGATGCTATGTATATCGTGTGAGCCGTTGGGGGATCGCAGTCGGGTATAGTTATGCACATGAGAAATTTGCGGGTGCGGAACTGGATAAAAAAAGGTTTTTGAAATATGGTCATGAGAATATTGTGATACGGGATAATTATGTGAAAATGGCAGGTGGAGATGGAATAACGGTCATGTATGCACTGCGCCCGTTTGTGGAACATAATATGACCGATTCTGTGGCATGTGAGATCAATGACCGTATTTATTGCAATCCGGGCAACCGTGGTGGAAAGGTTGCTGCGGCAATCTGGCCATGGAAATGTAAAGATGCGTTGTTTTGTTATAATGAAGTGGCAGACACGCGGCTGAATCAGGACGGGATGGCTTACGATGCAGATTCCGGGGATGGAACGGTGTATGAGTATAATTACAGCAGGCAAAATGAAGGCGGTTGTGTGATGTTTTGTATGCAGGAGGCCATTCATAACACATTTCGTAATAACGTCAGTTATGATGATTTAGGTGGAACCATCAGTCCGTCCGAAAACCCGGATGCACTGCTTACAGATAATATATTTTATGTTCGCAAGGGAGTTCCTTTTGTGAGAAAGAATATGGATGGTGGAAACTTTACGGAAGAAAATAATCAGATCATACAGTTATAAAATCCATACCATGGCAGATCATCACTCCATCACCTGATACGGAATTTTAGTCCCCATCCCCGAACTAAAATGCAATTCATAATCCTCCGTAATAAAAACGGCTTCTGTATTATCCAGACTTTCCACAAGCGCCATCCCGTCAGCTAAACCCAGTGCAAAACAGGTGGTGGAGAGTCCATCACCGTCCACGGATTCGTCCGTGATGATCGAAACACCCAGCAGTCCGTTATCATAGGGATATCCGGTAGCAGTATCTAAAATGTGATGATAGCGTTTGCCGTCCACCTCAAAATAGCGCTCATAAACACCGGAAGACACAACGGTCTGGTCGGTCACGGATACAGCGAGCATTGCAGCGCCCTCATCGTCAAACGGACGCTGGATGCCAATATTATAGGAAGAACCGTCCGGTTTTGCACCAAGACAGAGCACATTGCCGCCGAGGTTGATATAGCCGCAGGCGGCTCCTTTTTGATTCAGGTAATCTTTCATGCGGTCTGCAATATATCCTTTGGCAATTCCGCCGAGATCAATTTTAGCGGACGGATCTTTTAAGGTGACGGTATTGCCATCTACAACTACATTCTGATAGTCTACTGTCGTTAAAGCCTTTTTGATCTCATCATCAGATGGAATCATAGAGGCATCTGTTTTCTCTAATAAAGCCTTGGTAGAAATATCCCACAGATCCGATAATTTTCCAATCGTAATATCAAATTTTCCATTGCTTAGATCTCCATAATAAAGACCTTTTTTGATCAGTTCTGCGGTCTCTTCATGCACGGTGACAGGTGCACCGCCTGCTGCATTGATTTTTGACACATCGCTGTCTGCGATCGTGTTGGAAAAATAATTTTCATAAGTGTCTGCCAGAGAAAAACAGTCATCGAGCAGGGTTTCGTCTTTTGTTCCGTATAAGGTGACGGTGATAACGGTATTAAAATAAAAACCCGATTTGGAGATCGATTCGCCGGAGCCGGAAGTTTTGCCAAAATTGAGCCGGGATGGCAGATCACAGCCAGATAGCAGTAAAACCGACATAGACAGCAGTATACATAAAAATAATCGATAGTTTCGTTTCATAAAATTCTCCATTTTTACCTGATTTTCAAGGAAAACAACTTGAGTTGTCCGAACAACACTTTAGCATAAAAATAAAAATGCCACAAGTATACCATAATATATTATTTTTACTGCAATTCGTTGTGGATGTGCCAAGGTAGAACAGATATTCTCTTTTTTCCCTTTGATATTTTGAATCAGATATGATAGAGTATAATACAGTGCATATGTTCGAAAAAGCATAATCAGGAATAAAGGGGATTCGTTGGGAAAATGGACCAGAGTAGTTTTCACTTTCATGAGAAAAAAAGAGTTGTAGTTAAAATCGGTTCTTCTTCGTTAAATTATGAGGAGACCGGCAGTTTGAATTTTACAAAACTAGAGCACCTGGTGCGCGAGCTTTGCAATTTAAGAAACCGTGGCATGGACGTATGTCTCGTCAGCTCCGGTGCGATCGCAGTCGGCAGACAATCGCTTGGCATGACAGAGCGGCCGCGGGAACTTTCTACAAAACAGGCATGTGCAGCAGTCGGACAGGCAAGACTGATGATGATCTACCAGAAGCTGTTTGCAGAATATAACCAGGTGGCAGGTCAGGTACTTATGACAAAAAATACCATGGTCAATCCGGTTTCCAGGGAAAATGCAAAGAATACATTTGATGAATTGTTCCGTTTAGGTGCGATCCCGATCGTTAATGAAAATGACACAGTATCTACTTATGAGATGCAGTTTGGTGACAATGATACACTTTCTGCGATCGTTGCGTCCCTGATCGGTGCAGATCTTTTGATTTTATTATCAGATATTGACGGATTGTTTACAGACGATCCGCATAAAAATCCGGATGCAAAACTGATCGAAGTGGTCGAAAAGATGGATTCAGACATTCTTGGAATGGCAAAGAGCACGACCGGAAGTGATGTCGGGACCGGAGGCATGGCAACCAAACTGACAGCAGCAAAGATCGCAACACTTTCCGGGACAGATATGATCATTGCAAACGGAGCGGATGTCTGCGTACTGCATCATATTTTTGATGACAGCTTTAGGGGAACCATTTTTAAAGCACAGAAAAAGGAAACATTCCGTATACAGGATTTTATATTAGAAACAATCGGATAGAAAAAGATTTGTGTGAATAATAAATTTTTCATGCGCAGGAATGGAGATTTTAATGAAACAGGAACAGATTGACAGAATCAACGCACTTTACCGCAAATCACAGGCGGAAGGACTTACCGAGGCGGAAAAAGAAGAGCAGGCAATGTTGCGCAAAGCCTATGTTGCAGATGTAAAACGCAATCTCGTAGCACAGTTAAATAACATTGATATGCAGAATCCGGATGGAACAGTCACAAATCTCGGAGAAGAATATGGAAACAAGAAAAAGCTCTCCTGACAAAAAAGAGATCCGGAAAAAGCATCTTGCCATCCGAAATGCAATGTCAGAACCGGAAACGGCAGAAAAGAGCAGAGCCATCTGCGAAAAATTGCTGACCTCAGACTGGTATGCCATAACAGACTGGATCTTCGGATACTATCCGCTTGGGAAAGAGGCAGACTGCCTGGAATTTCTTAAAAAAGCACTGTCCGATGGCAGACATGTCGCCTTGCCCCGTACAGGAGCAGACTGTACCATGGAATTTTACGAGATCACCTCCTTGGAACAGACCGCAGAAGGCGCATTTCACGTCATGGAACCGACCGCAGAATGCCGCCGTATAAATCCCATGGATCTATCCAACACGCAGATCACAGTGTTAGTCCCGGGCGTCGTCTTTACTCCAATCGGCAGCCGCTATGGCTACGGCAAAGGCTTTTACGACCGCTACTTTGCGAGATATGCAAAGCTAAACCGCTTTGCATTAGCTTACGAGAACCAGCTTGAACCAGAGCTGGAAGTACTTGATACAGATATAAAAATGCATCGCATTTACACGGAAACTGGCGAATATGATATAATTTGAGGCTACCCAAAGCGAAACGCTCCCAAAACCTTCGACTGTTGTGAACCGGGCACCTTCTTTTAAACAGGTGCCCGGTTCACGACAACCACAGCCCGTTGCAGAGTTTCGCCTCAAGTATCGCCGCAATACACATAGACTACTGCAGAATTTCGCCCAGGTATCGCCACAACACCGTATAAACATTTCACAGAAAGGAAAGGTATCACCATGGAACTTGAACAAATATGCCAGGGAGCCAAAGACGCATCCCAAAAACTTGCCACATTAGGCACCAATGAAAAAAATCGGGCTCTCACTGCAGTCGCATCCGCCCTTGTCGCCGCATCCGCCGACATCATCGCCGCAAACAAAGAAGACCTTGAAAATGGCAAAAAGAACCATATGCCGGAAGGACTGTTAGACCGCCTGATGCTAAACGAAGCAAGAATCGCCCAGATCGCCGAAGGTTTGCAGCAGGTAGCCGCTTTAGATGATCCGATCGGGGAAGTCCTTTCCATGAAAAAACGTCCGAACGGCCTGATGATCGGAAAAAAACGTGTACCGCTTGGCGTGGTCGGCATGATCTACGAGGCAAGACCGAACGTGACTGTCGATGCTTTTGGACTCTGCTTTAAGACCGGAAATGCTGTGATCTTAAAGGGCGGAAGTGATGCCATTCATTCAAATATTGCGATCGTTTCCGTCATTCAAAAGACGCTAGAACAGCTTGGCATTCCAAAAGAAGCGGCATCTCTGATCGAAGATACGTCAAGGGATACTGCGACAGCATTCATGAAAATGAACCAGTATGTCGATGTGCTGATCCCACGTGGTGGAGCAGGACTGATCCGTGCAGTTGTGAATCAGGCAACGATACCTGTGATCGAGACAGGAACCGGAAACTGTCATATTTTTGTGGATGAGTCTGCTGATTTTGACATGGCGGTAAATATCATTCTGAATGCCAAAACCCAGAGGATCGGTGTCTGTAATGCCTGCGAGTCGCTTGTCATTCATGAAAAGATCGTGGATGCGTTTATGCCGAAACTGACAGAGGTACTTCAGAAAAAGAACGTGGAATTACATGCGGATGAGAGAAGTTTTGCTGCGTCAGAGTCGGATACAGCACTGAACAGAGCGCTGATCAAGCCTGCGGTGGAGGAAGACTGGGGAAAAGAATATTTAGATTATATGATCTCCGCAAAAACAGTTGCATCTGTAGATGAAGCAATCGAGCATATCAACCGCTATAATACCGGACATTCAGAGGCAATCATTACCGAAAATTATACCAATGCCCAAAAGTTTTTGGACGAGGTGGATGCCGCCTGTGTCTATGTCAATGCATCGACACGTTTTTCTGATGGATTCGAGTTTGGCTTTGGTGCGGAGATCGGTATCAGTACGCAGAAGCTTCATGCGAGAGGTCCGATGGGTTTAGAGACATTGACAAGCACGAAATATATCATTTATGGAAATGGTCAGGTAAGACCATAAGAAAAAGTAATAGAAATAGTGAGGAATTAACAGTTTTATGAGTCAGAAAGTTACAACAGGAGTGCGCCCGACACTGCGCATCGCAGATAAAAACCAGATCCCGGCAACTGAGCCGGAGCGTCAGTATTACTTTATGGATATCGCAAAAGAGTATTTAAGACAGCTTTCCGAGGAAAAAGGAAGTCCGCTGACTTTTCATGTATCCACATTCGGATGCCAGATGAATGCAAGGGACTCCGAAAAATTAGTCGGTATTCTGGAAAAGATCGGCTATGTGGAGGAAGATTCCGAGGAAGCAGATTTTGTTATTTATAACACCTGTACAGTTCGTGAGAATGCAAACAATAAAGTATACGGACGACTGGGATACTTAAACGGCTTTCAGAAGAAAAATCCATTTATGATGATCGGACTGTGCGGTTGTATGATGCAGGAACCGACAGTGGTAGAAAAGATTAAACAGAGTTACCGTTTTGTAAACCTGATCTTTGGAACACATAATATCTATAAATTTGCAGAGCTGATCGTTACCGCATTGGAAAACAGTTATTCAGAGCATGCGGCAGGTCATGGTACATCCATGACGATCGATATCTGGAAAGATACCGATAAGATCGTTGAGGATCTTCCGGTTGAAAGAAAATACTCCTTTAAATCAGGTGTTAATATTATGTTTGGATGCAACAACTTCTGTAGTTATTGTATCGTACCGTATGTGCGCGGCAGGGAGCGGAGCAGAGAGCCCAAAGAAATCATCCGTGAGGTGGAACGCCTTGCGGCTGACGGAGTTGTGGAAATTATGCTCCTGGGACAGAATGTCAATTCTTATGGCAAAAATTTAGAGCAGCCAATGACGTTTGCACAGCTTTTGCAGGAGATCGAAAAGGTAGATGGCATTGAGCGTATCCGTTTTATGACTTCCCATCCAAAGGACCTTTCCGATGATCTGATCGAAGTTATGAAAAATTCCAAAAAGATCTGTAAACATCTGCATCTTCCATTACAGTCCGGAAGCAGCCGTATTTTAAAGCTGATGAACCGCCGCTACACGAAAGAGCAGTATCTTGACCTTGTTGACCGCATCCGCGCGAAAGTACCGGATGTCTCCCTGACAACCGATATCATCGTCGGTTTCCCTGGCGAGACAGAGGAAGATTTCCTCGAAACGATGGATGTGGTACGTAAGGTCCGCTACGACAGCGCCTTTACCTTCCAGTATTCCAGAAGAACAGGAACACCGGCTGCCGCTATGGAGGATCAGATTCCGGTCGATGTTGTGAAGGACCGTTTCGACCGTCTTCTTGCTGAAGTACAGGAAATCTCCCGTGAGGTAACGGCAAGACATACCCACACAGTTCAAGAAGTTCTCGTCGAGAGCATCAATGAACAGGATCCGTCCCTTGTGACCGGCCGTATGAGTAACAATACGCTCGTTCATTTCAAAGGTGATGCTTCCCTGATCGGCACGCTGCAGAATGTATATCTGGATGAGTGCCGCGGTTTCTATTACATGGGAACACCGGTGGAAAACAACTAAATCTTTCAAAAACAAAAATCCCGGATTTTCGGTTCCTGCTTTTACGGCAGGTATCCAGAATCCGGGATTTTTATTTTTACTTCGAAACACCTTTTGACAGCCGCACCTGATACACCAGATACGTAACCATCAGCATCGCTCCCGCGCCAATCCATGCGGAAATCTCAGCGAATGCGACACCGCGGAACGCAAAGTGCGGAACCGCAATCTGAACGATGCCGACACGCATCACAACTTCAACAACACCGGAAATCATCGGCAGTACCGTTTTTCCCATGCCCTGGCAGGCGTTTCGGAATACGAAAAGCCATCCAAGCGGAAACAATGCGATTCCGGTGAGCGGAAGAAAGATACAGGTGTAGGAAATGACGGTCGGATCGTTCAGCATCAGAGATGCCAGGAATTTCGGCGCGAAAATTTCCAGCGCCGCAAACGGCAGATTGACCAGAATCGACAGGATCACACCGGCCCATACGCCGCTCTTGATTCTGTCATACTTCTTTGCTCCATAGTTCTGTCCGGTAAAGGTCAGAAGCGCCAGTCCGACGGTCACACCCGGCTGCTCAAACAGACCGCATACCTTCATGCATGCCGCATACGCAGCCACATAGGCGGTTCCCATCTGGTTGACAAAGACCTGAAGCACCATTCCTCCGATGGCAGTAACAGAATTCATCACTGCAACCGGAAGACCTTTTCCGGTCAGCGCGGCAAGAATTTTTCCATCCGCTTTCCAGTCCCCCTTCTGTGGAAGCAATTCCGGTGCACGGAGGATGTGCCTGAAGCAGTACAGCGCGGAAATCGCCTGCGCCAGAACCGTGGCAAGTGCTGCT
>OLSA01003437.1_pt1 | contig 11037 bp, 10 predicted proteins | sample 1672731 | NCBI WGS metagenome assembly OLSA01 (sample SAMEA3136718, study PRJEB25190) | human gut metagenome | biome: human gut; feature: human-associated habitat; material: faeces | place: Austria | collected 2013
TCTGGCCCCCGCGCTTCGGCCGGCGTCCGCCTCCCCGGCGGCCCGTTCGGCAAAGGAGGCGGGGCGGGTGCTGAATCCCGTGGCGAAGAGTTCGGGCAGCACGACCAGATCGGCTCCGGCGGCTGCCTCCGCCACAAGCCCGTCGAGCCGAGAGAGGGTCTCGGCAGGCCGCTCCCAGACGGCATCCGCCTGACAGAGGGCGACTTTCAGTTCCTGTTTTTCATCCATGGCTTCCGGTCCGGGCGCGGAACGACCCCGCAGCGGGCCCCGCCGTCCGAACCGACGGGAAAGTTACCACTATTTTTTGAAACGGCAAAAAACGACCCGCGCCGGCGCCGCTGTTGCACGCGAACGAAATAAAACGTACTTTTGTCGCGAAAACCGACATTTATGCTCAAGGCAGGACGCACACAGACACTCACCGTAAGCCGCCTGTCGGACTACGGTCTCTACCTCGCGGACGACGAGGGGCAGGAGGTACTGCTCCCGAACCGCTATGTATCGCTCACCGACAAACCCGGCGACACGAAGGAGGTCTTCCTCTACCACGACTCGGAGGACCGGCTCGTGGCGACGACCGAAACGCCGCTGCTGCGGGCGGGCGAGGCGGGCTTCCTGCGCGTCGTGGACAAGACGCCGCACGGCGCCTTCCTCGACTGGGGGCTGCACGGCAAGGACCTCTTCCTGCCGAACCGCAACCAGCAGGGCGGCGTCCTCAAAGACCACCGCTACGTGGTCTACCTCTACGAGGACAGCATCACGGGCCGCTGCGTGGCGACGATGAAGCTCAAGTCGTTCATCGACAACGAGCTCATCACCGTTGCGCCGCGCGAGGAGGTGCGGCTGCTCGTGGCGTCGGAGAGCCCCATCGGCTTCCGCGTCATCGTCAACAACCGCCACTGGGGCATGCTCTACCGCAACCAGCTGTTCCGGCCGGTGGCCGTGGGCGACGCCCTGACGGGCTACGTGCGCCGCATCACCGAGGACAACCGCATCGACGTAAGCCTCCAGCGCGAGGGCTACGCCCAGGTCAAGGATTCGGCCGAGCAGCTGCTCGGCCTGCTGCGCGACAACGGCGGATTCCTGCCGCTGAACGACAACAGCGCCCCGGAGGAGGTGGCACGCCTCACGGGCACAAGCAAAAAGGTCTTCAAGCGCTCGCTGGGCGTGCTGCTCAAACGCGGCGCCGTCGAGACGACCGACCAGGGGATCAGAATCAAAAGGTAGGACGGAATGGGACGCATGGCAACGGCCGAGCGCGTCTGCGCGGAGGCTTCGGACAACTTCGTATTCCAGCGTTCGCTGCTCGCGTACCACGCGGCGGCGGAGCGCATCGACGGCGACGTGCTCGAGATCGGCACCGGCTCGGGCTACGGCGTGGAGGTCATCGCGCCGCACGCCCGCAGCTTCGTCACCCTCGACAAGCACGTCCCCGAAGCGGGCAGTCTGCCCTGCCTGCCGCACGTGCGCTACATGCAGGCCACGGTACCGCCGCTGCCCTTTGCCGACGGGAGCTTCGACTTCGTCATCTCGTTCCAGGTAATCGAGCACATCCGGCGCGACATGGACTTCGTGCGCGAGGTGCACCGCGTGCTGCGCCCGGGCGGGCAGTTCATCGTCACGACGCCCAACGCCCCGATGTCGCTCACGCGCAATCCGTGGCACGTGCGCGAATACACGGCCGACGAACTGCGCGACCTGCTCGCGCGGAGCTTCTCCGCCGTCGAGATGCTGGGCGTTGCGGGCAACGACCGAGTCATGGCCTACTACGAGCAGAACCGCCGCAGCGTCGCCCGCATCACGCGCTTCGATGTGCTGGATCTCCAGCACCGCCTGCCGCGCTGCCTGCTGCAGCTGCCCTACGACCTGCTCAACCGCATCAACCGCCGCCGCCTGCTCCGCGACAACACCGACCTGACGACCTCGATCCGCATGGACGACTACCGCGTGGGACCCGTCACGACCGACTGCTTCGACCTGTTCGCCGTCGCGCGGAAGTAGCCGCCGTCACGACAAAACGTCAAGAGGGGGTGTCCGACCTTTCGGTACGGACACCCCCTCTTTTCACGGGTTGCCGCCGGCTACCGTCCGACGCGCGGGGAGGCTGCGGGCCTCGGCCTTCAGCAGCACCGGCCGCTCGCCGCCGGGCGTAAGAACCGGTTTGCGACGGACCGACTCCTGCTGCGCTCCGATGCGGCACTCCATGGCCGAGCGAGTGAGCGCAAAGGGACGGAAGTCCTCGACGGGCGATACGCCCTCTTCGGTCAGCACAATCTTCTCGCGGTAGACCGGACTGGAGTTGCCGTCGGCACCGATGGCGAAGGCCAGCAGCGTGGATTCGTCGTCGTAGGGCAGGAAGAACGACACCGACTCCTGCGAGATGCCGTCGCGCAGCAGGGCGGCAATCGCCTCGTTGTCCGGGAGGATGAAGTCGCTCGTCAGGTCGCCCTCGTAGATGTACTCGTAGATGTAGTAGAGCACGCGCTCGGCCGGCTCACCCTGCGTGGTGACCGTCAGCGGCAGCACGGCCAGGCCGTAGGCATCGGCGTAATCGTCGGGATAGAGCTCCGCGATCTGCGTGCCGTCGAAGTAGCGGTCGTGCTCCACGAGGATCGAGATGTCGGCCGGGATGCCGTCCTCGGTGGTGAACTCCACCGAGAAGAGCCCCGTGGTCGCCTTGCCTTTCACGTAGCCGAAGGCCAGCAGCGTGTAGCTCGTGGAGGCCTCGAGTTCGCCCGCCTCGACGGAGGTGTCGCCCCGGCGGAGGTAGTCCGCGATGGTCTCGTCGGCCAGCAGGGAGCTGATGACCGCCTCGTCGTCCATCCCCTCCACGGCCGACGTATTGACGAGGTAGAGCACATAGGGATCGAAGTTCTCCGTCTTCACGTCGATGGTCGCGGCATGCGCTTCGAGCGACGTCACCTCGAAGGAGATGCGGTTGTCGGAGGGCTGCACCTCCGTGGTCCGGAACGTCGTCGAGACGGGAGCCGAGTTGATGAGTCCGTCGTCGGTGCACGACGCGGCGAAGACCAGATACTCGGTATTCTCCTCCAGCTCGTAGGTGCGGTCGATCGTGCCGACCACGCTGAGTCCGGCCACGGTCTCCTCGGCGGTCATGCCCATGGCCTCGTAGATGACGATCATGTCGCTGAGGTACTGCTGGTACTGCCGGCAGGCGTCCTCACCGTCCTGCACCTGATCGGCGACATACATGCCGATGACATAGCGCTGGTTGGGATCGGACGGCTCAACATGCAGGTCGCACAGCGGCCCGTTGACCGTCGCATCCACCGTGAACGTGACGTCGATCTTCGGCACCGCAACGGTCTCGAACTCGACCTTGTAGATATCCGTCGTGCGCTCGCCGTCGACCGTCAGGCCGTATGCGTAGACGTAGTAGGCCGTTCCGGGCAGCAGGCCCGTCATGTTCTTGACGAGCAGGTCACCGCGGTTGAGCGTGTTCGAGAGGTACTCCTGCACCGAGACGCCGAAGCTCTCGGCCATCGCCCGGATGTAGGCCAGGTCGTCCTGGAAATACTCCTCGTCGGAGGCGTAGCTGTCGAAGTAATCCTTCTCGACGAGCATGCTCAGGTAGGTCTGCTCCTTGTCGCCGGGAATCACCGAATACTTCGCGCTCGTCTGCGTGATGAGCTCCATGCGGATATCGAAGACGGGCGGAACCGTCCGCGGCGACTGCACGACGCGCAGCACGGCCGTCTCCGCATCGCCCGAATAGCGGACGGAGAGCTCCGCGGAACGCGACTCAGTGAGCTCGTTGGAGGCAACCGTGAAGGAGATCACGCCGGAGAGCGAGGTGGAGACTCCGGAGATCCACTCGGGCACGTTGCCGACCGTAATGCGGCCCTCGTAGACGGGGCTTGCGAGCCGGTACGACACGCTGACCTCACCGCCGTCGGCCGCAACGGTCACCTCCGGGGTGTTGAGCGTAAGGGTCGAGGGCTTGAACTCCCCCTCCTCCTCCCGGCAGCCTGCCGCCAGGAGCAGGCACGCCGATATGAAAGTAAGATACAACTGTTTCATCTTCATCTCTCAATCCGTATTAAAATGCGAGAATCGGGCGGATGAGTCCTATGGCATCGTATTTTCCGCGGTACCCCACCATGCCCGTGCTGACATCGAGGCAGTTGATGCTGCCGTCGGCCAGGGCGTAGCACTCCGACGAGGACCAGTACCACCGGTTGCGGAGCCGCGTCATCCCCTCCCGGGCATTGAGCTGCTCGCGCAGCCCGTAGACCGTGCAGAGCTGGCTGACGGCGGGAATGAACCAGCCGCTCGAGTTGGCCGGAGCCGGAACCGTCTGTGCGAACTGCCGGGTGTAGTAGCCGACGGGGTAGCCCTCCTGCGTGTCGGGCGTGAATCCGCCGTTGCGCTCGGTCTCCAGGGTGATCTTCTCCGTGTAGAGATAGCCGCTCCAGTCGGTATCGCCGCCGTTATTGGTGAAGTTGTCGATCTTGTTTCCGCCGTCATCCACCGGATAGAGACCGATCTCATAGCCGTATACGCCCCACAGGCACAGCTCCTCGGAGGCATCCTGCAATGCGACGACATAGCCGTGGCATGCCGCCTCGCCGATGCCGGTCTGCGAGTAGTCGGAACAGTCGTTGGCGTGCTGCCCCACCTGGAAGACGACGCCGATGCACTCCTTTTTCGGGTTCAGGTCGGCCGAATAGGTGCCGTCGGAGTAGTAATAGTCCCCGACGTGAGCCTCCCCCGGGAGGGTCACCGTCACGTCGCAGACCGCCTGCCGGTTCTCGGCCAGGGCGTAGACGCGGGCACTGCCCGTCTCTCCGGCCGTGAGGTTGCCTTCGGCATCCACCGTGACAACACGGCCGTCGGAGGTTACCCACGTGACGTCGCACCCCTTCCCGTCGAGCGTCTCCACCCGGGCCGTCAGCGTGTAGCGCTCGCCACGCACCAGGGTGATCTGCGTATCGGACAGGGTGACGACGGAGACGTTCGAGGGCGCATCATCGTCGTCGCTGCACGCGACGGCAAGCGTCGCGAAGAGGAGCGCGCAGAGAATCCAAAGATACTTTTTCATCTGATATTGTCTTGTTTGCGTGTTGATCCGTCACCCGATCATCAGAATGCCAGCACGGAACGTGCATAGAACCAGGCTCCGTCCTTGCCGTCGGAGCTGACGCTCGGCGTGCCCATGTTCATCAGGTAGCGGAAATAGTCCTGCGGGCCCGGATTGTCCACGGCAGCCTCGGACGAGGAGCCGTACCAGTCGCTGGCCAGCTTCTTGCCGCCCTCCACGGAGGCGATCCGGTCCGCCACGTTGAGACTCTGGTAGAGCTGGCTGATGGCCGGCAGGAACCAGCCCGACGTCGAGCCCGGAGCGGGCACGGCATCCGCATAGGCCACCATGGCGTAATAGAAGAGCGGATGTCCCTCTGCCGCACCTGCCGAAAGGCCGCCGTTCTGATCGGCATCCGCCTTTGCAAGGCAGGAGTAGAGGTAGCCGCTCCAGTCGTTGTACTGACCGTTCTCGCGGCCGTTCTGAATCGGATCGCCGAACTCATCCTTCGGGTAGCAGCCGAGCTCCTGACCCTTCGGGCCCCACATCGCATAGCTGGTCGAGGCGTCGTTCAGGGCGATGACGTAACCGTTGCACTTCGCCTTGCCGATACCGGTCGACGAGTAGTCCGAAGCGTCGTACTCGCTGTGTCCCACGGCAAACACGATACCGATGCACTGCTTGTCGGCCGCGAGCTCCGTGGACCACGTGCCGTCGGCATAGAAATAATCACCGACCTGGGCCGGAGCCACGACCGTGACGACGCACGACGCCTCGACGCTGCCCACGGCGACACGCACGGTCGCCTGACCGGCCGCTACGGCCGTCACGAGACCCTGTTCGTCAACCGAGGCCACGCCGCTGTCCGACGAGCTCCACGCAAGGCCCTCCAGATTGGCATCCTCGGGCGAGGGGGTGGCCGTCAGCTGCGACTGCTCGCCGATCGTAAGGGTCAGCGCAGCGGCATTGAGCGTAAGCGACTCCGCTGCCGGGCCGACAACGGTCACACGGCACGACGCCGAAATGTCGCTGCCGACCGATGCCGTTACGGTAGCCTCGCCGACCGCCAGGGCCGTCACCGTGCCTTCGGCATCGACGGATGCGATCTCGGGCGCATCGCTCACCCACGATATCTGACCGTAGGCGGCATCCGCCGGTTCGACGGTCGCCCGCAGCGTGTATGTTTCGCCTTTTACGATTTCAAGGGTGGTCGGATCCAGGACCAGCCCCGACGGGGAGACTGTCTCCGTGTCGTTGGAACAGCCCGCCAGCAGCAGCACCGCAACCGCTGCCGAAAAGAGATGCTTGGGTTTCATACTTCGTTAAACTTTAAAAGATCCATAAAACTTGACCTGCTAAAAGTAGCGCATGAAAACGGGTTGAGCATCCGGCGTATTGTATACTTGTAATATACAGACGCAAAATCCCGTATATACTTTATATATACAGAATGATTCAATCCACTAACCGACAACGGAATATGTATCGAAAAAACAGGTTACGGATTGTAACGTGAAAGGAATTCCTGCAGACTCGTGGTCTTGCCCGTCAGGTTGAATTTGCTGCGCAGACGCGCCCGGGCGATGTTGATGCTGTGGGGACTCTGACGTGTTATCTCCGAATTTTCCTTGGTTGTCATGTTCATGTTCAGCAGGGCGCACAGCCGCCGCTCGTTGATCGAGAGCGTCGGGAAATCGGCAATGAGCCGCTGGTAAAACACGCTGTTGAAGGCCGGGACGAAGCGGTTCATCTCCCGCCATTCGTTCTCGTCCTTGCTCTTCACGAGCTCACGGCAGATGGCCGAAATCTTCTTGCGCGTGGTCTGGTCCTTCACCCCGGCATTCAGTTCCGTCAGCTTGTGCGACAGCTCCTCGGTATCCGCCCGATCTGGTAGTCATGCAGCTTGCGGAGTTCGATCAGCTCGTTCTGACTGGCAATCTCCTCCTCCTGACGCCGAATCTCGAGACTCTTCCGCTTGGATTTGCCGTAGAGCAGGATCAGGATGAAGACCAGCGACAGCACGCCGATCGAGCAGAGGAAGATCACCAAGTTCTGTCTTCGGGACATCTTCTCCTGTTCGCGGCTCATCTCCAGCTCCTTCTGCACCTTGTAGAAGTCGAGGAAGATCTCGTCGGGACGGTTCGCAATGTCGGCCTCGTAATACCGGATGAGTGCCTGGTAGGCATTCCGGTACTCTCCCTTCATGGCGTAGATGCGCTGCAGAATGCCGTAGCAGTGCTGGATATTGCTGCCGTACTCGCCCGTTCCGAAGGCCGAGATGGCCTTTCCGAGCGCCGCGGCAGCCTCGTCCAGCCGGCCGGCAGCCATCAGAAGCAGCCCCTCGTCCTGGTAATAGAGTCCGGTTTCGTCCGGCTTCCGGAGCAGCGGCTTCACCGTCTCGAGCGTAGAGGCCGCGGCCTGCAGGTCCCCCGACATCAGGTAGAGCGAGACGTTGTTCAGATAGACCTTGCACAACTTGGAGGTGTCGCGCACGGCCGAACTCAGAAAGCCCGATTCGCGGATGAGCGTCCGGGCCTTCAGCGTGTCGCGCAGCGTGTAGGCCAGCACGGCCGAGTTGTTCAGGCCGAGCACCATGCGGGAGGTGTCGCCGGCCATGCGCGCCCCGTCGGTATAGCGGGTGAACCATTCGTAGGCCCGGTCGTACTGGCGGCAGGTGAAATAGACGACTCCGAGGATGTTGTAGCACTCGATCAGATTGTCCGTATCGTGCGTCCGCTCGAAATAGTTCATTGCCGAGGAGACGTATTGCAGGGCGCGGTGGTACTGCCCGAGGCTGGTGTATTCGCGGGAGAGCCGGTATTGGGCCAGCGCCTCGTTGTGACGGTCGCCGAGCGACTCATAGATCGCCAGCGACCGGCTCCGCCAGCGGATGGCCCGGGAGAAGAGCGACCGGTCGTACTCGTACCAGTCGGCCAGTTCGTCGCACACGGCCGCCAGCAGCGGCTCGGCGGCCGTCGTATCGGCCGAAAAGAGGAAGAGCTCGGCATACTCCATGGCCTTTGTCCTGTCCGCGGCGCGGTTTTCCCGGTACAGGTTGTAGACGGTCACGTCGGCACCCCGGATGCCCGACAGCACCTTCAGGGTGTCGGTCTGCTCCCTGGCCGAGAGGGTCAGGGCGGCCAGCAGGGCCAGCAGATGGATCGTATTCCTCAAAAAAACAGGCATAGGTCTTGTCGGCAGGGCTATCCGCGCCGGCAGGTCGAAACCGCCCTGCCGCGCCACGCAGTCCCCCACCGGTCCGCACCCGAAATCCGACGGATCGAACGGAGGGTTTCCGAACGGCAAAAGTAGAAACATTCTGCCCAACTGCAAAAATTACCCGCAATATTTGCCGTCCGAAACGTGCCCGCACGGCCGTTCAGACCCGTTTTGCGCTCTTTTGCACACGGCATTCCGCCCGGACTCCGGACTTTTTCGTCCACCGTGTTTCACGCGGTTGCACGACGGGAGCTCCAGCCCTTCCCGCAGCACCACCTCAACAACAAAAAGGGAGCGATCACGCGATCACTCCTCTTTCTTGTCTCCAATGTCCCGCCCCGGAAAGCTTCTCCGGAAGAGGTATATCAATACTCCTCCTCGTTGAAGAAATTTATCAATATTGATTATCAATATATTATGCAATAATCAATGAAATTTGCGCAAACAAACCACGCCGTCTGAGACGGTCTGAGGCGATGGGAGGAATGACGAGACAAACAAAAAATTAAAGCCATAGTATCCAAATTCTTTTTGATTTTGGCAAATTCAACGACATGTGAAGATATTAGTTCTGCTAAACATCAATGATTCTTTTCTGGTATTCAAAATATTCGCCACATAAAGAATTCAGATGTAGGCTAAAAACAATCAACAGATTTCAATGTGTAGATTTATACTTACTCGTTTCATTTTCTTCTAACCATAAGATTGAAATTGCATTAGGTTGTGTAATTAAATCACTACTGTCCCGTAAAAGTGGATAAATAGTTCTTTGAAATTATTGAAATATAGTCAATTACACGGTCTTTTGAAATGAAACGGACTTGATTTTGCAACTTTGCAGTCTAATACAAATGGCTGCTATGTTCCAAGACAAATACGTATTCTCTCAATTAACCGCTTTTCTGAACAGGACTCAGTTCAACAACTATGTTCGCAAGTATGATGGCAACAGATATGTGAAACATTTCACTTGCTGGAATCAGATGCTCGCGATGATGTTTGGAAAACTGAGTAACCGTGAGAGCCTGCGAGACTTAATCGTTGCTTTCGAGGCGCATAGGGCCAAGCAATATCATCTTGGGTTAGGTCGTGAACCGATAGCCAAGACAACTCTTGCGACAGCCAACCAGAACCGCGATTACAGAATCTTCGAAGACTTTGCATTCTATATGATGAAGGAAGCCTGCGAGAAGCGGACGACCAACATCTTTGACATTTCCGGAAAGAAATATACGTTTGATTCAACAACGATTCCGTTATGTCTTGCAACATTCCCATGGGCAAAGTGCCGAAGCAAGAAAGAAGGAGTGAAGGCTCATGTCTTATATGACATTGAAGCACAAGTTCCAGCCTTCTATACTGTAACTACTGCATCAAAGCATGATTCTACAGCAATGTCTTCAATCCATTATGAACCAAAGCTTATTATATATTCGACAGGGCTTATGGCTCCTCTAAAGAGCTCTATATAGGATACATCTTACAGACTCTTTCTTTGTTGTCAGAGCCAAGACGAACTTAAAGTATAAGACAGTCAGATGGAAACGTAGAATGCCAAAGAATATAATGACAGATGCGGAAGTGAAACTGACCGGATATCTTTCCGAGAAAAAATATCCTGACTCATTCAGACTCGTCCGATATTACGACGAAGAGGATGACCGTGAGTTCACTTTCTTGACGAATGCAAAACAACTTTCTGCACTGGATGTCGCCAATCTTTATAAGAAAAGATGGTTAATCGAGCTGTTCTTCAAATGGCTCAAGCAGCATCTCAAGATAAAGAAATTCTGGGGCACAACAGAGAACGCTGTTCGCATACAAATCAGTGTGGCTATTATCACGTACTGTCTTGTGGCTATTGTCCAACATGATATGAAGTTGAAACGTTCAACCTATGAAGTTTTGCAAATTCTCAGTATATCATTAACTGACAAAACCCACTTGCGTGACCTGTTCGACAAGACTAATTTCAATGATGTCAAAGATCTAAATGATCCCCTGATTCCGGGGCTTTTTGATTAATTGTTTAACTCGTCCCATTTTAACGAGACACTAATGTAATTAAATATCAAAATTTCATAGCATCTTTTATCATCGCATTGATTTTATTCGACATCGGGAACTTCAACTTTACATTCTAATACCCTTACGCAACGCACTAAAGTATTTTCTGAGTACTCGTTTTACATTCTTCAAGGAAATACCTGTTATTTCCGAGATATTTTTGGCAAGTTCTATTGAGTATTGAAGATGTTCTTTGGGGATTACGGCAATGACTTTATCGTAAATCTCCTTTGGAACTTCTATCGGCTTGGATAACTTTTCATATCTATTCTCCCTTATTAAAAATTCTTCCAGACCTTTTATTTGGAATTTCTCTGTGGCGACATTCAACATTTGAGGGACATCTAAATTTTTAACTTGTGTATCCTGATAAGCTAAAGGACATACAACATTCCATGCGTCTTCTATATACTCATCAGTGTATTTGTCAATATCCATTTTTGCAATATCGTCAATAGAGAAGTTATAGTTTCCAAACAATCTTGATACAGCAATAAAAGAGACATAATAACGTATTCTTTTTAATGCTTTTTCTTGATTAACATACTGCGAATGATGAGACATTACATACTCATCTGTTGCTCTCATAATCTTAGCAATCTTCGGCCATATAACCAACGAAGAATTTGAATTAAAAATCGTGTTATATAATAAGAAACTGCTTAAATTTATTTATAATTAATTATAAATAAATTTAAGCAGTTTCT
>OLSA01003442.1_pt1 | contig 11020 bp, 7 predicted proteins | sample 1672731 | NCBI WGS metagenome assembly OLSA01 (sample SAMEA3136718, study PRJEB25190) | human gut metagenome | biome: human gut; feature: human-associated habitat; material: faeces | place: Austria | collected 2013
CCGGGGGAAAGGGGTTTGGGGATAGGGATAATAAATCAGAAGTTTATTTCAAAAATAGACTTTTTCTACAAGCTGAACCGCTCATTAAGAGCGGTCGGAATTATTTCTTATCTTTCTTTACATTGATTTCGGGAATAGCCACATTGTCGTAATTTACCGGCTCTTCGTCTGTTTCCTCGGTATCGCTTTGTTTTTGCTCTTTTGCGTATACTTCGGGAAAAGCGAGATTGTCATAAAGAACATTGTAGTTTTCCTCCGAATGTCCTGCTTTACTATTCATTTTTTCTTTTTTCTTTTTCTGCTTGTCTTTATCTTTGCCGAACATATAAACCCCTCCAATAGTAAACCACTGTAGGTTTACAGCATATTTATAAAGAACGTGATGGTGATACTGTTGAGAAAATCCGCAAACAGACTGCCTATAAGCGGAACAAGGAGATATGCCTTTACAGACGGCGCATACCTTTGACATATAGCCTGCATATTAGCCATTGCATTTGGTGTTGCACCCATACCGAAGCCGCACATACCGGCTGTCAGCACTGCCGAGTCATAATCTCTGCCCATAATTCTGTATACGACAAAATAGGAATACAGGAACATCAGCAGTACCTGTCCGCCGAGCATGATTATCAGCGGTAATGCAAGGTCGGCAAGCTGCCAGAGCTTCAGCGTTATCATTGCTATTCCGAGAAATAACGACAGGCATATACCGCCGAGGTCGTTTATTTCGCCCATATGAATAGTGATTTTGCCCGTGTATTCGCCGATATTACGCATAAGAGCGGCAACAATCATCGCACCGATGTATATCGGGAACGTCATTCCTGTCATAGTCAGCAGGTAGGAGATTACCGTGCCTGCGCCGACAGCGAGTACAAGCTGATATACGGCAGGAGCATACATAGAGAAGTGACGCTCGTGCTTCTTGCCCTCTTCGACAAGCAGGCTGTCATCTTCGGGTACGACTGTCTTTAATAGGTCGTGCTTTACTATAAGCCGTCTGCCGATAGGTCCTCCGATAAGGCTTCCTGCGACAAGTCCGAATGTAGCCGCCGCAGTACATAGGGTGGTAGCTCCCGATACTCCGAGATCCTCAAGAACAGGACCGAACGCACCTGCCGTACCGTGACCGCCGACCATAGGAATCGAGCCTGTACACATACCTATAAGCGGATCAAGTCCGAGCAGATTTGAAAGTCCGAGTGCGGTGAAGTTCTGTCCGATTATCAGCAGTATGACCAGTATCAGAAATACTATCATCGACTTTCCGCCGCTTTTGAGGACTTTAAGGTTTGCCTGGAAGCCTACAGATGTGAAGAACAGTACCATACAGACTTCTTTCAGTGTATCATCAAAGCTGACGTCTGCAAGACCCGTGCCGTGCAGGATGCAGGTGAGTATTGCAAACAGCAGACCGCCTATAACGGGTGCGGGAATGCAGAACTTTTCAAGGAAATGTATCTTTTTGCGCAGAAATGCGCCAAGCATCAGGACAAGCACAGCTATTGCTACTGTCTGATACATATCAAGTGCTATGCTCATCTTGTTACTCCGTTTCTACGTTTATTCCGTTTTCGCCGTAATATTCGGCGGCACCCGGATGAAACGGGATATTGATGCCGTTGACAGCTGATCTTCTGTCGGTTACGATATTTACGGGAAGTGCGTTTTGTATGGTTTGTGAGTTGTCGAAAATCGCCTTAGTTATCGCTTTCACTGTGTCTTTTGAGCAAGAATTTCCTGCAAGCAGTACAGCGGTAACGCCTATAGTCTTGATGTCTTCTGTCTGACCGTTGTAAGTGCCTGCCGGTATCGTGCAGGCAGAGTAGTAGTCATAGGAGCTTACAAGGTCGTTTATTCTATCGCTGTCAAGCGAAACAAGACGTGCAACACCCTTGTCGCAGAGTGATTTTACAGTAGGATTAGGTGCACCGATAGTGCAGAAAAATGCGTCTATAGTGCCGTTTTCAAGCTGACTTGCGGCATCCTTGTAATCAAGGTTTACCGTCTTTATCATATCCTCGGCAATGCCGTATGAAGTCAGAATCTGCCTTGCGTTATGCGCAGTACCCGATTCTTCTTCTCCGATGCTTACAGCCTTTCCTTTAAGATCCGAAACGCTTTTTATATCACTGTCACTGCGTACTGCGATCTGACAGCTTTCTGTGAACAGTCCTGCTACTGCGCCGAAATCATGGTATTCTTCTTTAAAGCCGTTTCTGCCGTTCCACGCATCGTCTATTATGTCGGTCTGAACCACTGCCATCTGAAGATAGTTTTCCGAAAGCAGACGCATATTTGCGGCAGAGCCTGCCGTTCTTTTGATATTGATATTGTAGCTTTCGAGCGAATCTATAGCATTCAGTTCACTGCCGAAAATGTAGTAATTTCCGCCCTCAGCCGCTGTGCCGATTCTCACTTTGTCGCTTAGGTCGCAGCCGCCGCATAAAAGCAGTATTGCACTGCATAACAGCGGTATCAAGAATTTTTTCATTTTTCACCTCAGGTTATATTGTATAAAAGATATTGTAGCAAGAATTTATTGTAATGTCAAGTAGAAGAAGTTGACGGCTGAGGGGATATGTGGAAGATAGATAAAAAAAGAAAATCGCCGTACAGGGTACGGCGGGGAAAACTATTTATATTAATTTTATATATTCATCTTTATTTAATCCTAGTATCTTACTGTTCGAGTGGATTATTTTATCTATGTCATTTTTCTTTTCATCATCTGCTTTTTCAATCCAAGCTGGGCACTCGTCATCAACTGTTTTTAAATTGCCTTTTATTTCTTTTTGTAGTTCTAGATATCTATTATATTCCGAAATTTTGCTCCATGTAACTTTTTTTATACCGGTATAGTTTAATATGTAGCTGTCAATAGGAATATCTAAATTTATATCATAAATCCAGCTGAATTTATCGTACCATTCCTGTGCTTTTTCATTGCCTTCACAAAGAGAAGAAACAGTTGTGATTATATAGAAGTTTTTCAAAGTCATATTGATAAGCTTCTGGGCATTACCGATTGTGAAATACTGTGGGTGATCTTTATCAAGATAATAAAACTTCTTGTTGTACTGTTTAGAAAGTTCATCATACGATTTATCAAAACCGATATATTCTTTATCGCCGTTTACAAGTTTGTTACAGATATTTTCATGCCACTTGTTAAAATTGCCTGTATATTTTGACAGGTCATCGACAGCTTTCATCGTGATTCTAATAATTTGCTCTTTTACAATGAAATGGATAGCTTTGCGCTCTTTTTCACATTTATCATACGCTTTCTGATAGTCGGCTTCATTTTTCTTAGATGGATTTTCAAGAACAAGTGCGTTTCGCATTGTTGCGTCATTATATGCCGCTCTCACGGCTCCTTCAAAAAGGCTACCTACATCAAAAGTTGCTTTGAAATATGAGAATAACATAAAATCAAGTGCATTTTTTATTTGAGTATCATCTAAAATAATTCCTGTAATCATAACTTTCTCCTTTAAACCATCAACATTTATTTTGACTCTCGTCTTTATTTCCGGTTTTGATATAGTTAAAAGTTGCTGAATCGCAACCGTCAAATGCACCCTCACCGATATCTGTAACCGAATCGGGAATGGTTATACTTGTAAGGTTTTGGCAGCTTCTGAATGCACCGGCACCGATGCTTGTGACCGAATCGGGAATAGTTATGCTTGTAAGGCTACTGCAACCGTAAAATGCACCTTCATCAATGCTTGTAACCGAATCGGGAATAGTTATTGCTGTAAGACTGTGACAGAATCTGAACGCATCCTTACCAATGCTTGTAACCGAATCAGGAATGGTTACACTTGTAAGATCGGAACAAAGGCAAAACGTCTCATCATTAATGCTTGTAACCGAATTCGGAATAGTTATACTTGTAAGGCTAAAACAACCGTCAAATGCATCTTCACCAATGCTTGTAACTGAATCGGGAATGGTTACGTTTGTGAGGTTACTACAGCCTTCAAATGCACCTTCACCAATGCTTGTGACCGAATCAGGAATGGTTATGTCTGTAAGACTATTACAGTTGTTAAATGCATAGTTACCAATACTATTGACTGAATTCGGGATGGCTATGTCTGTAAGGCTGCTACATTTGTTAAATGCATAGTTACCGATACTATCGACTGAATCCGGAATGGTTATGTTTGTTAGGGTTTCACAATATTCAAACGCACCATTGCTGATACTTGAAACAGAATTCGGAATGGTTATGTTTGTGAGGGTTATACAAAAACTAAATGCACCTTCACCAATGCTTGTGACCGAATCCGGAATAGTTATACTTTTTAAGGTGCAATGTTCAAATGCCCGTTCACCGATTTCTTTCACGCAGTCCGGTATAACTACCTCGGACACGCCATTCTCTTCTATGTATTTTTTCAGAACGCCGTCATTTGTAATTTGAAATCCCATGTTCTTCTCCTTTACAACAATACTGTTATTTCAGACTTACAGATATTCTGATATGTCAACTGCGTTTTACAAGATTATCAAAATATCGTGTCGCTATCTGATAACAGATTCGGTTTTCGGTTATCCGTTTTATTTTATTGTACTGTAATTATATCAAAAAAGCAATACATAAAAACGGATAAACTACTAACTTACCTACTTGGCTTAAATGGCAAAGCGGTAAATAAATACTACCTGTTTTACTAAGCAAAATATGAGCAGATTTGCGGCTTGAAATACTGTTTTGCAAAGTGAACGCAATCCGACTTAACATCACAACTTCACTTTGACAATTCAGATTTCTTATAATGCAATTATACACAAGCCCCTGTCCCAAAAACAGTACATTGTTATGTTGCAGAAGAAATTTATGCACAAAAGTGGGGCAGAAAATAAAAACAAGCCGTATTTCTACGACTTGCCATAATTATTAATTTGTTTTACGAGAGCATAAAACTGTAAGATCTGCTATCTGACAGTTTTCATCCCCCAAGATAGACCCTGAAATTCCTCTCAAGCAACGTTTTCACCAGCTCCTCGTTGCTCTTTATCCTGTGCTGTGTTTCTATTCCGTAGGCACTGTCAAAGTCGGTGCTGTGCAGATCGCTTCCTGCGGTGATAACCGTATCTTCGTTGCCGAAAACACGGATTGCTTTTTCGTTTTCAATATCACGGTTTCCTCTGTTGTAGCCCTCAATTCCGTCAACTATCGAAATATCCGGTACTTCATCTGGATTTTTTATGTAATCTCTGTCACGGAAAGGGTGAGCGTAAGCTATAAATCCGCCGACTGAGTGGATCTCTTGCGCCCATATATTCAGATCGGCATTTCTCAGAAACGGACGTGATAAAAGAAATTCCGGCTCAAAGCCGTATGCTAAAAATTCCTTGCCGTTACCGTAGCCTTCTTCAATGCCGAAAAACAGGTCGAAATCAAGTTCTTCGGCGATTTTTCTGCCGTTCGTGTATGCCTTGCTGTATTGCATAATAAGCTGTTCCCACGGCAGAGAACGTGAAACACAGGTGTTGCCTCTTATAAAATGGTTTGTTACAACAGCACCCGAAAAACCGATTTTAACGTACTGCTTTATCATATCTTCTACCAAGCTTACAGCGCAGGCACTGCCTTCTTTGGTGTGCATATGCAATTCGTATCTGTACATAAGAAACTCCTTTTGATTCGATGAATGTTCGGATATTATTGTAACACATTTTGAGTGGTTTGGCAAAGGTATGTTTTATCAGAGTGCAGACTATGGCAAAACCCCGATCAAAAAGCAAATCGGGGTTTTGGCTAAGCTGTTATAGCTGAATTTGAATTTACAAACTCGGATAATTGCGGATTTATTGCGGTGATTGCAGTGCTATTTTGCTAACTTTTGTTCGCCGTTCTCGCTTGTGTAATAAATATAATCGTAATCTCCCCACAGCGAACGTGGGATTATTTTTTCACCGCTTACAATTTCGCTGAGAATGCCTGTTGAAAGGTCGTAACGCTTGATGCTGTCCTTTTCGCTGATAAAATAGATGCTGTGAGCATCGTAAATCAAGCCTTCAGTTACAGGCTCGTCTATTATCAGTGACGCATTTTTATTTACGCCTACCTTATACAAACCGCTGTCTGTAACAAAGAAAAAATCTCTGTCATCGGTGAAAACCAAGGAGCTTGTCGTAAATATGCTTTCGCTGTCCTTAAAGGTAAGTCCGAACAGATTTTTTTCTACTCCTCGGGTGTTCTGAGCAATTGTTTGTGTCGAAAAGTCATTCAGGTCATAGTACCGCATTGCTTCGGTTCCGTCTTTGGCGATATACTCGACTAAAATGTAATGCTCGGTTATAAAGCAATGAATGAAAGTTTCGTCCGAAAAATAGCTCTGCGGAATATCGAGCTTTTCATTGCTTGCAAGATCGATCAGCGATATTGAAAATCCACCGGAAGATTGATTGGTATCAAGAACGATTTCATATTTGCTTGTTTTCAGTCCTTCTGTAAAAGGGATGTTATATTCGCCGATCAAGGTATATGAGCCGCCTACAAGCTTCATTGTATCTTCGGGGTCGTAGCGGTTATTCGCAACACTGCACGAGGACAGAAGCAGTGAAGTGACAATGCACATCGTTGACAAAAGTGCCGCCTTGCGTATCTTTTTCCTTTTTCTTTTCAGTCGGTTATTGCAGGAAAGAATCGTTCCTGCACAAGCTGCCACAGAAAAAATCAGCAAACCGCACATAAGCACTGCAGTATACCAAAGAGGCACTCCCGAAAACTGCATATAATTGTTTTCGGCGGTCGGCGTGACATCGCCGTAAAAATAACCGTAGCCACGCATAGCCCCTGTCGGCAGAAGATAGCTGAGATTTGAGCGGTTGCCGACATAGTCGACAACTATCTGCACGGTTACAAGCGAAAATACGCTTGCGGAATAGCTTTTAAAAAGCTCGGAAATAAGAATTGCAACCGAAGCGATAAAAATGCTTCCCACCAGTTTAATAAGCTGGGTCTGAATAAACAGACTGCCTATAGAAAGCTCCGCCGTACGATTCGTCATTATCACTATGCCTCTTGCGGAATACGCCCAGTATTCAAAGGGAAGCTGTTTTGAAAGGCAGTATCCCTCAACCGCCGAGAGTAAAACCGATGCCACTGCGACCGATAAGAGCAGAACTGCCGTTTTTGCCGCCATACTGCGTGACTGTCCTGCCGGAGTAGTACACAGGATATATCTTGTCTTGCTTGTATACTCTGTGATTACACTCAGACTGCATATAAGACAGATTGCAAGCACAAAAAGGTAATCGGCCGACGCATCACATATTATGGGGACATAGCTTACAGGCAGAATATCGCATTGGCGTTCTTGCGCCTGCCGTACCTGTTCGACAGTTTTTTCAATCTGTTTTTTGATATTGAGCGTCGGTTCGTACAGCTTCATCTGCTCGTAATATTCAATATCCGATATTTTGTGTTCCAGACGCTGATCAATCAGCTTATCGTATTGTTGACTTGCCGTTTTCAGCTGATTTTCAAGCTCGTCTGCACGGTCAGTTTTTTCTTCGGTCACTGCTCCTATAAACGGAGAGATTATCTCAAAATATTTCTCTCGCTCTGTGGCGGAGTCAAATCCGTATGTCTGCTTTGCAAGCGGCAGAGAAGATAGCAGTCTTACTATTACTACAGCTGCCAGAATTATTATTGCGTACTGTTTTATCAGTATCTTTTTCATCTCATATACAAATATTTTCATATAGCATTACTCCTCGCTTTTCCGGTAAGCCGTATCGCACGTTGCGGACAGGCGACAGCAAAGCAAATAAGATTTACTGTAACGCAAAGAAGTATTGTAAGTATCGGCAGGAAAATTATGTTAAGCACAGGGAAGCCCAGCACATTAACAAATTTCGCATCGGTGAAAAAGTTACTCATACATATCATAGAAAAAGGAGAGAATTGTGATGGCACAGAGCCGTGCAGATAGATAAGCGCACCTATTGCACAAAAGCTCAGGGCATAGGAAATGCCGATGTTTTTCTGGGTAGAGGATATGAGCAGTACAATTTCACCGATAAACACAGTAAGCAGAAACCTCATAAACGCCGTAATAAGTATTGCGGTAAATATGCTTATGTCAAGCGGCGCATAAGTAAAGCTGTGTATCGCATATATCGGCTGCTCCAAAAATTCAATGCCGTACCGACAGCCGAAGGATAAAATATCCGTAAATGTCATTATCACCGTAATGGCGGCACAAAATGCGTACATACACAAATGCTTTGCAAAAAATACGCTTTTGACCTTTCCGCAGGCGCATATTATCTTGTCATCGCTGATAGCCTTTTGTTTTGAAAACGAGGGAGCAAATACAAACAGCACCATTATCATCGAAATAAAGGTAGAAAACTCATAGTCAAAGTAAAGGGCATAAGTATCGTAATTGCCGTATACGTCTATATGACGGTTTCCGTACAGGCGTTCAATCTGCTGAGCCTCTCTCACCTTGTAGTCGTTTTTGCCCTCGTAAAACGCAATTGCGGTCTGTGTTTTCTCTCTAAGCACAATGATATTGTTTATGTATTCTATCGCATATTTCATTTCTTCGATAACTTTTTCCGATGACCCGTTATCTCCGAAGGCAAAGCCGGTATAATATCTGTCATCGGGCGTAGTCGGATAGTCGAAATCCGATGAGCTTACAATAGCCGACATTTCATTTCTGTATGCGGCTATCCGCTGTATTTTTTCATCGGTGATCTCACCTTTGTACGCCTGATATATATTGTGCATAAGACCGTCGGCAAGATAATCCTGTGTGCCATATAGTTGAACGGTTTCATTGTGCTTGTACAGGCTTACAAGTATAAGAGCCGCAAACAACAGCAGAACGGGAAGCCGCAGTATATTCTTTTTCAGTTCATATTTAAACAGTTTCATATCACATATCTCCGAAATAATATATACATACGTCCTCAAGTGTAGGCGGTACTGAAACAGCGTCGTTTTCGGGATATTCATCGGATACTATTCTCAGGGTATACTTATTGCCGTCAGACACTGCGTTTGATACACGCATACGGTTCATATAGTCCATTACTTTGTCACTCTGTGCGGTTATCTCCCATACCTTGTCTGAAATATCGGAGCAAAGCTCCTCCTGCGTTCCTGTTTTTATTATCCTGCCGTCGTTCATAAGCACGACAGTTTTTGCTACATACGCAATATCGGTCACGATATGAGTTGCAAGTATTACTATTTTGTCTGCGGCAAGAGAACTTATAACATTTCTGAAGCGTATACGCTCCTTTGCGTCAAGTCCGGCGGTAGGCTCGTCAAATATAAGCACCTTCGGTTCTCCGACTATAGCCTGTGCTATGCCGAGTCTTTGCTTCATTCCGCCTGAAAAAGCGCCGATTTTCTTGTCGGCATCCGCACGGAGATTTACTCTGCCGAGCGTTGTCAAAGCGTACTCGTCTGCATTATCGGGAGAGTATTTTTTCAGTGCCATTATGTACTTTATGTAGTCCTTTGCGGTAAAGTTGCGATAAAAGTCCATACCTTGCGGCATAAAGCCGAGATGCGACAAAAAGCTGTTGTCATTACCGTCGGTAAAGGATATATTGCCGCTGTCCCTGCCGATTATCCCCGTGATAATATTTATCAGCGTTGATTTTCCCGCACCGTTGGGTCCGAGAAGTCCGTATACTCCCTCGGTAAGAGTGAGAGAGAAGTCTTCAAGAGCGTTTTTGCGTTTTTTACCCTTTGTGTAGGATTTTGTGATACCTTCTAATTTAAGTTCCATTATTTTCCCTCGTTTGTTAAATTCAAAGCATACAGTGCATCTTTATAATGTGCTGTATGCTTTCTTCTGCTGAAAGTGTGTTGCCTTAACTGTCAGTACCTGATCATCCGTAATTTTGGTTACGCTCTATCCTTTGGCCATATAGCTTCAGACTGAACAGTATGACTCATTATGCATTTCCCGTCGTCGCGTAGGCAGGCGACAGGTAAAAAGACTATCGTGTCACATTCGCCCAGTATTTTCGAAAAATCCTGTGCTTCATATACATACAGCTTTCCCGGTTTCATATCTATGCTTTTATAAATACTTCCGTCCGGAAAAGCGTGGGGAGCACCGTTTACAAACATAGAAACAAGGTATCTTCCCTGTGAAGATATTTCATAGTCAAATTCACCGTCTTCACTTACCGATGTGATAAAACCCAGATCAAGCTTTCCGCTTTCATCAAACATAAAATGTGAACGATTTTCTGAATCGACATTTGCAAAGGGGCGTGTATTTTCAGTTATGGCTTTTGGGGCAATATTAGCCATTTCCGAGTATTTCTCTATAACCTCATCGGTTAAATCCAGCTCGGTAATACCGCTCTCTGAAATCTTATCCTTGGTGTAATTGGTTATCGGCGAATTAAGTGTCAGTGTACGAACCGTACAAGTAGCTGCCCGATGCATCAAAAATCCCACAGGATATTCAGGCTGAAGTCTGAAAAGCGGGTTATCTACAGAAATAACTGTAATCTGCAGCTTTGTCAGGTCCTTATCCTTTTCGTTTATCTGCGGCTCAAAGCTGAAGGTGATTTTTTTGCGTGCAGTGTAATCCTCGTTTTCCTTTACGAAATCATCCTTTTCATAGGTCTGAACATACATATATTGATCTTTTTGGTCGCCGTATGATATTTTCTGAAGTACGCCATTTATTGCTATAAGGCATCCTGTTGATACATCTGTGAAAGATTCTTCCGATTTACAGCTCTGTTCTATACTGCAAGGCAATTCCATTACGCCGCCGTTATATTCAACATCCTTACTTATGTCGCATAACACGCCTCCGTTTCCGAGTGAAATGAGTTTTTCACGTGCTTTTGCGGATCTTTCCTCAGGCGTTAAGTCTTCTTCGGAACGGTCATTTTGCGATGCCGATATATCGGTGCTTTGCGAGATCTCAAAGTCTGCACTGACAAGCCCGTCCGATATAGCTTCAGGGGCTGATGAACAGCCGGAGATGATGAGAGCAAGAAACGA
>OLSA01003443.1_pt1 | contig 11013 bp, 12 predicted proteins | sample 1672731 | NCBI WGS metagenome assembly OLSA01 (sample SAMEA3136718, study PRJEB25190) | human gut metagenome | biome: human gut; feature: human-associated habitat; material: faeces | place: Austria | collected 2013
TTTTGGTGGTCGGAAATATCCCGCTTTTGTATCTTTTAAACCGCGATTGGTTTAACACCCTTATATATACCACACCCGGCAAGGCGGTAACGGGCATTTGCGGTGCGGTAATTTTAATCACCTTTATTTTAATGAAGAAATATACCAAGCCTGTGAAAGTGAGGGATTAGATGATTTTAAGGATTATATTTTTCACACTTTTGTCAATCGGGCTTACCTTTATAGCGCTGGATATTTTTAAAATACCGTATTTAAAAACCTCAAGGGCGGTTAAAAATCTCTTAAAAAAGCGGAGCAAAAAGGAGTCCGCTGCCGAGGACAGCGGACTCTTTTTTTGCAGTCAGATAGGTTTTACAGAACGTGGACGGCATCGGGTGCGAAGGTCAGATGGCACTGCTCGCCCACGCGGAAGATGCGCTTGTTGCGCGGATCGTTCTCGGCGAGCTTGACGAGCGTATTGCCCACGCGGACGTGATAGTTCTGGTACGAGCCCATGAAGCAGGAAAGCTCAATGGTGCAGGGCAGCCCGCCCTCGTCGGAGAGCGCCGCGGACTCGGGACGCAGCACGACGGTGTACTCCTCGCCGACGCGCATCCCCTCGCGCGGGGCGACGGCCAGACGCTCGCCCTCGACGTCCAGCACAGCCAGACCGTTCTCCGTGCCGGTCATTTTGCCGCGCAGGAAGTTCGCCTCGCCGATGAAGTCGGCGACGAACTCGCTCACGGGGTGATAGTAGATCTCCTGCGGCGTGCCAATCTGGGCAACGACGCCCTTGTTCATAATGATGATCTGGTCCGAGAGCGCCATGGCCTCGCTCTGGTCGTGCGTGACGTAGATGGCGGTGATGCCGACCTCCTGCTGGATGCGGCGGATCTCGGTGCGCATGGAAACGCGCAGCTTGGCGTCGAGGTTCGAGAGCGGCTCGTCGAAGAGCAGCACGCTCGGCTCGATGACCAGCGCGCGGGCAAGCGCCACGCGCTGCTGCTGACCGCCGGAGAGCTGGTTGGTCATGCGGCCCTCCATGCCCGTCAGCTCGACGAGGTCGAGGATGTGCATGACGCGCTCGCGGATCTCGTCCTTCGGCACCTTGCGCAGCTTCAGGCCGTAGGCCACGTTGTCGAACACGTTGTAGTGCGGCAGCAGGGCGTAGGACTGGAACACCATCGCGGTGTCGCGCTTGTTGGGCGTGAGGGCGTTGATCGGCTCGTCGCCGAGGTAGATCTCGCCCTCGTCGGGGCTTTCAAAGCCCGCGATCATGCGCAGCGTGGTGGTCTTGCCGCAGCCGGAGGGGCCGAGCAGCGTGACGAAGGAACCCGGCTCGATGGTCAGCGAGGTGTCCTTGACGGCATAGAAGTCCTTGCCGGTCTTGGGGTCCTGATAGATTTTGGAGATATGGTCGAGGCGAACGCCCTTCTTGATCTTATCCATGGCTTAGTCCTCCTTCATTTTTTTGCTGGTGCCGAAATGGTTCATAAAGAGATTCATCAGCAGCACCGCGCCGTAGGTGATGACGATGAGGATCGTCGCGAACGCGCAGGCAAGGCTGTAGGAGCCCTTTTCGGCAAACTCGTTGATCTGCACCGTGATGAGCAGGAACTGCGGCGTCACGAGCAGGATGATGGCGGAAATTGCGGTGATGGAGCGCACGAACGCGGTCACAAGGCCGGAGAGGAAGGAGTCCTTGATGAGCGGCAGCGTGACGGTCATAAAGACCTTGAAGCTGTCCGCGCCCATGTCGTAGGCGGATTCCTCGATGGACTTGTCGATCTGACGCAGGGCGGAGATGCCGCTGCGCGTGCCGGTCGGCAGCGAACGCACGACAAAGACGATGATGAGAATCAATCCCGTGCCGTAAAGCCCCTGCAGGAAGCCGGTGCGGAACACGCCGGCAGAGAAGCCGCGGATGTAGCCGACGCCGAGCACCGTGCCGGGCACGGCCATGGCGAGCATGGACACCGCCTCGATGAAGCCCTTGGACTTGAAGCTCCGCTTGACGACGAGGTAGGAGATGATCATGCTCAGCAGCGCCGTGATGGGGGCGGAGATGAGGCTCAGGCGGAAGGAATCCCAGAACGCCTGCAGACCGTGGTAGCGCGTAAAGATGAGCTTGAACCATTTGCCGGTGAGCGGGAAGAACTTGTAGCCCCAGGTGGGGAAGAACGCGCCGATGGGCACGCACAGGTACATGAGGATGACGAAGGTGGCGGCAAGACCGCAGAGAATGGTCAGCGGGATCTTGACGCTCTTATCCTCGATGAGCATACGGCCGCGGGAGGCCTTGCCGGTCAGGGTCGCGGCGGTCTTGCGCTCGAGGTAATACTTCTGCACCGCAAACATCGCCAGCGTAATGCACAGCAGCACGACCGCCATCGCCGCCGCGCCCGGCTTATCGTAGGAGCCGGTGATCTGCAGATAAATGGTGGTGGCGAGGGTATCGTACGAGCCGCCGATGAGCATGGGGTTGGCGAAGTCGGCGATGGACTCGATGAAGGTGACGAGGAAGGCGTTGCCGAGACCAGGGAGCATCAGCGGCAGCGTGACGCTGGTGAAGACCTTCCAGCGGCTCGCGCCCATGTCGCGCGCGGCCTCCTCGAGCGAGGGGTCGATGTTCTTCAAAAGACCCTTGAGCATCATGTAGCACACGGGGAAGAAGGTGAGCGTCTGCACGACGGCGATGCCCCAGAAGCCGTAGACGCTGTTGTCGTAGATGCCGAGCAGGAAGCGGGTGATGATGCCCGACTTGCCGAAGAGCATGATCATGGAAAGCGACAGCACGAACGGCGGGGAGACGACCGGCAGCATCGAAACGACCTTGAAAAGGCCGCCGACAAATTTACCGACGCGGACGTAGACCTCAACATAGGCAAAGAGCAGGCCGAGCAGCGCCGAGAGGATGCCGACGAGGAAGCCGACCTTGAGCGTGTTGGTGATGGCCTTGGTAAAGGTGGGCATGGCGAAGATGCGCTCGAAGATGCCGAAGCCGAAGCTGCCGTCGCCCACGAAGCTGTCCACCAGCAGGATCGCCAGCGGATAGAGAATGAACAGAGTCAGAAAGGTGATGAGCACGACGATGGTGGTGACCATGATGGGATCGGCCATCAGCTTTTTCCGGTCCAGCGCCGCGCTTTGAGAACGTGCCATAGGGAGCTCCTTTCTTGGTGGTTTGGAGGAAAACGCAGGCGGGGCAGCGGCTCATGCCGCCGCCCCGTCGGGATCGTTGGGTCGATGCGATAGACGATGTAGGGAGAATTACTTCACCTGGAAGCGGTTCTCGTCGCCGGTGTTCGCGCCGGAGGCGGCCAGAGCATTCATGACCTCCTCAACGTAGGTCTTGATGTTCTTGGTGGCGTCGTCGAAGTCATAGTCCATGACGTTCTCGGGGTCCAGACCGAACTCCGCGGCAACCTCGGGCTGGGTGGCGTTGTCAATGACCAGGAACTGATAGGAGCCGTTCTGAGCGGCGAGGTTCACGCAGTCGGGAGAGAGCGCGTACTCGATCCACAGCTTCGCGGCGTTGGGGTGTGCGGCGCCCTTGAAGATGGCGGTAGCGCCGATCTCACAGGAGGTGCCGGAGGACGGGATGATCAGCTCGATGTTATCGTAGCCGTTGTCGATGATCTGGGTGATGCCGTCATGCAGGAAGCCGATGCCGATGACGCACTCGCCGGTGCCGACGTTCTTGCTCGGGCCGGAGCCGGACTTGGTGTAGACCTCAATGTTCTTATCGAGGTCGACGAGGTACTGGATGCCCTCATCGTGGCCGTACTTCTGGATCATGGTGTTGATGACCAGCTTGGCGGTGCCGGCGGTGTTGTAGTTGGACAGCCAGATCAGGCCCTTGTACTCGGGCTTGAGCAGGTCGGGCCAATCCTGAGGAGCCTCAAGACCCATGCGCTCGAGCTCGTCGGTGTTGACCATGAAGCCAAGGATGCCGGTGTAGATGCCGTACCAGTAGCCGTCAGCGTTCTTGTACTGGGGCTTGGCGATGTGAGAGGCGTTCTCCGCCTGATAGGCCTCGAGCAGACCCTCGGCCGCGCAGACGTTGTAGGGATCGGTCGTGCCGCCGAACCAGACGTCGGCAGACGGATTGCCGTTCTCTTCCTCGATCTTGGCCTGCACCTCACCGGTGGACAGACGCTGATACTCGACCTCGATGCCGTACATCTTCTCGAAGTTCTCACAGGCGGCGGCGAGGTACTCCTCCTCGCAGGAGCCGTAGACCACGAGCTTGCCCTCGGCCTTGGCGGCGTCGACGAGGCTGGTCTCTTCGGCGCCCTGCTGATCGTCAGCGGGGGCCTGGGTGTCGTCCTGCTTGCTGCCGCAGGCGACCAGGCTGAGCGCCATCACCAGGCAGAGTAGCAGAGCAATGAGCTTTTTCATGCAAATTTTCCTCCAATTCAAAATTTATCCGGGGGCCATCGGGAACGTTCCCGATCCCATCAGATTGCAAAAATATTACAACTTATACGGAACGATGGCAAGAAAATTTGCCGAACTTAGCAGATTTACACGCAATTTATCAGATTTGTCCGGTGCCCTTGTCAGAATCGTCCCACATTGTCAAAAATGTGACAAAATTGCAGGGAAAGGAGAAGCTGCGGGCGGGGGCGCTAAGACTCCGTGCCGGGGGCGTTCTGATAAAAAATGTCCTCCCGCGTGCGCATCGGGTAGCGGATGAGCGCGGCGGCGTCGAGGTCCTCGCGGCGCAGCTCCACCGCTGAAATGCGGCGGTTGGTGTAGGTCGTGTAGTAATAGATGCCGCGGTCGGCGTTCCAGCAGGAGGTGTAGATGGTCCGCTCGTATTCGCCGGGGCGGACCTCGCAGCAGCCGTTCTGCTGCTCGACCGCGCCGAGGATGTGGAAGAACTGCCCGACGCTGTCGGCTTCGCCCTCGCCGGAGACGGAATGGAGCCGCGTGAACGCCGCGCGCACAAAGCGCGAGGCGGAGGAGAGGTCGCCGGGCAGTCCCAGCGCGCCCATGCCGCGGCTGTAGAGCGTGAGCGGGAGCGCGTCGGAAAAGAGATTTTCCGGCTGCTTCGGCGAGAGGTGCATGAAGTTGTTGAGCGCGAACATCTGCTGCGGAAACGGCGGGTTGTTCGTCAGCACGCCCGCGGGATCGTCGTAGACCTTCAGACCATCCGCGACGGACTCGATCACGACCGCGCCGCTTTTGTCGGCAAGAAGCCAGTGGAGCTGCGCGGCGGGAAGGCGTTCGCTGAACGGCGTGCCGGTGAGATTCAGCGTGCGCAGGGCCTCACGGGCCTCCGCGAGCGTCGCGCAGCGGCCCAGCAGCCGGGGAATGAACTCAAACTGCGCGATATTCTCCCGATCGGGGACGACCTCGGCGTATTGCGCGCTGCCGACAAAGTTGAGCCCCGCCATGCCGAGCCCCTTTTCGTTCACTGCGTCGTAGTAAAGCGGGAAGCCGTCGGCGACGTGCGCCGTGCCGATGATGGCGTAATGCGTGTCCATCACGCCGCCGTGGCGCAGGGCGATGGGGAAGCGGCGCGGAGTGATGACGATCTCCTCGCCGTAGGAAAACTCATAGTCGAGCGTGCGGCCCATGTAAAAGTCTCTGGTTTGGTACGTTGCTGCGGTACACATGGGAAACCTCCTGAAAGTATTTTTGATTAGTATGCCGCGCGGAGGAGAAAATCAACCGCCGCAGCGTGTCTTTCAAGACGGACAGAGGAAAGCTCACGGAGCTCTCCTCTGTTTCGCGTTATTCCGGCGGACGGCAGCTGGCGTGCCAGCCGCAGCCCTTCAGATGGTCGTCCACCAGCCCCGCCGACTGGAGCAGGGAGTAGACGATGGTGGTGCCGACGAAGGTAAAGCCGCGCTTTTTCAGGTCGCGGCTGATGCGGTCGGAGAGCGGGGTGGAGGCGGGCACGTCGGCATCCGTCTCGGGGCTGTTGACGATGGGCTTGCCGTCGACGTAGGCCCAGAGAAAACGGTCGAAGCTGCCGAACTCCCGCTGCACCTCTAAAAAATGCCGGGCGTTTTCAATGACGGAGACGATCTTGCGGCGGTTGCGGACGATGCCGGCGTTCTGCATCAGCTCCGCGACCTTTGCTTCATCGAAGCGGGCGACCGCAGCAGGCTCGAAGTCCGCGAAGACCGCGCGGAAAGCCTCGCGCTTTTTGAGAATGGTGATCCACGAAAGCCCCGCCTGCATCCCCTCGAGGGACAGCAGCTCAAAGAGCGCGCGATCGTCGTGCGTGGGGCGGCCCCACTCATGGTCGTGGTAATCGAGGTAGATCGGCTCCGGTCCGGCCCAGCCGCAGCGTGTCGGCTGCGCCATCTTATTTCTTGACGGCGATGGCTTCGATCTCGACCAGCGCGCCCTTGGGCAGCGCGCCGACCTGCACCGCGCTGCGTGCGGGGCAATCGGTTGTGAAGTGCTTCGCGTACACGGCGTTCACCGCGGCGAACGCGCCCATGTCGGTGAGAAAAACGGTGGTCTTGACCACGTCGCCGAGCGTGCAGCCCGCACCGGCGAGAACGGCCTTGAGGTTTCGGAGCGACTGCTCGGCCTGCTCCTCCACACCGCCGGGGACGAACGCGCCGGTGGCGGGGTCGAGCGGGAGCTGGCCGGAGACGAATACGAAGCCGCCTGCTTCGATGGCCTGCGAATAGGGACCGATGGCGCCGGGCGCCGCGGTGGTGGCAATGACAGTTTTCATTGGAAACAGCCTCCTGTAATATAAGATGCTTCCATGATAGCACCGGCGCGGCGTCCGCGTCAAGGCGGCGCGGGATTTTTTGCCGTGCCGCGCGGGGGGACTTGCACCGCGCCGCGCTTTGTGGTATGCTTGTCCCGATAAAAGCCAAATAGCAAAGGAGAGATGATTTATGATCATTCGTGCAGAGGACCGAAAGCAGATCCTGACGCCCAACGCCCGCGGCGGCGACGGTACGCTCGACAAGCGCGACTATGTGCTGGAGAATATGCCGGAGAACGCGAAGATGTTCGCTGAGATCAAGCTCGAGCCGGGCTGCTCGCTGGGCACACACACCCACACCGGCGAGTACGAGGTGTTCTTCTTCCATGAGGGCGAGGTCACGCTCAACGACAACGGCACCGAGCGCAAAATGCACCCAGGCGACTTCGCCATCTGCTATGACGGCGAGAGCCACGGCATTGCCAACCGCACGGACAAGCCCGCGTCGCTGTTCGCGGCCATCATCAAGACCAAGTAAGGAGACCCCATGACGACCTATACCTATTATCCCAAGGGCACCTGCTCGAAGCAGATGGAAGTTGATCTGGAGGACGGCGTCATCAAGGATGTGCGCGTGCTCGGCGGCTGCAACGGCAACCTGCAGGGCATTTCGAGCCTTGTGCGCGGCATGAAGGCCGCGGACGCCATCGAGCGGATGCGCGGCATCCGCTGCGGCTTCAAGCCGACCTCCTGCCCCGACCAGCTCTCCATCGCGCTGGAAAAGGCGCTGGAGGAAGAAAAAAACGCAAAGTGAATCCCACAGGCTCGAAAGAGCTTGCGTGGATGGAAAAGGAAGAAACATAAAAGGAACGGCTTCGCAGCGCGAAGCCGTTCCTTTTTATCCTTTTGCAGAAGCCGTGCCGCTCACTCCGCAGCCTGAATGCGATGGTACATATCCTGCATCTTGCGGTCAATGTCGGCGATCTCGTCGGCGCAGGCGAACATCTGCTCGTTGATGCCGGCGGGGAGGGCGGCCTTGTCCTTTTTGTAGCGGATATCGTGCTCAAGACTGGCCCAGAAATCCATCGCCACCGTGCGAAGCTGTACCTCCACGAGCACGGACTCCGTGCGGTCGGAGAGATAGATGGGCACGCGCAGATCGAGGTGGAGCGAGCGATAGCCGTTGTAGTTCGGCGTTTCGATGTAGTCCTGCCGCTTGACGAGCTCCATGTCGCTCTGGCGCAGGAGCATCTCCTCCACGCGGTAAACGTCGTCGATATAGCAGCACACCACGCGGATGCCGGCAATGTCGTTGATGTTTTTCTTGGCAGACTCCATCGAGATCTCCAACCCCTTGCGCCGCAGCTTCTCGATGATGCTGCCGGTGGACTTCAGGCGGCTTTCGACGTGGTGAATGGGGTTGTGGTCGTAGCGGACGCTGAACTCCTCGTTCAGCACCTCCAGCCGCGTCTGGATCTCGCGTACGGCGGAGCTGTAGAGATGTTCAAATTGCAGAAAATCCTGATAGCTGCGATAGAGCTGCGCGGTCTCATTCTGCAGCACGACGTCCGTGCGGATGGGGACAAAGGTCTTGTCCATGGCGGCCTCCCTGAGCGGTTGATCTCTTTCTCTCAGTATACCACATCGGCGCGTGCGCGCAAGGGCAAATTTGCGGGAAAAAGAACTGGACAAACGGGCGGGAAGCGGATATACTGTAAGCTGTGATTTTGTTGACAGAGGCGCGAAGGGAGGCCGGGGGGAATGGACATTGATATGGACATCAAGGAGCTGGAGGCATTCGTCTATGTGGTCGAAAACTGCAGCTTTTCCCGCGCGGCCGAGCTGCTGCACCTGACGCAGCCGACCATCTCCTCCCACATCTCCGCGCTCGAGCGTAAGCTCGGCATCAAGCTCGTCGTGCGCACGACGAAGGAGACCTACCCCTCCGACGCGGGCAAGCTCCTCTACCGCTACGCCAAGGAGATCCTGCAGGTGCGCGAGAACGCCGCCGCGGCGATCAAGAGCTTTTCGCAGGAGATGCGCGGCACCATCACGCTCGCGGCCTCCACGGTGCCGAGCCAGTATTATCTGCCGCACCTTTTGCAGAATTTCCACGAGAAATATCCCGACATTGCCTTCAACATTCAGATGGAGGACAGCCCCAAGGTCATCGAGATGGTCGCGACGCGCGCTGTGGAGATCGGCTTCAGCGGCACACGGGTGGAGAACCACAAGTGCATCTCGCAGGAGTTTGCCGGCGACTGCATGGCGGTCATCACCCCGAACACGGAAAAATTCCGCGCCTATGCCGGCAGGCATCTCCCGAAGGAGCTTCTGCTGAGCGAGACCTTCATCAGCCGCGAGAAATCCAGCGGCACCTATCAGGCCGGCAGGGAAATTTTAGAGCGCATGGGCGTTGACATCGCGCAGCTGCGCACGGCCATCGAGGTCCGCTCGAGCGAGAGCGTGAAGCAGATGGTGGGCGAGGGGCTTGGCATCGGATTGATCTCCCTCTCCGCCGCGCGCGATTATGTGCAGTTTGAAAAGGTGCTCGCCTTCCCCTTCGAGGAAGAGGAGCTCCGGCGCAGGCTCTACATCGTCAAGCATAAAAACAGCATCCTCTCGCCCATCGCGCAGGTCTTTTACGACTACGCGCGGAAATATTACGAAAAGCATCCGGAAAAAGCGCCCGAGTAAGGGCGCTTTTCCTTTTATAGCAGGCATATAGCAGGCATAGAAAAATAGTGATTTACTTTTTGCGCGCGACAGGTTACAATAAAAAAGTTAAAGAGACCGTACAAACGGCACGGCGGGAAGGCGGGGAGAGATACGATGCAGACGGTGCGCTCACAGCTCTTTGAGGGCATTACGAACGAGGAGTGCGCGCGGATGTTCCAATGCTTCGGCGCGCGCGAGGCGGGCTATGAGGCCGGTGCGCTCATCAGCGAGTTCGACGGGGAACAGAACGCCGTGGGCGTGCTGCTCTCCGGCAGCGCGGACCTCGTCCGGCTGGATGCCGACGGCAACCGCACCATCCTCGAAACGCTGGAGGAGGGCGGTGTGTTCGGCGAGGTGCTGGCGTTCTCCGGCGCGGGCGGCGACTCGATCTTTTTGGAGTGCCGGCGGGACTGCCGCGTGCTCTATCTCGACTATGATCAGATCACCAAGCGCTGCGAAAACGCCTGCCTGCACCACAGCATTCTGGTGCAGAACCTGTTCCGCCTGCTCTCGACCAAGACGCTGCGCCTGAGCGAGCGGGTGGAGGTGCTCTCGCGGGAGGGCGAATGGACCAAGGTGCGCGGCACAACGGCCGCCGGAACGACGCTGACCGGTTATTGCTATACCGAATATCTGCTTTTTGACTGAAAAAAGCGAAAAAAGCGCTTGACAGATCCGCTTTTGTATGCTATAATGCTATTTGCCGCTTGTATGGGGCTTTGTCTAAACATGTCCGCATTCGCCGGATATGTGCCTCGCATACCTTGTGTATGTAAAAATACTTTGCGCCTGCAAAGCTGTCTTGCAAAGCGAACTCAGCTTTGTGCCGCAAGCCGGACTTCTTGCGAAGTAAACCGAGCTTTGTGCAGCAGGTCAGACCTTTGCAGAGTAAGCTGAACTTTGCGAAGCAGGCCAAACTTTTTGCAGAGTAAGCCGAACTTTGCGCAGCAGGTCGGACTTTTTGCAAAGCAAATCGAACTTTGCGCAGCAAAGTTCATACTTTGCGAAGCGCAGCGAAGCAAAGTATTATGCAGCGAGTCAAAACAGAAAGTGAGGTGCTTTTCGTGTTTGCAATAATTGAAACGGGCGGAAAGCAGAATAAAGTAGCTGAGGGCGACATCATTTTTGTTGAAAAGCTCAATGTGAACGAGGGCGACACCTACACCTTCGAGAAGGTTCTTGCGGTCTCCTCCCCGGCCGGCTTTTCCGTCGGCACGCCTGCGGTGGCCTGTACTGTGACCGCGAACGTCGTCAAGAACGGCAAGGGCAAAAAAATCCACGTTATCCGTTATAAATCCAAGAAGAACGAGAAGAAGCATATCGGCCACAGACAGCCGTATACCAAGCTGCAGATCGTGAGCATCGCGCTCTAAGGCGATGATACACGCGGCGTTTTTCGTCAAGAACGGCCGGCAGGCGGGCTTTACCGTCAGCGGGCACAGCGGTTTGGCCGACCCGGGCGCGGACATCCTCTGCGCGGCGGTCAGCGCGATGACGATGCTTGTCGTCAACACGCTGCAGGGCGGCTTTTCCAACGGCACCTGCGAGGTGCGCAGCGGCGACAATTCGGTCGCCTTCCGCACGGGGACTGCGGATGCGTTCTCCGAGGCGCTTCTGAACGCCTTTCGGGACGA
>OLSA01003445.1_pt1 | contig 11009 bp, 11 predicted proteins | sample 1672731 | NCBI WGS metagenome assembly OLSA01 (sample SAMEA3136718, study PRJEB25190) | human gut metagenome | biome: human gut; feature: human-associated habitat; material: faeces | place: Austria | collected 2013
GTCCCCCGCCGTGATGGGTATAACACACTAGACTTTGTACCAAAGTCCGTGTGCCAGCCGTTCCCTCTGGACTCCCTGAAACGGGCGAAATGCCCTGTCGGTGCGACAGGTCATTCAGCCCTCTGGTGTACGGTATGTCCGATATGTCCGGTATTTTCGGGGGATACCCCACTCCCATTTTTACCGTACATACCGTACATTACCGTACACCTTCCCATCGCAGAAGGATGACCTTTCCATCTTTCGTGCGCCGGGAACCGTAGCGGATGCCGTACTTTCGCAGCAGGTCATCCTGCCGCACGTTCAGCGTCCGCACGATCCAGTTGGGTGAAATAACCTGTGCGCTGTCCATAGTTGAAAGACACTGCGCCAGCTCCGTTGCCGTGCCGCTCCACAGTGGATTTTCTTCATTTACCAGCCGGGAAAGAAATTCCAGCAACGGGTTCGGCGGCTCCTTGAACGGCTCCGTTTCCACCTCTGTCACCTGCCAAAGACTATGAGTAGGGTCAAAACGCAGGCGGAGCCGCATCTGCGGCTGGTCACGTCCCACCACATCGAGGATGGCGTCCCCGCTCGTGCGCTTGTCCTTATGCAAGACCAGGGCTCCATCTGCCGCCCCCAAGATGCCATTGGTGCCGGAGATGGTGTCGAACACATCCTCCGCCCCCTCCTTGCGGGTGTGGTGAACGAGCAGCAGGGCGATACCGCGTTGGTCTGAGAACGCCTTCAGCTTGGCGATGGTATCGTAATCTGCGGCGTAGCTGCCGTTGTCCGGCGTCCGTCCCCGGATGCGTTGGAGTGTGTCAATGATGACCAGCACCGTTTCCGGGTACTCAAACAGGAAGCTTTCCAGTTGCTCCAGCAGATCTTCTTCCAGCGTGTCCGCCAGAACGGACAGCACCAGATCGGGACTGTCCCGTTCTGTCATCTGTGCCAAACGCTTCTGCAATCGCTCGTAGGTGTCCTCCAGAGCAAGGTACAAAACCGTGCCCTGCCGGGATGGAAAGCCTAAAAACGGCTCTCCTGCGCTCACCTGATAGGCCATTTGCAGGACGAGGAAGGATTTGCCGATTTTGGGAGCGCCAGCGAGGAGGTATGTCCCCGCTGGCAGCAAGTTTTCAATGATACATGGCCGGGATGGGAAATGGGTGTCCATCAGCTCCGGCATGGAAAAGATACGCATTTTGCCGAATTGCTTGTTTGTTTCCTCAAAAGTTGCTATACTGTCTGTGCGTGCAAGCGCGGACGGCTGCTCCCCATCTGGTGCAACAGATGGATCTGGGGCAGTCGTTTCTTTATCCTCCCACATGGCCGCCTCCTGTGTTCTGTTCGATCCATTCCACCAGCCTGTCTCTCGGCACCAGCAGCCGCTTGCCGATCCGCAGAGTGGGAAAGGTGGCAGTGTTCAGCAGCTGGTACGCGCCCGCGCGGGAAATGCCCAGTGCTGTGGCCAGTTGATTGGCATTCAGCACCGCGGGCAGGTTTTCGTAGTTGTTGTTCATGTGTGACCTCCTTTGAAAATTACAGTTGACATTATGGACTATTTAGACTATAATACACAATGTAACTATTATGGTATGATTGTATAATGTAAATACGCAAAAGTCAATAGATAATTTTGCACATCTATCTTGATATATCTAACAGGAGGAAACTATGATCTTTCCTGAACACATGGAATTCCGGTATTACATCACCCCGGAACGTAAGGAGTGCTATGAACTATATAGCATGACACTGGGGTGCCGCAGAACCTTATTGGAAAAAACGCAGGACTTGGGCCAGTGCCTGGTTGACCTCTATGATACCGACTTTTATGACACATACTGTGTACTGTCTGAAATCAATAAACTATTGCGTCCCCTGACTCCTGAACACAAGGATGAAACTGCATGGAGAAAGCTGTTGGAACTGGCGATGCCGCTTTGTAAAGTGCATCCATTTTTTGGGCTATTGATCAAGGAACTGAGTGATTTAGAAGAAAATCACGCATATGGCAAGAATGATACCAAGGATATACTGCTTCGGTTTGACCGAGATTTTGAAAATATCGTTAGTGATGCAAAGGCATTAATTGAAGTGTGCCTGGATGATCGCTATCAGCCAAACTACTCCACGGCAGAGAGATACCGCGAGGCTCATTATGACGCTCGACTTTGCTTTGATGATATGCGCTATGGTGAGCTTGCCACAGAGGAAGTTATGTTGGAGCGTCCCGCATATGACAGCGCCTACAACTACAGCGTTGAAAAGCTGCGGGAGCAGGGCATCAAGACGGCGCTGCGCGAAGTGCTCTATCCCAACACCGTACGAGACCTCTACAACTATCTAAAGGGCTATTGTCTCCGTCTGCCGCTCCCAATCCACAAGTGCAAAAACTGCGGCAGATACTTTGTTGTGACTGGCAACATCACGCAGGACTACTGCACACGGTTGATGGAAGGCTCGGAAAAGACCTGCCGCCAAATGGGAGCCGTGGTGCAGTATCAGAGCCGACAAATGAAGAATCCTGCCACAAAGGAGTTTACACGATCCTACAAGGCCCACAATGCCCGTGTGCGGTATGGAACGATGACCAAGGCGGAGTTTACCGCATGGTCGAAGGAGGCGCGCGCAAAGCGCGCAGACTGCATTGCTGGTAAACTGCCACTGGAGGAATTTGTGGCATGGTTAGACAGCGACAGGCAGCGATAAGGTAAACAACGGACTGACTGGCCGTTTTATAATTTCAGAGGAAAGAGAGGTACATGTGAAAAGCAATACCAAGAACGCAAAGGGCAGCGGCACCATCCGCAAGCGCTCCGACGGGCGCTGGGAGGCCCGCTATACCACCGGCATTGACCCGAAGACGGGCAAACAGACCCAAAAGTCCGTCTATGGCAAGACACAAAAGGAAGTCCGTCAGAAGCTGACGGAGGTCACAGCGGAGATCGACAGCGGGACGTATTTGGAGCAGACGAAGGATACGGTGGGGGAGTGGCTGGATACCTGGCTGAAAACCTACGCGCTGTATTCCGTGAAAAGCTACACCTATGATGCCTATGAGCGCAGCTGCAACATCCATATCAAGCCTGCGCTGGGGCGGATACGGCTGTCCGCACTGACAGCACCGCAGATCCAGCAGTTTTATAACAGTCTGATCACAGAGAAGGAGTTGTCACCCAAGACGGTGAAGAACATCCACGGTGTGCTGCACCGGGCGCTGGGACAGGCTGTGAAGCTGGGAATGCTCCACTCCAATCCGACGAATGTCTGCGATTTACCAAAGGCCCACCGAAAAGAAATCAAGCCGATGGAGCAGGCGGAGATCACAAGATTTCTGCAAGCGATCCAAGGTACGAAGTATGGGCTGGTGTATCAAATCACCCTGTTCACCGGATTGCGGGAGGGGGAAGTGCTGGGACTGACGTGGGATTGTATTGATTTTCAGCATAATGCGATCTACATCAACAAGCAGCTTCAGAAAACGAAAAAGGTGGGCGGTACTTACTGCCTGGCCCCGACAAAGAACAGCCGTAACCGCACGATCCTGACCGCACCATCCGTCATGGCTCTGCTGCGAAAGCAAAAAAGCCAGCAGGCGCAAATGCGTCTGTTGGCAGGAGAAGCGTGGAACAATTCGTGGAATTTGGTGTTTACCAATGAGCTGGGTGGTCATTTGTGCCATTGTACAGTCTATAAAAAGTTTAAGGCAATCGTAAGCGAGATTGGTATGCCGGAGGAACGGTTCCATGACTTACGGCACAGCTTTGCCGTGGCCTCCATTGAGAGCGGCGATGACATCAAGACAGTGCAATCCAATCTGGGCCATGCCACCGCCAGCTTTACCTTGGATGTGTACGGCCATGTATCGCAAAAAATGCGGCAGCAATCCGCTGACCGCATGGAGGAATTTATTCAGAAAGTCTCCGGTTGAAACGATTGCCGCAAATGCTCTTTGAAATCTATAAAGGGTCAAAATAAGGGTCAAAGGGCATGACAAAACCCTGTAACCGTTGAGATTACAGGGTTTTGTGTGGCGGAGAAGGAGGGATTCGAACCCTCGAGACCCTTTAGGGGCCTACATGATTTCCAATCATGCGCCCTCGACCAACTAGGCGACTTCTCCATAGCTGTGTCCAGCGCTTTTCCGCTATGCACTTGTTGTCTTGAACAGACAGCGATATTATTATAACAGAGACTTTAAAAAAGTCAAGCCCTTTTCTGTATTTCTCTTGAGAAATTTGCGCTTTTTGTCGGAACTCTTGCGGCGAGCGGTTTTGCGCCTGCCAAGAAAGCGACAGATTTTCCACAGCGGTGAGGAAGCGTGTGCGCGGCCACCCCAAAAAGGGTGCTGCGCTATTGAAATCAAAAAGCTTCAGAACAGTTGTAAAGCTCTGAAAATAGACTCAGCAGAGAGAAAAGACTTTTTCTACACGCTGAAGCGGCATGGCAGAACGCCATGCCGCTTCATGATGCTTGAAAACTTACTTGTGGTCAACGGCAGACATGTGACGGATCAGCTCCACCATCTTGTTGGAGTAGCCGCACTCGTTGTCGTACCAGGAAACGACCTTCACAAAGGTGTCGGTCAGAGCGATACCGGCCTTCTTGTCGAAGATGGAGGTGCGGGAATCGCCCAGGAAGTCAGAGGAAACAACTTCCTCATCGGTGTAACCCAAAACGCCCTTCAGCTCGCCCTCGGAAGCGTCCTTCATGGCCTTGCAGATATCCTCATAGGTGGCGGGCTTAGCCAGCTTGACGGTCAGGTCCACAACGGAAACGTCCAGAGTGGGAACACGCATGGACATACCGGTGAGCTTGCCGTTCAGCTCGGGGATGACCTTGCCGACAGCCTTGGCAGCGCCGGTGGAGGAGGGGATGATGTTGCCGGTAGCAGCACGGCCGCCGCGCCAATCCTTCAGGGAAGCGCCGTCCAGCAGCTTCTGAGTGGGAGTGACAGAGTGAACGGTGGTCATCAGGCCTTCCACGATGCCAAACTTGTCATTCAGGACCTTGGCAATGGGAGCCAGGCAGTTGGTGGTGCAGGAAGCGTTGGAGACGAAGGTCATGTCGCTGGTGTACTTATCCAGGTTGACGCCGCAGACGAACATGGGGGTGTCATCCTTGGAGGGAGCGCCCATGATGACGTGCTTGGCGCCGGCGTCGATGTGGCCCTGGCAGAGCTCCTTGGTCAGGTGTTTGCCGGTGCACTCGCAGATGTACTCAGCACCCACGGAAGCCCAGGGAATGTCCTTGACCTCCATAGAGGTGAAGACGGGGTACTTCTTGCCGTTGACGATCAGACCGCCGTCATAAGCCTCGACAGTGCCGGGGAACTTGCCGTGAACAGAGTCATACTTGAGCATGTAAGCCATGTACTCGGGGTTCATGAAGGGATCGTTCAGAGCGACAACCTCAACATCGTCATGAGTCAGGGCAGCGCGGAAAGTGAGACGGCCGATGCGGCCAAAGCCATTGATACCAATCTTCGTGAGCATGGGAAAACTCCTTTCAATATTGAAAAAACTTTAAAAGATTAAAGAATCGTTTGCGCAAACGATTATTTCTTTGCTTTTACTATCTTATCATGGACGATAAAAAATGGCAATCAGCATTTTGCATAACATTCTGAGAGCATATTGGGCAAAATGGCGAGGATTTGGTTGGAATTTGATAAAAAAGCGAAAAAGTAGAAGAAAGGAGCCAAAAAAGACTTGACGTTATATGAAGCGGGGGCGTATACTGTAAAATGCAAATGATTACGCAAACGTAGAAAAATTGCGTAAAGAGGTGAACGATCATGAAGGTGACCATCAGCGATGTGGCGAGGTTGGCAGGTGTTTCCACCGCCACGGTTTCCCACACCATCAACTCGACCCGCTACGTCTCCGGCGAGACCAAGGAGAAGGTCTACCGGGCTATCGCGGAGCTGGGCTACACGCCGGACGCCTCGGCCAGAAGCTTCCGGACCGGAAAGAAAAAAACCATTGGATTTATCGTTCCGGATATTTCCAATAAGTTTTTCGCAACAATGATCGAATCCGTGGAGAATTATCTCTCCGCCCACGGATACCATCTGATCATTGCCAATACAAAGGAGAACCCAGAGCGGGAGGAGACCAATATCCGCCTGCTTTCCGCGGGACTGGTGGACGGGCTGCTCATCGCCAGCACCATGGAGGATTTCAGCCGGTTTGAGTCCCTGATCCCCGCCGGATTTCCTGTGGTGCTGGTGGACCGGACCTTTGACACAAAGCGGTTCCCGTCGGTGAGCGTGTCCAATTTCCAACCGATCTACCGCAGCGTCTGCCGTCTGGCGGGCAAGGGCGACAAGCGGATCGGCATGATCGGCGGCCTGCCCCGGCTGTCCTCCACCAAGGAGCGGATCGCTGCCTATCAGGAGGCAGTGGCGGACTGCGGCCTGCCTCAGGATGACCTGCTGATCCGCTACGGCAACTCTATGGAGAACAGCGCCCAGTCCTGTCTGGATGAACTGCTGGAGCAGAAGTGTGACGCGCTGGTGGTGGCCCAGGGCCTGATGGCCTCGGAGACGGTGATCTACCTCCACAAGAAGGGCCTTAAGCTGGGAGAGGACATCGATCTGGTCACCTTCGTGGATTACGATTCGGATATCAACTATCTGTATTCAAAGCAGATGGACTGCATCATCCAGCCGGTGGAAAAGCTGGGTGAGACTGCCGGTGAACTGATCCTCCAGCGGATCGAGACGCCGGATGCCCCTGCCTTTGAACAGGTGCTGACTTCTACCTATCAGCCCTGCGGCATGTAATAAGAAAAACGTTTATGCCCCGTCCCGGATCATTCCGGGGCGGGGCTTTGTCTTGACAGGACCATACGGGTATGTTATGGTTGGAACGTCTCCGGAAAGTGTTTCTGACCGGCGACACCATGCCCGCATACCGTTCTGCCGGTGAGGATGCTCCGAACCGAAAGATGAGGAAGGACAAGATCGCTGTACATTTGTCATCCCCTCTGCTGAACGGCAGGGGGGATGTATTACTTTTTGAAAAGGAGAGACCGCTGTGGAAGCTGTGGAAACGCGGGTGGCCGTCATTGCCATCATTGTCCGGGAGGGCACGCAGGTCGCGGCACTGAATGACCTGCTGCACCAGTACGGACCGTATATCGTGGGCCGCATGGGCGTACCCTACCGGGAAAAGGGCGTGAACATCATCAGCGTGGCCATGGATGCCCCCGGTGACGTCATCTCCGCCCTGTCTGGAAAGCTGGGCCGCTTGGAGGGTGTCACCGCCAAGACCGTCTATGCCCCGGCGGGGAGCGTATGAAAGGAAGAAAAACCATGAACTGGAAGAAAAAACTGTTGGCGCTGGGCCTGTCTCTGGCCCTGACCCTGTCCCTGACTGCCTGCGGCCAGAAGGCCGCCGAACCGGAGCAGTCGGAGGAACCTGCCCAAACGGAAGAACCGGTGGTCGAAGCGCCGGATGGTACAGAGGCAGACACTGCCCATTTCAGAATTGCCGCACTGAAAGGCCCGACTGCTATGGGCCTTGTGAAGCTGATGAAGGACAATGATGAAACGATCGGCGCCCTGCTGAGCTCTGCCAAACCCTACGAGGGTGAGGTGGGCAATCTTTACACCTTCACGCTGGCTGGTTCCGCTGACGAGGTAACCCCCGCCCTCATCAAGGGGGACCTGGACATGGCCTGCGTGCCCGCCAACCTGGCCGCCGTGCTGTACGGCAAGACCAACGGTGCCGTGGAGGTGTTGGCGGTGAACACCCTTGGTGTGCTGTATATCGTGGAAAACGGGGGAACGGTGCAGTCTATGGCGGACTTAAAGGGCCAGACCATCGTGGCCGCCGGTAAGGGCAGTACCCCGGAATACGCTCTGCGGTATCTGCTGACGGAAAACGGCATTGACCCGGACAAGGATGTGACCATCGACTGGAAGAGCGAGCACAGCGAGTGCGTGGCGGCGCTGGCCAGCGGTCAGGCCACCATTGCCCTGCTGCCCCAGCCCTTTGTCACCGTGGCGCAAAACAAGATCGAGGGCCTGCGGATGGCCTTGGACCTGACGGCGGAGTGGGACAAGCTGGATAACGGCTCCGGCCTCATCACCGGCGTCATCGTGGCCCGGCGGGATGTGGTGGAGGCCAATCCCGGCGCGGTGGACAGCTTCCTCCAGAATTACGCCGCCAGCGTGGAGTGGGTGAACGGCAACACTGCTGAGGCTGCCACCCTTGTCGGCGAGTACGGCATTGTAGATGCCGCTGTGGCGGAAAAGGCTCTGCCCTATTGCAACATCGTCTGTCTCACCGGCGGTGAGATGAAGGACAAGCTCTCCGGCTATCTGAAGGTGCTTTCCGAAGCGGAGCCTTCCTCCGTGGGCGGCACTCTGCCTGGGGATGATTTTTACTACGGCGGATAAAAACGGAAAATCCGCGCAGGCAGAGCTACACTTGGCCTATATCTGAATTTACGATAGAAAGGAGCGCCGCCTATGGACAGGAAAACAGACCTCCGCCTGTGGGCGGTGCTTTTCTGGCTGGCGGTCTGGCAGATCGCGGCCATGGCGCTGGCAGCGGTCTATCCCCACGGCGAGCTGCTGTTGGCCTCGCCCGTTGATGTGCTGCTGCGGCTGGGGCAGCTGGCCGTTACCGCCGCCTTTTGGCGGACGGTGGCCTGGTCGGCCCTCCGGATCTTTGGTGGCTTTCTGCTCTCCACGGCGCTGGCTCTGCTGCTGGCGGTGCTGGCGGCAAAGCACCGCCGCTTCCGGGAGCTGATGGCCCCGCTGGTTGCGGCCATCAAGGCGGTTCCGGTGGCGTCCTTCATCATTCTGGCGCTGGTGTGGCTCAACAGCCGGAGCCTGTCCCTGTTCATTTCAGCGCTGATGGTGTTCCCGCCGGTGTACCTGAATGTGCTGGAGGGTATCTGCCGCACGGACCGTCGGCTTCTGGAGATGGTCCGGGTGTTCCGCGTCCCCCTTGGGCGGCGGCTCCGGGGCATCTATCTGCCGCAGGTGATGCCCTATTTCCGCACGGCGATATCTTTGGGCCTGGGGCTTTGCTGGAAAGCCGGGGCAGCGGCGGAGATCATCGGCTTGCCCGCCGGGTCCATGGGAGAGCGGCTGTACACCGCCAAGGTCTACTTCCAGACGGCAGATCTGTTTGCATGGACCGTCACCATCGTGGCGGTGTCAGTGGCGTTTGAGCGGCTGTTTTTGGCGCTGGTGGACCGATTGATGGGAAAGGCGGGGCTGTGATGGAAGTCAAAAACCTATGCAAAGCCTACGGAGACCTTCCGGTGCTGGAAAACGTGTCTTTTACCGTCGGTGTGGGAGTCACGGCCCTGTGGGGTCCGTCAGGCGTGGGAAAGACCACCCTGCTGCGGATCCTGTTGGGTCTGGAAAAGCCAGACAGCGGCGAACTGATGGGAACGGCCGTCCGTTGGAGCGCCGTTTTTCAGGAGGACCGCCTGTTAGAGGGACTGGACGCCTTGGGAAATCTCCGGTTTGCGCTGGGGACGGACTACGAGGAAGCGAAAGCGGCGGCCATGCTCACGGCGCTGGGCCTGACCTGGGAGACGGGCAAGCCGGTGGGGGCGTGGTCCGGAGGCATGAAGCGCCGCTTGGCTTTGGCCCGGGCGTTGCTGGCAGTATCAGACGCCGTGGCGCTGGACGAGCCGTTCACAGGGATGGATCCGGAGACCCTGCAAAAAGCCGCCGCGCTCATCCGGGAGCGAGGCGGCGGCAAAAATGTCCTCCTCGCCACCCATGACCGGGACGCCATCGCGGCGTTGGGCTGGCCGGTGATCCAATTGGCGGAATGAAAGACCCCCGCAGACCTGCGGCAGGCCTGCGGGGGCTGTTCTTGATAAGATTATAAGAATAAGATTATAAGAGCTCCGCCAGAATGGTGTTCTGCACGATGAGCCCGGCGGGGGTCAGGGCCAGGGTCTTGCCATCAAAATTGGCGTACCCGGCTTTGACGCAGTTTTGCACGAAGGCAAGTTGTGCTGTGGAGAACTCCTTGCCGTAGAGGTTTTTGTAAGCTTCCAGATTCAACCCCTTGCGGAGGCGGAGCTGCAAAATGAGATAATCCTCCGCGCCGCAGCTGCCGTCCAGCACCGGGGCAGCGGTATCGTGTAAAAAGGCATCCGTATCAGGCGGGTAGTAGAAACGCTTGCCGCCCATGCAGGAGTGGGCCGCTGGGCCGAGGCCAAGGTAATCCCCGCAGTCCCAGTAGATGAGGTTGTGCTTTCCCTCATAGCCCGGGCGGGCAAAGTTGGAAATTTCGTATTGCTGGTAGCCGTGGTGTTCCAGCTGCTCCACGGCGTAGAGGTAAAAATCAGCGGCCTCGTCGGAAGTGGGCAGGCCCTCCGGCGGCTTGCGGCCAAAGGCGGAGTCCGGCTCGATCTTTAACAGGTAAGCGGAGACGTGGGTGGCCCCGCCGTTCTCGATCAGTTCCAGTGTCTCATCAAACTCGGCCTGCGTATAGTGGGGCAGTGCCAGCATGATGTCCCCGCTGATGTTGGTAAAGCCTGCCCGCTGGGCCGCCGCGAACGCCGCCCGGGCCTGTTTGGCAGTGTGGGGGCGGCCCAGCGTTTTGAGCTGGCTGTCCCAGGCCGACTGCACCCCGAACGAGATGCGGTTGACGCCCGCGGCCCGGAAGCCGCGCAGTGTTTCTTCGGTGACCGTCTCCGGGTTGGCTTCCAGTGTGATCTCCGCCCCGGGCCGGGGCTGGGCCGCTTCCAGAAGGCGGGCAACATCGCCCGGTGTGAGTAAACTGGGGGTTCCGCCGCCAAAATAAATGGTATCGGGCCGGAGGGGAGCATCCGGCGCAAACCGGTGCAGCTCCCGCAGCAGCGCGTCGGGATACTCCGGCGGTACACCCCGCTGGCCGGGGGCGGAATAGAAATCACAGTAGCGGCATTTGGAAAAACAGTAGGGGATATGCAGGTAAAGCCCAAGAGACATCAAATATCACAGCCTTTTTCATGAAACGTTCATTTCTATGCAGTATACTATAAAACAGAAACCGGAGCAA
>OLSA01003458.1_pt1 | contig 10974 bp, 7 predicted proteins | sample 1672731 | NCBI WGS metagenome assembly OLSA01 (sample SAMEA3136718, study PRJEB25190) | human gut metagenome | biome: human gut; feature: human-associated habitat; material: faeces | place: Austria | collected 2013
GCAGCGGCACCTGCACCATCGCGGAGGTCATCGGCTGCCGTGACAGCATCATGCTCTACCTGCTGCGCAAGGGGCTGGAGCCCAAGATGGCCTTTGATATCATGGAGGCTGTCCGTAAGGGCAAGGTGGCCAAGGGCGGCTTCAAGCCCGGCTGGGAGGAAGCCATGCGGGAGCACGAGGTGCCGGACTGGTACATCGAGTCCTGCCGCAAGATCAAGTATATGTTCCCCAAAGCCCACGCTGTGGCCTACCTGATGAGCGCCATCCGGCTGATGTGGTTCAAGCTCTACCGCCCGGCAGAGTTCTACGCCGTTTACTTCACCGTGCGCGGCGATGATATCGACTATGAGGCCGCTGTGGGCGGTGCGGCTGTGGCCCGCGCCCACATGGAGGCGGTGAAGCGCCGCCTGAAAGAGGAGAAGAACGCCAAGGACGAAGACGTGCTGGTCAGCCTGCAGCTGGTCAACGAAATGCTGTCCCGCGGGTATGAGTTCCTGCCCATTGAGCTGGGCAAGAGCCGCGGCAACAAGTATATCGTGGAGGATGGCAAGGTGCGCCTGCCCTTCTGTGCCCTGAAAGGCGTGGGCGGCACTGCCGCCGCCTCGCTGGAGCGTGCCACCATCGACGGGCAGGAGTATATCTCCGTGGAGGAGCTCCAGCAGGCCACCGGCGTGACCAGCGCCGTGCTGGAAAGCCTGCGCACCGCCGGTGTGCTGGCAGACCTGCCCGAAAGCAGCCAGGTGAGCTTCTTCTGACCCCTTGACTTTTTGGGGGAGGCAGGCTCAGGCTCCGAATCGTTCATCAAGTGCAACAAAAAATCCCCTGCCAATATCCGGCAGGGGATTTTTGAGTTGTGTGGTTCAGCTGCTGCTGGCGGTGAACCCCCCTGTCGCCTGCGGCGACAGCCCCCGCTAGTAGGGGGGCCCTTGGCATGGCGTAAAGCTCGCCCTCTTTGCCAAGGCCGCCCCTATTAGGGGCGGTGGCATTGCGAAGCAATGACGGTGGGGTTTTTACCCATTCAGCCCGCTTTCCTTGCAGATGCATTGGCCCCTTTACGCTTCCTTTTCCATAGCGGCCAGCGGGGTCAGGTACTCCTTGCAGCACTCCTCATACATGAGGGAGTATTCCTTGCTAGGGTTGTGGTGCATCAGGCTCTTGAGGGTGTGGGAATCGTAGTCATCGCCCTCGCTGGTGCCCACCAGACGGGCCGCCACGTTGGAGCAGTGGTCGGAGATGCGCTCCACATTGTTCAGCACATCCAGGAACACCACGCCGGTATCAATGGAGCAGATGCCATCCTTCAGGCGCTTGATGTGGCCGTCGCGGAGCTTCTCCACCAGAATGTCGATGACCTCTTCCAGCGGCTCCACCTGACGGGCCAGCGCGATGTCATCGTTCTCAAAGGCATCGTTGGTACGGGTCAGGATCTGCTCCAGCGCGGAATCCAGCAGCTTCAGCTCGTTCTTGGCAATGTCGCTGAAGGAGGCCTCTTTCTCGTAGAGCTCCACAGCCTTTTCCTGAATGTTCACGGCGTAGTCGCCGATGCGCTCGAACTCGGTGACAAAGTTCAGCAGCTCGGTCACGGCGTGGCTCTCGTCGTCGCCCAGCTCCTGGTCAGTCATCTTGATGAGGTAGTTGGAGATCTCCACCTCCATCCGGTCGATGAGGTTCTCCCGCACATTGATGGCGCTCACCACGTCCTCATCCATCTTGAGCAGCAGGGGAGTGGAGAGGCTGACGTTGCGGGCGGCACGGCGGGACATCCTGACCACGGCGCTCTTGGCCTGCTGCAGGGCCACGGCCGGGCTCTTGAACAGACGCTCGTCCAGCACGGGCATACTCATCTCCTGTGCTTCCTCGGCGCTGTTGGGCACGGTGAGCATGGCCAGCTTGGAGAGCACACTGCTGAAGGGCAGGAACAGCAGCATGGCCGCCACACTGGAAAGGGTGTGGATGTTTGCAATGGTGCTCTTGTTCATCACGTCGCCCCACACCGGGATGCCGATGGTGTACCGCACGGCGTAAATGGCACCCAGCAGCACAAAGCTGCCGATGATGTTGAAATACAGGTGGATCAGGGCGGCGCGCTTGCCGTCCTTGGAGGAGCCGCCGATGGTCAGCAGCGGGGTAAAGGCGGTGCCGATGTGGGCACCCAGAATGATGGGGATGGCGCTGCCAAAGGTGACAAGGCCGGTGCTGGACAAAGCCTGCAGGATACCCACCGAGGCCGAGGAGGACTGGATGATGACGGTGACGACCATGCCCACCAGCACGCCCAGCACGGGGTTGGTCATGCTGACGAACAGCTCCTGAAAGGCTGCGCTCTCCCGCAGGGGGGACACACCGGTGTCCATCAGGCTCATGCCCGTGAACAGGATGCCGAAGCCCAGCATGATCTGGCCAATGTTCTTCTTTTTGGCGTTGCGCAGGAACACATAAAAAATGCAGCCGACAAATGCCACCACCGGCGCAAACGTCTTGGGCTGGATGAGGGTCAGCAGAAGGCTTTCACCCGAGATATCCGCCATGCGGATGAGCTGACCGGTGACCGTGGTACCAATGTTTGCACCCATGATGACACCCACCGACTGCGTCAGGGTCATAATGCCAGAGTTGACAAGGCCGACACAGATGACGACTGTGCCTGCGGAGGACTGGATCACGCCGGTGATGAGGGTGCCGAAAATGACACCCTTGATGGTGGAGGAGGTCAGCTTTTGCAGCACGCCCTGCATCTTGCCGCCCGCCAGCTTTTCCAGGCCGGCACCCATGATCGACATACCATAGAGGAACAGCGCAATACCGCCCAACAATGAGGTGATGTGTGTGATATCCATCTCGATACTCCTAAAAACTTCCTTTTGCTCTTAAAACAAACCAAGGACGGCCGCCCGGGGCTTCCTGCCCTGAACGCCGTCCTTTTTATTATAGCATTGAACTCCCCCGGACAACAAGCGTTATTTTACATGTTTTTTGCATTTTTACTGCATTTCCGCGCCGTTTTGTCCTTTTGTCAACTGTTCTTTTCTTATATTTTACAGGTATTTTACATTTGAACTTTCCCTGTACGCTCCTGACATGCTTCCGGAAACTGCCGGGAATATGTCAAGCGGCCTCATCCAGCTCCTCCATGGCCTCCCGCACCGTGTCCGCCGAGAAGAGGAACACCCCGCCCCGGGTATAAACCTCCACATGGCCGCCTACAGATCGGATCTCGTACTCACTCATGGTGTTCCCTCCTGTTCCTGCGGCCCGCCTCCGGGCCGCTCCTGTTTTGTTCGACAAGAGGAGTATACCAGATGCGGGGTACGATAAGGGGGACTTTCAGGAGTGCCTGGACAAAATATCAAAAACGACGATGCACTATACTGCTTTTCTCCCTCTTTTTTCGCATTTTTCGCGCGAAAAATCGCCGGAACATACTCGTTGACGACACAACCAAAAGGTGTTACACTTTGGGTAACAAAACAACGCTGTGTAATGCAAAAGAAAGAGGTGTTTCCATGAACGAAATGAAGGAAGCAGTGGGGAACTGGCGGGAGGCAAAGCAGTTCAGCCCGGCGGACGAGAACGATTTCCTGCGGTGGCTGGACAAGGCCGACACCGAGGAAAAGCTCTTTTCCCGGCTGACCTTCTGGTTTACCTTCCGGGGCCTGCCTGCGGACCAGAACCAGCGGTATCATCTGGTGCAGGAGCGGGCCCGGGAACTGCGGCTCTGGAACGGGCTGGAGCTCAAGCTCCGGCGCTGGCAGGACCGTGTGGCCGACGAGTACGAGCAGATCGGAAAGGAGGCGTTCGCGGCCCGCATCGGCGAGGACTACGCCGATTACATCAACAGCCTGACCGACCCGGAGGCCGCCCCGCAGCAGGCTGCCCCGGAGCCGGAGACCGCAAAGCCTGCCGGGGTGCAGGCGTGGTCGGCCCGGGAGCTGTCTGAAATGGTGCTGCCGCCCATCCGCCATGTGGTGGAGGGCCTGCTGCCCATGGGCATGGGGGTGCTGGTGGCAAAGCCCAAGCTGGGCAAGAGCTGGATGGTGCTGGACCTCTGCCTTGCCGTGGCACAGGGGGAGCCGTTTCTGGGGTTCCCCACCCAGCAGCACGGCACGCTTTACCTCGCCCTGGAGGACGGCAAGAGCCGGATGCAGACCCGCCTGCGCCGCTTGCTGGAGGGCAGGCCCGCCCCGGCTAACATGCACGTTATGTTTCAGGCCCAGCGGCTGGGCGAGGGCCTGCTGGAAATGCTGGGGGAGTATCTGGATGCCAACCCGGACATCCATCTGGTCTGCATCGATACCTTATCCAAGATCAAGCCCAAGGCAAAGCCCTTTGAAAATGCCTACGATGCCGACTACGACTACATGGGCAGGCTGAAGGCCTTTGCCGACAGCCGGGGCATCTGCGTGCTGCTGGTGCACCACACCCGCAAGAGCAAGAACCCCGAGGACAGCTTCGACAACATCAACGGCTCCACCGGCATCCTGGGTGCGGCGGATTTCACCATCGTGCTGGACAAGCAGAGCCGGATGGACGATGAAGCAGGCTTTCTGCTCACCGGCCGCGACATCGAGCAGTGCGAGCGGGTCATCCGCTTTGATAAGGCCCGCTGCCGCTGGGTCATGCAGGGCACGGCGGCCCAGCTGGCCGCGCAGCGCCGGGTGGCCGAGTATGAGGCAGAGCCCATCGTCAAGACCCTGCGGGTGCTCTTGCAGCAGGGGGATGGAACGTGGAGCGGCTACTCCAAGAACCTGATGGAGATGGGCCAGCGGTACGCCCATACCGAGCTGGCACCTACCTCGCAGGCATTGGCCAAGCGCATCACCGAGCTTGAGCCGATGCTGTGGGAGAGGGATGCGGTGAAGCACTGGATGCAGGACAATGGCAGTTCTGCAAAACGCCATTGCTTCAGACAACAGCGTATCGATAACACAGTTGCAGATTCATCATCTGCACAGTTATCGTTAAGACATAAGTATTGTTGATTTTGTTGTTTTTGTTGGTGCTTGCAACAGAATCAACAAATCCAACAAAAATAGAGAGTATAACGAGAACCCCCTCCGGTATGGTGTGTACCGAAGGGGGTTCGTTGGGGGTTGATGGCGTGCCCTCTCAGTCTCGCTGCGCTCGACAGCTCTCCCGAAGGGAGAGCCAACGCATCTGCAAGGGGAGAGGGTGCTGAAGGCTAAACCTCTCCGTCATCATCGCTTCGCTCGATGCCACCTCCCCTAGTAGGGGAGGCCTTGGCATAGGGTTCATTTTTCGCAATGATCGCCTATCGGCTCCAAAATGCACTCCTGCCGCAAGGATAAGGCTTTGCGCCAGCAGGGCAAACAGGAGCGAAGCGCCAGACCACGAAAACGCGACGGCCTGCCAAGGGCTCCCCTACTAGGGGAGCTGCCGAGCGTCAGCGACGGCTGAGAGGTTTAATACCGTCAGCACCCCCTAAAGGTCATGCCGCAATAGCCTCTCCCTTTGGGAGAGGTGGCATCCCGCAGGGATGACGGAGAGGGCGCAGGCCCGGAGGGCCTTACCCTCCCGCCACAAGGCTGCCCTTGGGGCAGGCATCCGAGGCGCTCTGGGCCTTCCGGGCCTCGGTGCGGGCCTTGTCGTAGCAGTAGCGGATGATGGCCTGCCGCCGCACGATGCCGATAAAGATGCCCCGGTCGTCCACCACGGGCACAAAGTTCTGGTTCATGGCCGCTTCGATCAGCTGGTCCATGCTGGTGGTGACGGTCACGGCCTTGTAATCCCGCTTGTGGGCAAAGCTCGAGATGGGCACATCCTCGGCGGCTTCAATGTCCAGCCCGTGCTGCTGTTTCAGCCCCCAGAGGATATCCCCCTCGGTCAGGGTGCCCACATACTCGCCCTTGCGGTTGAGCACCGGGATGGATGCGTAGCGGTTGTTCTCCCATTTTTCCAGCGTCTGCCGCAGGGTGAAGTCATCGTAGACATACATCAGGTCCTGCTTGGGGGAAAGGAAAAACAAAATGTTCATCAAACAGCTCTCCAATCGTTATCCTATCGTAAACAGTGGTTCTGCCGTAAGGGCGCAGCTCCCGTTCCTCTGCTTTGATTTTAGCACTTTTCCACAGGCGGATAAAGTCAAAAATCATACTTTTTAGAATTTATTCACAGTCGCGCCCGGCCTTTTTGCAAAACATGCAGGAAAACCGTGCACAGGGCAGGGTTTTGTGGTATAATAGGAACACGAATCGGCTCACATTGCCCGCCCTTTGGAAATTGTGCTGTACACAGGGCGTGGGAAGTTGTATAATAGGGATACCGATTCCTTTCCCGGTATGTGGCGGGTTTGCCGCGGCAAGCCGGGCCACCCCAACAAGATTTCAAATAAAGGAGCAGAGCGACTATGATCACTTCCCGTTTCCCGCTGGGAGATGTCAGCTTTACCGCCGGGTATTTTTCGACCCTCGTGGGTGAGGCGACCAAACACTGCTACGGCGTTGCCGCAATGGCACCCCGTGATATGACCGACGCTGTGCGCAGCCTGGTCCATGGTTCCGATTATTCCGAAAAGGGTGTCCGCGTCACGCAGGAGAATGGACGTCTCGTGATCGAGCTGCACATCGCTGTCAGCTATGGGCTGAACATTTCCACCGCTGCCCGCAGCATCTCGCACCGCGTCAAGGACGAAGTCGAGCAGGCCACCGGCCTGAAGGTCGCCCGCGTGGTGGTCTCGGTGGACGATGTGATCGCCTGATGTCCGTCTGTATCCCCGGCCGCCGGAATTTTTCCGGCCTGATAAGGAGTTTAAAACAATGATTTCTGGTAAGATCCTGCGCGACGCCATCATTTCCGGCGCCAACAACATCAACAATCAGCGCTCCCGCGTGGATGAGCTGAACGTCTTCCCCGTCCCGGACGGCGACACCGGCACCAACATGGGCATGACCGTGGGCGCTTCCGTGCGCGAGCTGGAAGCCCTGGATGACAGCTGCACCGTGGGCGAAGCCGCCAAGACCGCTGCTTCCGCCATGCTGCGCGGTGCCCGCGGCAACTCCGGCGTCATCACCAGCCTGCTGTTCCGCGGCTTCTCCAAGGCGCTGGAAGGCAAGAAGGAAGCTGACACCGCCGACATCATCGCCGCCCTGAAAAAGGGCGTGGAGGGTGCCTACAAGGCCGTGATGAAGCCCACCGAGGGCACCATCCTGACCGTTGCCCGGGTGGCCAGCGAGGAAGCTGCCGCCTGCGGTGCCGAGGAGATCCCCGCCCTGTGGGACGTGGTGATGACCGCAGGCCAGAAGGCGCTGGAGGATACCCCCAACCTGCTGCCCGTGCTGAAAAAGGCCGGCGTTGTGGACGCAGGCGGCCAGGGCATTATGATCATCTTTGAGGGCATGGGCAAGGTGTTCCACGGCGAACCCATGGTGGCCGGCGGCGAGGGCACCCCCAACAAGGCCAAGCTCTCCACCGAGAACGCAGGCAAGGGCGTGTTCACCGACGACCTGATGAAGGTGGAGGACATCAAGAACGGCTACTGCACCCAGTTCCTCATCAACAAGTACGAGGGCGCAAGCGCCGCAAAGATGCGCGCCTTCGCCGAGTCCAACGGCGACAGTGTCGTCTGCATCGAGGACGATGACGTCATCAACCTCCATGTCCACACCGCCGACCCCGGCAAGATCCTGAGCGAGGCCATCAAGTACGGCTACCTGACCAACTTCAAGATCGAGAACATGCACGAGCAGTTCCTGGCCCGCCAGAAGCAGGGCAAGAGCCTGGAAAAGCAGGCCTCCGCTGAAAAGGCTCCCGCACAGGCCAGCGAGTTCGTTTACGCCGCAGTGGACCCCAGCCGTGACTACGGCTTTGTGGCCGTTGCCGCCGGTGAGGGCCTGAAGGCCGTGTTCACCGACCTGGCTGCGGACGCTGTCGTCTCCGGCGGCCAGACCATGAACCCCGCCACCGAGGACATCCTTGCCGCCATCCAGAGCGTGCCCGCCAAGACCGTGTTCGTGCTGCCCAACAACAAGAACATCATCATGGCAGCGGAGCAGGCCCAGAAGCTGGCCGACCGTCAGGTGATCGTTCTGCCCACCCGCACCGTGCCCATGGGCATCACCGCGCTGCTCAACTTCGACCCCTCCGCCAACGCTGAGACCAACACCATCAACATGATGGCCGCCGCCGACAAGGTCAGCACCGGCCTCATCACCTACGCCGCCCGCGACAGCGAGTTTGACGGCAAGCGGATCCGGAAGGGCGAGATCATGGCTCTGGAGAACGGCAAGATCGTTGCCACCTCCACCGACCTGACCAAGGCTACCTACCGCCTGGCCCGCAGCATGTGCAAGAAGGACTCCAGCTTTGTCACCATCATCTCCGGCTGCGATGTCTCCGACGAGGAGGCCGAGAAGCTGACCGAGATCGTTAAGGCAAAGTGCCCCAACCACGTTGAGGTCAGCCACATCCGCGGCGGCCAGCCCGTATACTATTATATGATCAGCGTGGAGTAAAATTGCACTCCGGCTGAAACAGAACCGCAAAACAAACCCCCTGTGCCGTGGTCTGGTACAGGGGGTTTGTTGATTCACCCGCCCAGGTCCTCCAGCACCTCCTGCAGGGCGGCATCTCCCGTCACTGCCATGCCCTGCTTGACACGCAGCGCGTCATTCTCTGGCAGAAGGTTGACGTAAATATCCGTCTGCCGGGCAAGGCGGGTGGGGGAACCGTCCGGCCCGCAGGTGTAGACGGCCACCATGCCGCCCTCGTCCCGGAGCAGGTATTGGGTGGGCTGGCCGGTGTCGGGCAGAGTCTGGGCCGCAAGGCTCGGCTCGGAGGGCACCGGCGTTTCGGCGGCGCTGTCCGCTCCCGGTGCAGGGGAGGGAAGCGCCAGCCGGGGCAGGGCCATCCAGAACAGGCTGAAGGCGATGGCAAAGGCGCACAGGGCGTAAAACAGGCAGAGAACTACTTTCCGCATGGAGAAAATCACTCCTTTCCAGCGGGTCTTTCCAGCGGTAGTATGCGCAAAAACGCCGCCTCTGAGACAGAAGCGCACAATTTTCACACCGGAATGCTGTACTTTACGGGGGGAAGTGTGCTATACTAGCAGTATCTGATTAGAAATAGAGGCATGGCCTTTAGAGGGTGCTGACCTCAACCCCACCGTCATTGCTTCGCAATGCCACCGCCCCTAGTAGGGGCGGCCTTGGCAGAGAGGCGGCGCTTTACGCTATGCCAAGGGCCCCCCTACTAGCGGGGGCTGTCGCCGTAGGCGACTGGGGGGTTCTTCCGGCACCCGTTCCCCTTACAGATGCATTGGCTCTCCCTTTGGGAGAGCTGGCGAGCGAAGCGAGACTGAGAGGGCTGTTTTCCCCCTTTTGAGGGGAGATGGCAGGACTTTGACCAAGAGGGTTGTAAAGATACCACGTCAGGAGGCGATCCTTATCTCAAACGAATCGAGAAAGATCCACCGCGGCGCTGCACGCACGGACGTGCAGCCCACGGGGGGACGTAAAGTGAATGTGAGCAACAGCCGCAGGGAAGAGCCGCCCAAGCGCGGGCGTGCCCCCAGGGAGCCAAAGGAGCCCCGGGAAAAGGCGAAGCACCCCATCCTCAGGGCGCTGGGCCGCACGCTGGCCACCCTCATCTGCCTGGGCATCATGGTGTGCAGCCTGGCGGCAGTGGCGGCGGTGTACTACGCCGTGCAGGCCACGGCCAACGACGGCAACCTGCTGGACCTGGACAACATCGAGCTGAGCCAGTCCAGCACCGTGGTGGCCACCGACCCCGACACCGGCGCGCAGGTGGAGTATGCCACCCTGCGCTCCTCCAACAGCCACCGCGTCTGGGCAGACCTGGAACAGATCCCCACCAACCTGCAGTATGCGTTCATCTGCACCGAGGACAAGGATTTCTACAACGAGCCGGGCGTGAACTTCAAGCGCACCATCGGTGCCATGGTCAACGAGTATCTGCTGCCCATTTACAGCTCCAAGCAGGGCGCTTCCACGCTGGAGCAGCAGCTCATCAAGAACCTGACCAGCGACAAGAGCGCCAGCGGCGTGGAGGGTGCGCTGCGCAAGCTGCGCGAGATCTACCGCGCCCTCTGCCTGAGCCGCGCTTACTCCAAGGAGACCATTCTGGAGGCCTACCTGAACACCATCAGCTTCACCGGCACCATTCAGGGCGTTCAGACAGCGGCCAACGAGTATTTCAACAAGGACGTGAGCCAGCTCACTCTCTGGGAGTGCGCCACCATCGCGTCCATCACCAAGAACCCCACCAACTACAACCCCTACACCAACCCCGAGAACCTGATCCACCGCCGCAACTTCATCATGTATAATATGTGGCAGCAGGGCATCATCTCGGAGGAGGATTACCGCAACGGCGCGGCCCAGCCCCTTGTGCTGGCCGAGGAGGACACCAACAAGAAGACCTCCTCCGTGACCAGCTACTTCACCGATGCCCTCTTCACCGAGGTGGTCCACGATATCATGGACAAGGAGGGCGTGGACGAATCCACGGCCCAGTCCATGCTCTACACCGGCGGCTATACCATCGAGGCCACCGTCAACCCCAAGATGCAGACGGCCATGGAGAACCTGATGCTCAACGAGGGCGACGCTTACTTCCCGGCCGGCTGGCATGAGGAAGAGGTGACCAGCATCTCGGACGATGACGTGCAGGTGATGAACGCCGATGGCACCCCCAAGACCCGCACCGGCGACGACGGCACCGTGTACTACTACCGCAATGTCCGCACCCAGGCGGCCATGGTCACGCTGGACTATGACGGCAATGTGCTGGCCATGGTGGGCGGTCTGGGCGAAAAGACCAAGAGCCTTTCCCTGAACCGTGCTTACGGTGTGACCCGGCAGACCGGCTCCACCATCAAGCCCATCGGCGCGTACGCGCTGGGCGTGGAGTACGGGCTGGTGAACTGGTCCACCATGCTCAACAACTCGCCCCTGTACCAGAAGCAGGACATGGTCATCCGGGATGAGGACTACTGCCGCA
>OLSA01003460.1_pt1 | contig 10972 bp, 10 predicted proteins | sample 1672731 | NCBI WGS metagenome assembly OLSA01 (sample SAMEA3136718, study PRJEB25190) | human gut metagenome | biome: human gut; feature: human-associated habitat; material: faeces | place: Austria | collected 2013
AAAGAAACCCATCAGGGGTGTCTTTCGTTTGCAATCACAGGTTTTTCAGAACTTTTCAAGTTCTGAAAAACCGCACGCAGCTTGTCAAAAAAGAATTTTTTTGACAAGCTGGAAATTCACCGGGCCCCGTGATACAATAAAAGAAAAAATTTTGGAAAATTTTTTTCGGGGGACGCAATAAAACCGCCTTGCCGTGCATTATCCAGATGACAGGAGACAAAAGAGATGCTGCACAGGATTGACAACACAACTTCATCCCTCCCTGCGGAGGAGGTCCAGGAGCTTCGGCGGCTGCTTTCGGGAGTGGCCGCAGGAAGCCAAGACGATCTGGCCGAGCTATATCGCCGCACCCGAACGGCGGTGTACGGTCTGGCCCTGTCCTATCTCCGCAACGCCCACGACGCTCAGGACCTGACCCAGGATGTGTTCGTTCACATCTGGGACACGGCGGGACAGTACCGGCCCACAGGCTCGCCTGTGGGGTGGATCCTGGCGGTGTGCCGGAATCTGTGCCTGATGCACCTGCGGCGGGAGAGCCGCCAGGTGACCATGGAGAACCAGGAGTGGCACGCCATCCCCGACAACTGCCCGGGGCTGGACAGCCAGGAGCGGCTGCTTCTGCAGGACGCCCTGGCGGTGCTGGGAGAGGAGGAGCGGCGGATCGTCCTGCTGCACACGGCGGGCCTAAAGCACCGGGAAATCGGTCAGGCGCTGGGCCTGCCCCTGGCGACCGTCCTGTCAAAATATCACAGAGCATTGAAAAAGATGCGAGCTTACATGGAAGGAGATGACGCCCGATGACCAACGATCAGATGGAACGCAGGCTTTCCGCCGCACTGGACAAGACCGCACCGGACGACGTGGACGGCGTGCTCTCCCGCTGTACAGAGCGGAAAGGAACGGTAGTCCCTATGAAAAAGAAGAATAACCGAATGAAGAAATGGATGCAGACGGTGGCGGCCTGCCTGGCGGTGCTGCTGCTGGGCGGCGGCGGTCTGCTGGTGCAGCAGGCCCACGCCGTGACCTCGGTGGTGTCCCTGGACGTGAATCCCAGCATCGAGCTGCGGGTGAACAGCCGGGAAAAGGTGGTGTCCTGCCAGGCCCTGAACCAGGAGGCCCAGGCCGTGCTGGAGGATATGGACGGCGGCAGGGACCTGAAGGGCGTCAAGGCGGACGTGGCGGTGAACGCCATCGTGGGCAGCCTCGTACGAAACGGCTATCTCGACAGCATTTCCTCCGCCATCATGATCTCGGTGGAGGACAAGGATACCGCCCGTGCGGAAAAGCTCCAGCGTGAGCTGACGAGCGCCGTGGACGGCGTTTTGCAGACGAGCGAAGCAAAGGCCGCTGTTCTGACGCAGACGCTGACGCAGGACGCGGCGCGGGAGCAGCAGGCGCGGGAAAATAACATTTCTACCGGCAAGGCGGCGCTGGTGAACTGCGTCCTCGCCATCAACCCGTCGCTCAAGTTTGACGCGTTGGCAAAGCTCTCGGTCGAAGAACTCAAGGACCTTGCCGAAGCGGGCGCGCCTGCCATGCCCATCGGTAAAGAGGCCGCGGCCTGCGCCGCGGAGCAGTATGCCGGGACAACGGCGCTCGACTCCGTCACGGCGGAGGTCGATTCCGAGCTCGACGAATCTCCCGCGCACTATGAGGTGGAGCTGCACGCGGCGTGGGGTGAGTTTGAGTATCTGGTGGACGCCTACACGGGGAAGGTGCTCAGCGGACAGAAGAACTTGCTGGCCACAGCTTCCGTAGGGAATGAGGCGACAAAGCCCTCTGCGCCGTCCGGAGCAGTGCAGGACATTGGCCATGCCAAGGCGAAGTCCATTGCCCTGAACCACGCGGGCGTGAGCGAAAATGAAGCGTATGACATGGAGATCGAGCTGGACGACGAGGACGGCACGCTCGTCTATGAGGTCGAGTTCAAGTCCGGCGGCATGGAGTATAGCTACGAGATCAACGCCGCCTCCGGTGCCATTCTCAAGCACGAGGCGGAGATAGACGACTGACGCGATCGTCAAAAAATAATTTAGAAAAATATCCGAATTGAAGAAGCCTGCCAAAAACCGTCTCAAGCAATATGCTTGAGACGGTTTTTGGTATATGGTCAGCAATGGCGTGAACACCGGGGAGAAAACCATTCCGCTGATGGCGTATTGTTACTCCGTTGAATGCGTATCCTGCACCTTTTGTTCTTCATCGGTGTCGTAGGAGTAAGGTGCCCCCCGGCTCTCCGGCGATGCCCCATGCCAGCTTAAAGCCTGCCGTGAAGCTCATCAGCGTGGCCTCCTCCAGTTAATATATTCTGTGCGTCCAGCAGACGGAGCAGCTCCTTGCATTTCTCATCATTCATTCCCTCGCGCACCTCCTCACGGGCGGCAGTGAGCCGGATTGACGAAGTGTTTCCATCGCACTATAATATTCCCGAATTGCACTTTATTGCTTAAGATACGGAGGCGCGTCATGAAGCGCGATTTAACACGAGGCCCTGTCACCAAGTCGATGCTGCTGTTTGCCATTCCCATGATGTTGGGGGATCTGTTGCAGCAGTGCTATAACATCGCCGACACGCTGATCGTCGGGCAATTCCTCGGGCGCGATGCGCTTGCAGCGGTCGGCTCAGCCTTTACGCTGATGACCTTTCTGACCTCCATCATCCTCGGCCTGTGCATGGGGAGCGGCGCACTGTTTTCCATGCGCTTTGGGCAGCGGGATGAGAAGGCTCTTTGCGAGAACCTCTGTGCATCGTTTTTCTTTATCGCGCTCGTCACTGTATTTCTGAACATCTTATCGTTTGCCTGCCTGGACGGGCTTCGCACCTTCCTCCGGGTTCCTGCCGAGGTGTGGAGCGATATGCGCGAATACCTGTTTGTGATTTTCATGGGCATTCCCGCTGTTTTCCTTTATAACTACTTTGCCTCTTTTTTGCGGGCAATCGGCAATTCCGTTATCCCGCTGGGCTTTTTGGCTGTTTCCGCTGTGCTGAATATTGCCCTCGATCTCTGGTTTGTCATCGGGTTAAATAGAGGCGTTGCCGGAGCCGCGGAGGCAACGGTGATCGCTCAGTATGTTTCGGGGATTGGCATCGCCGTTTTCACCCTTGCGCGCTTCCCGCAGGTGCGCTCGATCTGGAAGCTCCGCTGCCTGCGGCGCGGACGTATTCAGGAGATTGTCTCCTTCTCCACGCTGACCTGCGTGCAGCAATCGGTCATGAACCTCGGTATCCTTATGGTACAGGGACTGGTCAACAGCTTCGGCCCCATTGTGATGGCCGCCTTTGCCGCCGCTGTGAAAATCGACGCCTTTGCTTATATGCCGGTGCAGGACTTCGGCAACGCCTTTTCCACCTTTATCGCGCAGAATTACGGCGCAAAAGAGAGCGAACGGATACGCGCGGGGCTGAAAAGCGCCGTGTGCATTTCCATGGCCTTCTGTGTGGTCATATCCGCGCTCGTCTTCGTATTTGCAAGACCTCTTATGGCGATTTTTGTGGACGCCGGAGAAACCGAAGTCATTCTGGAAGGCGTGCGGTATCTGCGCATCGAGGGTGCGTTTTACTGCGGCATCGGCTGCCTGTTCCTGCTCTATGGCTTGTATCGTGCGTTGGGGAGACCGGGCATGAGCGTGGTGCTTACGGTCGTCTCGTTGGGCACCCGTGTCGCGCTTGCCTATCTGCTGTCCGCGATCCCTGCTATCGGCGTCATCGGCATCTGGTGGTCGGTCCCGATCGGCTGGGCCTTGGCAGATCTGACGGGCTTATTCTATTACAAAGCCAGAAAGAAAGAACTTCTTGCTTGAACCGTGGCAGAAGTGCATGCCTTTTTTCATTCAACGCCCTTCCGATTGGCTCGAAAAGGGGATTGCCGCAGCGGGCTGCGGGGCGCAGTGAAAAGGAACGGTGAAGGGCGGCAAGGGTCAATGATTAAGGAAGTCTCGCAGGCTGACGGCTGTTTTGCCGCGGATGCCGTGCGTGGTCTCGGCGTGGTAGAGTGAGCTGATGATCGCCTCCTCGACCGCTTCAACAGAGGCCTCAAACACCTTGTCGATGCTCTCATCGTAGAACATTCGGCAGGTCAGAATATCGTGGTCGCTGTCATGCGGAATGCGGTTGGCCGTGGTGAAGGCGATCGCGATATCGCCGCTGCCGTTGCCGCAGAACGATCCCACGCGCCCGAGCGAGATCATAGCGCGCTTGGCCACGCGCCCGAGCTGCCGCTCGGAAAGAGGGATATCCGTTGCCAGGATCATGATGATGGAGCCGCGGTCTTTCACGTCGGAGACGTGGGCCTTGCTTGTGTCGTAATGTTGACCACCGATCACAAGGTTGCCGGGCGCTCCGAAGTTTGACATGACGAGCGCACCGACCGTATATTTTGCGCCGTCGATCTCCAACACGCGCGAAGCGGAGCCGATACCGCCTTTGAGCCCGAGACAGCGCATGCCGTTTCCGCCGCCGACGCAGCCCTCGGCAAAATCCTGCGCTGCTGTTTCAATGGCATTGCGGACGTCCGATTCCTGCACATGCATGCTGCGGATATCGTTGAGCGAACTGTCGTTGCACTCGGTGACAAGGCAGTTGACGGTGCCGGTAGTCACCCCAATGTCAGGATTTTGCTCCAGCATGTATTTGCACAGGGCCGTATAGGCGGTCCCGATGCTCATCGTGTTGGTCAGAATGATGGGGGTCTCTATCGTGCCGAGCTCCTGCACCTGCAAAAGGCCGATGCTCTTGCCAAAGCCGTTGATGACGGCGCAGGCGGCCATGACCTTGTCACGGAACAGATTGCCCCCGTGTGGAAGCACTGCCGTTACGCCCGTGTGGATATCCTTCGCCGGATCGGTCAGCGTGGTATGACCGACCAATACCCCCGGCACGTCCGTGATGAGATCCTTTTCGCCGCAGGGCCACTTGGCGTGCAGGTCAAGACTTTTTACATGATGAATTCCCATATATCGGATTCCTTTCTTTTGGCAGCAGCCGCGGCAATTTTTGCTGCGGCTGCTTTTTTGATTCCATTGGTGAAGCGATGCCGCTTATCACTTGTTGACGCAGGTGTCGGCGAAGCTGAAGCCGTTCTTCATCTGTTCACTGGCGCTGCGCAGAACCTTGTTGAGGATCTGCGTGCTCTCCTTCTGCGCCATGGCGCAAAGCTCGTCGTTCGCCTGCGCGGTGAGTGTGAAATCGCCGCTCTCGCGCATAAGCTTATCATACTTGAGGATGAGCTGGCGGCCGCGGATATTCACCGCGTCCTGATAGCCCCAGATACTCTGAATGCACGAGCCGTAGCACTTGTCGGCCAGCGCGCCGACAAAGCGGCTGACCCAGTAGAGATTGTCCGTTTCGGCGTCGAGCGTCACCTTACTTAAATAGTCCGGCATCTGCGCCACGTTCGTATACACCGGCAGCCATGCGGAAAACGTCGTGGAGCCAAAGCACACCCATTCAATGCCCTTGATCGCGTCAGGCACGTCGCTGCGGATCTGGCAGATCGTCGTCACACCCGTGCGGTTGATGCCGATGGGGCGGTAGATGCAGCTCTTTTCCGCGCTGCGGCCCGCGTAGGGGTCGTAGGGCGTGCCCTGATAGTGGGACGAGAGCAGGTACTGAATATCCTCGGCAGCAACCTTGCGCTCCGGTACATACGACCACGGAATGTCATCGCTCTCGGGCGTGAAGTCCGCGTTTTCCCCGTCCCAGCGGTAGGTGTGCGGTGCAAGAAAGCGTCCCATAAACCATGCGCGCGGCGTGTTGTAGATGTGATCCATATCGCGGTGCGAGCCGAAAATGTCTCTCGGGTTAAATTTGCCGTTCTGGTTCAGATCCAGATGATATTCTGCAATGAACTCTCTGAGGTCCGCCGAGCAGAGGTGGGACTCCTGCGCACCGAAGGCGTCCTCCAGATCGAACGAATCCATACCGAACTGGTTCGGGTTGATGACGACGCGATCCTCGGGGATCTTTTTTGCGATCCAGTGGTGGCCGCCGATGGTCTCCAGCCACCAGACTTCGTTTTCGTCGTTGAAGGCAATGCCGTTGGACTCATAGGTGCCGTATTGCGTGAGAAGCGAGCCGAGACGCAGCACGCCCTCGCGCGCGGAATGAATGTAGGGCAGGACGAGAACGACGATGTCCTCCTCGCCGATGCCGCCGCAGCGTTCCTCCTTGCCGTCCTCGGCCTTTTGCAGTTCGACCATCGGGTCGGCTGCGAGCACGCGCGGGTTTGAGGTCGTGGTCTCCGTTGCGGTCATGCCGACGTTTGCGGCATTGATGCCGGTCGCGGCCCAGATGCCGTGCGTGGGATCCACGCTCGGGCAGGACGTGTAGCGCATGGGGTTCTCCGGCAGTGTGATCTCCACGTGGGACTCTACGCTTTTATAAATCTTCGGCTGCTGGTCGGGCTCGACCACGATCAGCTTTTTCTCATCAAAATGACCGTCGTCCGTCCGTGCGATCATCGTCGAGCGGTCATTGGTCGCCAGCCTGCCGGCCAGCACAGTTGTACAGGGCATATCGTTCGATCTTCCTTTCTCGTTCTGTTTCGCGCAGCTTGCGATTTCTGTCAATTATATGCCGCGAAACGGCTGCTGTAAAGGGGCAGGCGTCCGAAAAGCGCCCGCGCCGCGTTTGGGCGCAGGCGGTTTGTTTTTTACAGCTCGATGGATTCGGGAAATGCTTCCTCGCGCAGGATGCCCCACATCTTGTCGATATAGGAAAGCGTGTAAAAATTTTCGTAGTAGTGATAGAAAAACGCGCCTTTCAGCGTCATTTCGTATGTGCTGCCATGCTCTGTGACAAAGCCGAGGCGCTTTGCAAGCCAAAGCTCCATTCCGTACATCTTCTTGAGCGGCACGCCGAAGAAGGCTTCAAAGTCATCGGCGTTCACTCTTGTGCTGTACGCCGTCCAGAACAGCCAGTAGACCATTCTCTGCCGCCTCGTGAAGCGAAGCGTCAGCGCGGTCGCAAGGCGGCCGGAGCGGATTCTCTCACAGTAGGAGTCCACATCAAAGGTATTGATCTTGAACTGCTCTTTGAAAAGGCTCGTGGCCGAGCAGCCGAAACCGAGGAAGTTATCCCGGGTCATGGACGAGTAGCTTGCGTTCGGCTCGTTTGAGAAGGTCCAGATGGAACTGCGCGGATAGCCCCGGCTCATGCAGTAGCGCGTGATGGCGTCCAGCAGTTCCCGCTTTTCTCTTTTTGGCATCGCCACAACGCTGCTGTCCGTAAAGGTAAAGTCGATAAACGGATAGATGGCGACGTGATTCGCCCCCAGTGAGAAGGCCGCGTCGATGTCGGCACGCAGATCTTCAAAGGTCTGCCCCGGCAAGGCAAAGATGAAGTCCATCGAGACCGTTTCAAATGGGACCGCCGCGAGAGCCGCCGCCATTGCCGCGGTATCGACTGTCTTTCTGCCGAGAATTTTTTGATACTTGTCCGAAAAAGACTGAATGCCGATGCTGATCTTTGTCACGCCCGCTTCCTTCAGCGTTTGCAGCGTCTCGACCGTCACATTGTCAGGGTGAAGCTCAAGGCCAATCCCCTCGGTGATGATGAAGTGCTCGCCGAGCGCGTCTATGATCTCTTTGATACGATCTGCCGCAAGCGCGGGCGTTCCGCCGCCGAAATACAGGCTGGTCGCCTTTTTCTGCCCCGGATACTGCCCGCCGACAAGATGTATTTCCTGAATCAAAGAATCAATATATCGGTCGCACAGCTTTGCGGAATAGCGCACCTTGCAGTAGGGGCAGAAATTGCAGATGCTCTTGCAGAAAGGAATGTGGACATATAGCCCCAGGCTCTCGCACTCCGCAAACGGCAGCGCCTGATCATATTCTCTTCTAAAGGTGAAGGGCTGCACGGTTCGCGTGAGCCACATTCGAGTTAAGCTCGTAAAAAAGTGCATGGCGCTCTCCTAAATATATTTCAAGTAAGTGCGGAGCATCTCGAAGATGATCTTGGGATTGCCCCGGAACAAAAGCGTATATTCCGCAACAAAAAAGTATCCACACTGCTCGCAGAGGCCGGGCACGTCAATGCAGCGCCCGCAGGTGGAGAGTTTTCCGTTTTCCATCACGACGCACTGGTGACAGGGCGTCGGAAAGCGGTTCTCGATGAGATAGGGAAAGGCGCTTTTCAGGTTAAAGACCGGCGCGCCCTCTTTCATCATCTGCGCGATCACATCGCAGCAGGCGGCCTTTTCTTCTTTGCTCAAGGCAAGCTCCCTCGTGTCGGGGTATGGCGTATGGAAGTTGAAGGATACCGCCCGCACATTTTTCGTGTCGCGCGCGGCGATACACACATCGCGCACATGATCCTTGTTGATCTGGTTGATCGCCATGTAGAAGCAGATGTTGTCCGCACTCGCGCTCACGATGTTCTGCATGATGGTGTCGTAGGTATCACCGCGGATCTCATTGTGGCGCTCCCTGTCGCCGTCCAGACTCAAAAGGACCAGATCTGCTTCCGGAAGATCGATGGGAAGCGTACCGTTCGTCACGACATTCACAATGAGAAAGCCTATGGCCTTCGCTTCGATGACCAGCTCTCTCAGCGTGCGCTCACCGTCGCGCCAGAGGAAGGTCTCGCCGCCGCAGAAGAAGAGGATGCGCACGCCCATATCATAGAGCTGCTGCATCTCCCGGCGGATCTGTTCATATGGATGGACGACTGCCGTGATATTATTGACCGAGCAGTGTTTGCAGTGCAGGTTGCATTTGTCGGTCAAGATCACCGTCCCGAGGATCGGCTCTTTTTTTCGCAGCAGGATCGTCTTGACGCCGAAGGCGGCAAAGTGCAGAAAAGAAGATGGTTTCATCGTTTTTCTCCTTTGTATTATCGCGCGATCGCTTCCTCGCCGCGGTGCAGTGCGTTCCAGTCGTTGATGAACTCGTCCGTGCTCCAGTCGATGTCATCGTTCTCGGGGTGTGTGATGCAGCCGTCGGACGCTTCGATGATTTTGGCCGCCTCATCGCGCGTCAGGGAAGAGAGGTATCTTATACGGATCTCATCGATCAGCTCCCAGTAGGCGGTGCGGGCAAAGGAATCGAGATCTGCGGGCTTGATCCCGAGAAGGCCGGCGAGCGGTTCCTGCTCGTGCGCGTCATATTGATCCTGAATGGCTTCGAAAATATCGTCCGCGTCGCCGCCGTACCGACTCAGCAGACCGATGAGGTTCGATTCAGGGAAAAGCTCCGCAAAGCGGGCGGAAACAGTTGCTGCGTTCATAAAAGATCTCCTTGTCAAGGCGTAGTGTTCTCCCATAGTGTCACATAACGGGGGGCAAATGTCAACACGAAGGCGGCGGAGAATGAAATGGGGACAGAGGGGATCATTATTTCACATTGAATCATATCTTGCATTTTTCTAAAGTTGTGGTTCCCAATTTCAATTTGTAGTGATATAATACAAATACTTTTTATGCCTGCGGAAGAGAGTTACAGCTTTCGAATTGGTTCTTATCACGGCGCAATCCCTTATGAGAAATGCTGATAGCGGCGTGTAACATGAGCGAAGGTCTGCTGTCTTTGATGGCTGCGGCGCAGGAATTTCTCAAAAACCGGACGGGAGATGAGATCTCCGTTCCCCTTGAGCGAGGAGGCGTATCTATGAAAAAAAGAAGATATCTGCTGTTGGCGCTTGCGCTGTCCCTGATCCTTGCGCTGAGTTTTACCGCCTGTGGAGAAAAGAAGGCGGAACCCACCACCGTGACGATCTGGCATGTCTACGGCGGCGAGGTGACCTCGCCTCTGAACGTGCTGGTGGAGGAGTTCAACCGCATTGTTGGACAGGAGCAGGGAATTCGCGTGCGGGTGGACAGCGTCTCCAACACCAACACCATTCACGAAAGCGTTCTTGCCGCGGCTTACGGTGACCCCGGTGCGTCCGAGCTGCCGGATCTGTTCATTTCCTACGGCTGAGAAGATCGATCATCAGAGCGGAGACTCCGAAGGGAACCACTTCGGAGTCTCTTTTTTGTGAAAACTACGGAAAACCTCAACAAGAGTTGATGTTACGTTGAGGGAGAGTTCATCTGCCTGCGATATAAGAGTACAATCCGATTATATCATTTCCACCGGGAGTACCCGCGTAAATCTGACCTACGGGGAAGGAAAACACGAACAATGCGAGTAAAAATCATTTCAGACAGCACCTGCGATCTGTCACCAGAGCTGCTCGAACGCTACGATATTGCCATTACGCCGCTGTGCATCATCAAGGACGGAGAAGAATTTCACGACGGTGTGAACATCACGCCTGCGGATATTTTTGCCCATGTGGACGGCGGCGGGAGCCTTTGCAGCACGGCGGCAGTCAGCCAGTACGAATACGGTGAAGTGTTCGCGCGCTATGCGAAGGAATACGACGCGGTGGTGCAGGTCACCATCGGCGCAAATTTCTCCTGCTGCTATCAGAACGCCTGCCTTGCCGCGCAGGAGTTCGACAATGTCTATGTGGTCGATTCAGAGAACCTGAGCAGCGGGCAGGGGCTTCTGGTCGTGGCGGCGGCAAAGCTTGCCGCGCAGGGGCTTTCCGGCAACGAGATCGCCGAGCGCGTGCGCGCGCTTGCGCCGAAGGTGGAGGCAAGCTTCCTCATCGAGCGGCTCGACTACATGCGAAAGGGCGGGCGCTGCTCCGCTGTGGCTGCGCTTGGCGCGAACCTTCTGCACCTCAAGCCCTGTATCGAAGTGTGCGAGGGGAAGATGGGCGTTTGCAAAAAGTACCGCGGCTCGTTCGAAAAGTGTATCCGTCAGTATGTCAAGGAGCGCCTCGACGGGCGCGAAGACATCACGGAAGACCTTGCCTTCATCACGCACCCCGCCTGCGAGCAGAGCGTGGTAGACGCGGCGATGGAGGAGGCGGCGGCATACGGCGCGTTTGACGAAGTTGTTGAAACGCATGCGGGCTGCACGGTGTCCTGCCACTGCGGGCCGAGCACGCTCGGTATCCTCTTTGTGCGCAAATAAAAAGAAA
>OLSA01003466.1_pt1 | contig 10957 bp, 5 predicted proteins | sample 1672731 | NCBI WGS metagenome assembly OLSA01 (sample SAMEA3136718, study PRJEB25190) | human gut metagenome | biome: human gut; feature: human-associated habitat; material: faeces | place: Austria | collected 2013
TCAAGTGAGTACTCGGGAAAAGGATGCCATTGTGCCCCGTATGCCTTCCGAAATTTATCCGGAGTATTTTCTGATCCGTGTGAATGAGTTTAACAAGGTGGCGGTGACCCCTTTAGAGGAATGGATAGAATATTTGAAGACGGGTATTATCCGTCCTGACACGACAGCTCCCGGATTGGGGGAGGCACGTGAAAAATTGAAATATTATTCAATGACGCCTCAGGAACGCCATGCCTATGATGAACATCTTGGCGATTAAGACGCATGCCTGTTTTGATTATTTGTTAAAGACTTCTGTTACTGAACAAAACATTAATGATGTTCTTGATTCTGCCAAGTTGGAAGGAAAGATAGAAGGGCGTATGGAAGGTCGCGAAGAAGGTCGTATGGAGGGCCGCGAAGAAGGTCGTGCGGAAGGTCGCGAAGAAGGCATTAAGGAAGGTGTCGTTCGCAATGCCCGGAGGATGAAAGAAAAAGGGCTCTCTATAGAGGATATTATGGAAATTACAGGATTGACATTGGAAGAGGTTCATCAGTTGTAATTCTATGTTCGGTTAAAAAGATCCACAGGTATCCTCATGAGGTATCTGTGGATTTTTATTTTAATGAATGAGGTGTTGAGTGAATATCGTGAGTGGAGCGTATTAAAAAGAAAATATTCATTTAAACATATAGCTTGATGAGGAAATTAGTATTTGCTTTATTGTTATTGTGCAGTGCTTTGTTTGCTACTGCCCAAGAATGGCAATGGTCCGTACGGCTAAAAGGATTCATCTCTTCCGAAACTGGCAAAGAACCGACTGCCTTCCTGTGGATACCTTCCGATTGTCATCAGTTGCGTGCCGTAATGGTAGGAAAGCACAATATGAGTGAGGAAACCCTGTTCGAGATGCCGCGTTTCCGGGAAGCATTGTCCCGGATGGGAATCGGACTGGTATGGATCACTCCCGGAATCGACCAGCAATGGGATGTGACAAAGGGAACGCAAGAGATTTTCAATCGGATGATGAATGACCTGGCGGAAGTCAGCGGCTATTCTGAGTTGGAACATATACCTGTAGTTCCTGTCGGTCATTCGGCAATGGCCACTTATCCGTGGAATTTTGCCGCTTGGAATCCTGAACGGACATTGGCTGTCATTTCTTTGCATGGAGATGCTCCCCGTACCAACCTGTGTGGCTATGGCGGGGAGAATCTGGAGTGGGGTAGGACACGTAATATAGATGGTATTCCGGGATTGATGATTGAAGGAGAATATGAATGGTGGGAGGCGCGGGTGAACCCTGCTTTGGCATTTCGGATGATGTATCCCGAAAGTTGTATTTCATTTTTGTGTGATACGGGACGTGGACATTTTGATGTGGCCGGGCAGACTGCTGATTATATTGCTTTGTTTCTGCGAAAAGCGTTGGAATACCGTTTGTCCGGACATCCTTCTTTGAATGAGCCTGTCCGTTTGAAAAAACTGAATCCGGAAGAAGGGTGGTTGGCCGAGCGTTGGCGTCCGGAGCAGAAGGACAGGGCTAAGGCGGCTCCTTATCGGGACTATAAAGGAGATAAGCACGATGCATTTTGGTATTTTGATAAAGAAATGGCCGGACTGACCGAAGCCCGCTATGCAAAATATAAAGGTAAGCAGATGCAATATCTTGGATTTATGCAGAGAGGCCGGTTGGTTAAATATGATGCCGGACAACATGCCGGAGTGATTGCCGCTTTCCGGCCGGAAGCCGATGGTCTGACTTTTCACGTAAAAGGGGTGTATACGGACTCTTTACGCTCCTCACTGGTAAAGGAACATGCTCATGGCGGAATTGAAGTTACTCGTATTTGCGGTCCGGTGGCAAAGGTGAATGATACTACTTTTACCGTGCGTTTTTATAGAATGGGAATGGATAATCCGAAGCGTACCGGAGATATCTGGCTGTTGGCCGCTAATGAGGGTGACAGTAGATATAAGAGTGCGGTACAACAATTCAATATTCGTATTCCTTATCGGAATACAGAGGGAAAACGCCAATATATACTTTTTCCGGGGATAGAAGATGTGAGGGAAGGAGTGGAATCAGTTTCTCTTGAAGCTGTTTCTGATTGTGGATTGCCCGTATATTATTATGTAAAGGAAGGCCCTGCGGAATTACAAGATAACAGGCTGGTCTTTACGAAAATTCCTCCCCGCAGTAAATTTCCGGTGAAAGTCACCGTTGTAGCCTGGCAGTACGGGATTGCCGGACAGGTACAGACGGCTGAACCGGTGGAACGCAGTTTTTTTATAACGAAATAGTCAGCTCCGCGTTGAGTCTTTATTTCTTCTCTTTCGTATTGAATGATATAAAGGGAGAAGTTGCGATTTGTTATTATCATAATTCAGTAAATACCATGAAAAAGAAGCTGATGACTTGTCTTTATATATGCCTTTCTGTCATCCATGTTTTTGCTCAAACGAGGGAGCACGGGAGGACGGGAGAATTTAATATTCTGGATTTCGGAGCCACCCGTGATACTATGATGGTGCATACGAAAGCTATCAATGAAGCGATTGAAAGCTGTTACAGGCAGGGGGGCGGAAGAGTGGTTATTCCTCCGGGTAAATTTAAGACAGGTACTATTTTTCTGAAAGATAATGTAGAACTTCATTTGGATAACGGTACCTGCCTTTATGCCAGTGAGGATTATGCTGATTTTCCTATTCAGCCGAGAGCAGCTTACCGCTCTTTGAAAGATGCAGGCGGATGGTCGGCGTTGATTTATGCGGTGGGGGCTAGGAATATAGCCGTTACGGGCAAAGGCGTAATTGATGGGAGAGGAAAGGGCAGAAAAGGGCGTGTGGGCGGAGTACCGGGTGATGCCGACGGCAGGCCGCGCAATATCCTTTTTATTTCATGTAAAGGGGTACGTATCTCAGGTATCAGTATGAGGAATTCAGCCTTGTGGAATCAACATTATCTGGATTGTGAAGATGTTATTGTAGAGCATATCCATGTTTTCAACCATTGTAATGGTAATAATGACGGTATAGATATTGACGGTTGTCGCAGGTTTATCTTGTCTGATAGTGTCATCGATTCGGACGATGACGGAATCGTGTTGAAAAGTACGGGGCTGGCTCCTTGTGAAGATGTCGTTATTAATAATTGTATTGTCAGCAGCTTTGCCAATGCCATAAAATGTGGCACCGAATCGACCGGAGGATATAAGAATATTGTCATTTCTAATTGTATTGTTAAACCGAGTTGCAATAAAGGGGACCGCATTATAAAATCTACTCCAAGCGGTATTACGGCTATTTCTTTGGAGGTGGTGGATGGTGGAATAATGGATGGCGTGTCTATTGACAATATCGTAATTGAGGGTACGGAATGTCCTTTGTATGTCCGTTTGGCGAATAGAGGCCGGAAATATATAGATGAGGCTCCGGTTCCTCCAATAGGAAAAATGAGAAATATACAGATTAGTAATGTAACCGCTTATGATACCGGTAATTTTTGTTCTTCCATAACGGGGATTCCCGGTGGTGAAATAGAGAATATTTATTTGAGCAATGTTCGCTTTCTAAATAAAGGCGGGCTTGTAGCAGGAAATTGCCGGACGGCGAATGATATGCAAGGGAAACGGCATGATACTGCCGGAAATGTATTTCGGGACCAATATTGGTCTTCCCATCGGGAAGTGAAAGAGGATGAGAAAGGTTATCCGCAACCTACTGTATGGGGGAATCTGCCGAGTTATGGACTGTTTATCAGAAATGTGAGAAGTATAGCTGTGGACAATGCCACCTTTCAATCGGAAAAGCCTGATCCCAGGATACCGGTAATTGCCGTTAATGTAGGGAACTTGTCGCTTGACCGGATACAAGTCAACGACATTTCTTCCGCCGGTGTACTTTTGGATAATGTCAGGACGGCGGATGTAGACAGACGGTTGAGGAAAAGCGGAAAGTGATTTTCTATGTCGTTAAACAATAATTAAACCAACAGAAATATGAAACGGATATATGTATGTCTATTGATTTTTTTATGCTTTGCCTTTGTACAGGCGCAAAAGATAAAACACCCTGCTTTGCTTTATACTCCGGAGCGCATTCAGCAGGTGAAACAACGGATTGTAAATGATTTAAAGATGGCTGAGGCATGGGCTTCTATAAAGAAGACGGCAGATGAACAGTTGCAGAAAAAGAATCTAAGCAAGGCGGATTACCTGGCTTTGGCTTATTTGATGACAGATGAAAAAAAATACGCTGACAAATTGAAAGAGATTTTATTGGATGTCATTAAGGAGGATACGTGGGGCAGTGAAGAAATGCTGGCGCGTATCCCTGTCTGGAGAGCGGATTTGGGACTGGCACATAAAGCTTACCTTTCTGCCATAGCCTATGATGCTGTTTATAATGACCTTTCAAGTTCCGAGAGGAAAGAAATAGCGGAAGGATTGAAACGGTTGGCCCTTGACCCGTGTCTGGGGGACTGGGTGCTGGAGCCGGCACGTATTCATTCGTTGAATTCGATGGGACATAACTGGTGGACTTCTTGTGCCTGCATGGGCGGCATACTGGCCTTGAGTTTACAAAACGAATTGCCGGAGGCAAAGCAAGGAGCAGAGGCAGTATATGAGGCTCTTCCCCAATGGTTTGACTTTGCCGGAGATGTCTTGCAGCAGAAGCCGAAAAGCTTTGATGCCGACGGAGGGATGTATGAAAGCCTCAATTATGCCAATTTCGGGATTCAGGAAGCATTACAGTTTCGTTTGGCATGGATGAACACCCATCCCGGACAAAAGCCGGTTCAAATTCCGCAACTGAATAAATTGTCCGATTTCTTTGTGCATGTCTGCTATCCGCGTACAGGCATACTATATAATATGAATTTTGGTGACAGCCATAAGAATGTGACTGCCGAAAGTACCTTGATGCTGCTCTATGCGATAGGAATCAGGAATGATAATATGCTTTGGTATATGAATCAGGTGGAACAGGGGCAACACCGTGACGGTTATTTTATCGACCGTCCGATGGGATTTCTCTATACGCCCGATCTAAGCAAAGCGCCGCAGTTGCCTGAAATAAAGAAATCACAACTTTTTGCAGATTTTGGGTGGGCTACGATGCGTACTTCCTGGGAGAAGGATGCTACCATGCTGGCCGTTAAATCGGGGCATACATGGAATCATTCTCATGCGGACGCCAACTCGTTCATCATCTTTCATAAAGGAGTGGATATTATAAAAGATGCGGGAAACTGCTGGTATCCTAATCCCAGTTACCGTAATTATTTTTTTCAAAGCGAGGCACACAATGTCGTGCTTTTCAATGGCAAAGGACAGTCACGTGAACAACAATATCATGGTTCAATGCTGAGAGGGTATTTACATTATTTGCTCGATGCGGATAATGTAAAATATGTATTGGCCAATGGAACCGGCCCGTATTCAGACCAGTTTAGTCGTAATTTCCGTCATTTTCTGTGGATAGATGATGTGATTTATATGATTGATGATTTGAAAACTCATGATGTGGGACATTTTGAATGGCTTTGGCATCCGGGAGGAGAGGCGGAAAAACGTGGAATTGATCTGAATATAACAAATGGGAATTCTTCAGTTGTTGTCCGTCCGCTATATCCCCGTTTGTTGGCGAAATCCGATTTTGTACATGATTACCCCGAAGATTTATATTGGGAAGAAGTAGAAGCTCCAACGGAGGATTTAAAAGGAACAGAAACGTATTATTCATTTCATTTACCGGCAAAAGTGGATAGGGTGAAAGGGCTGACCGCCATCATCTTGAAAGAAACGCCGGACCAGAAAGATCTTCCTTATATGGAAAGACGGGAAGGCAAAGATTGGATAGGACTTCGTATTCGTTATAAGGGAAAAATAACAGATCTCTATATCAATCAATTGGCCGACGGGCGATTGATGCATAGCAATTCATGGATTGAAGCGGACGGATGGTTTACGGACGCTTATATGTTTGCAGTCACTTATGAGGCTGGTATGGAACCGGCCGATTCAAAAGAGCGCTTTATTTGTTATGGAAGCGCTTTAAGACGAGGAGATGTTTCTTTCTTTTCTTCTTTGGCTAAGCTTTTTGTGATTCAAAAGGAGGAAAACGGGCGGATGAAATTGTGGATGGATGGTCAACCGAAGATGAATGCTGGATTCAGAAGCGAGAAACGTCCGAAAGCGGTTGTCGTGAATGGAAAGGTAACTCCTGTAGTTTATGAGAAGGGCACGGTAAAAGTATCAGGCGTGGTTATTGAATGAGCGGGTAAGGCGAAGAATTTGGTGGAAGTTTATTTTACGCAAAGGTTTGCGTGCTTTTTGTTAAGCTGGCTGGTACTTATGTCAGCTTAATCTTTTTATTTTTGAGCATATAAATAAACGATTTGTTAACGTGTAAAATAATGATACGATGAAAAAGCTCTTCTTTTTAATGGCTGCGAGTTTTTTGTTTGCTCCTGTACATGCACAGATAACCGAGCGTGAACGTCCTGCCGAATGGCAACATCTGGTAAAGGGTGCACGTTTTATGGACCGTTTCCTTCCGATGCCCGACGGTATCCAGGCCAAGGGGATATGGGGAACTGACAGTGTGCTGAACCGTTATGTGGATAATGGCATTGAGCTTCCCGGAGTTTCTTTCTGGGGAGGAAATATATTGCAGGATACGGAAGGCAAATATCATCTGTTTGTGTGTGGCTGGCCCGAGAACTCTCCGAAAGGTCACATGTTCTGGTCAAACTCTACCGTTTTTCATGCGGTAAGTGACCGGCTCACGGGACCTTTTAAAATACGGAATTCCATTGGAAAAGGACATAATCCGGAAGCGTTCCGTCTGTCGGACGGCCGTATCGTGGTCTATGTTATTGATGGTTATTATATAGCGGACAGGGTGGATGACAAGGTTTGGACGTATGGAAAGTTCAGTTTTGACCCGCGTGACCGTAAAATCATAGAAGGCCTCTCCAATCTGACTTTTGCCCGTCGTCAGGATGGCTCTTATCTGATGGTATGCCGCGGTGGAGGTGTCTGGATCAGTAAAGACGGACTTTCACCCTATAAGCAGTTGACGGACAAACGGGTTTACCCGGATGTGGAGGGCCGGTTTGAAGATCCGGTGGTATGGAGGGATGATTTGCAATATCACTTGATCGTAAATGACTGGTTGGGCAGGATTGCTTTCTACCAGCGTTCCAAGGACGGAGTACATTGGGTGACGGAACAGGGAGAAGCATACATGCCGGGCGTATCATTCCATAAAGACGGAACGGTGGAGCGTTGGTTTAAATATGAGCGTCCTAAGGTTTTCCAGGATGAGAAGGGGCGTGCCGTCCAAATGAATTTTGCCGTGATTGATACGATAAAATGGAACGACCTTCCTAATGACAAACATAGTTCCAAGAACATAAGCGTTCCCTTGAATAAAGGGATGCTATTGTCCGTTTTGAATGAAAAGGAGATCACTCCGTCTACCCGTACCATTGAAGTGAAGATTGCCGCCGAAGAGGGGTTCCATCCGCAAACGGATGTGGATGTAAAGTCGTTGCGGTTCGGTTCGTTTACAGAAGTGAACTTCGGGCGTGGTTGCAAACCGGTGAAGACCAAGGTTTCGGGGGAAGACTTGATTGTGGTCTTTAATGCCAAAGGAAGTGGAATTACCTCTGATGAGTTTGCTCCCAAAATGATAGGAAAACACAGGAATGGGAACATGCTTTACGGTTATGCCCGCCTGCCTTATGTGAATTACCGGCCGGCTTTGCTTTCTGCCCGTCGTCCTGTGTTTGATAAGGAAAAAGGGGAATTGAAAGTGGAGATACAAAACTTTGGATTGTCTGCATCGGAACCGGCGGAAGTGGAGGTGATATGTGGCGGCCATAGCTTGGGGCGGATGACTCTAAAGACATTGCAGCCTTATGAAGTAGAGTATCTGGCCTTCTCTCCGGATGCAGCCTTGGCGGATGACAAATCATCTTATGAAGTCGTATTTTTTTATGAAGGAAAAGAGGTGGAACGGAACAGATTCGGGAAAGACTGATTTAATTTGTAAGTTGACGGTTGATAACATCTTATTTTTGAGTGAAAAACGTTTGCCAAACGTATCTAATAAGAAAAATGCAAAATATGAAGAATTTATTGACCTTTTGTCTTATGGTATGCTGTGTGGCCGTACAGGCTCAATTAGTGACTTATCCCGAAGGACTGCAGACCGGTATGTCTCATAATGATGACTATACGGTTCGTGTCCGTGTGCCGGGGGGCGACTGGAAAGATCTGTTTGAGTATAATGTGCAGGTAGATATGGATAGGGTACAGGATGCTTCGATGGTACAGTTTGATATGGGCAGTCCTGTAGAAGTGATGGTGAAAAAAAATAATGGGACGATTCATGAGGTTGATATCCGTCCGCAGGCCAGGAAAGTGCAGTATGTGCAGAATAAGAATGTAATTACGTTTACGCTGGACAAACCTCAGTATCTGTCTGTGGAGTTTAATGGCGACCGCCTGCATAATCTCCATCTTTTTGCCAATCCGATGGAAACGGAGACTTACTCGAAAGAAGAGAAAGGAGTGATGTATTTCGGGCCGGGAGTGCATCGTCCCAAAGATCTGCCGAACAATCAGATAAGAATACCAGGCAATACGACGGTTTATCTGGCACCGGGAGCTGTTGTGAAAGCGAAGTTGCTGCTGGATAAAGTGGAGAATGTACGGATCATTGGGCGTGGCATTTTGGACCATCCTGTTCGTGGTATCGAAATCACTGATTCTAAAAATATAGTGATAGATGGCATAACAGTGGTCAATCCTGATCATTATACCGTATTTGGCGGAGGTGCTGAGGGGGTGACAATCAAGAACCTGAAATCATTCAGTTGTAAAGGTTGGAGCGATGGCATCGACATGATGTGCTGTCACGATGTATTGATAGACAATGTGTTTATGCGTAATAGTGATGACTGCATTGCTTTATATAATCATCGTTGGAACTGGTGGGGCGGTTCGGATAATATCACTGTACAGAATTCCATTCTTTGGGCGGATATTGCTCATCCTATCAATGTAGGTGGTCATGGTGATCCGGAGTCCTTGATAGGTGAGACCATTGAAAATTTGATTTTTCGGAATATTGATATTTTGGAACATGATGAAGATGATGTGCCTTATCAGGGATGTATGGCTATAGATGCCGGTGATAGAAACAGGGTGAAGAATATTTTATTTGAGGATATTCGGGTGGAAAGTATTCAAGAAGGAAAATTGTTCCATATCAACATTCGTTTCAATCCTAAATATGACAAACAGCCCGGACAGAGCATTGATGGAGTAACTTTCCGTAATATTACTTATAACGGAGTAGGCGAGAATCCTTCGTTGATAAAAGGGCTGGATAAAGAAAGGATGGTGCGGAATATTACGTTTGAAAATGTGGTGGTTAATGGAGAGAAGATAAAGGATTTAAAGGGTTTTATCACGAATGAATATATCGAAGGAATAAAGATAAAGTAGATAAAAAACTGTTTTATAGTTGGACCTATTTATGAAAAGAGAGAAAAGCATTAAGTGTTTTTCTCTCTTTTATCATATTATGTAGTAAGTTTGAATGTCGATTGAGGAACTAATTAGAAAAAGACAATGAAGAAGAAAATTTTAGTTGTAGCCGGGTTATTGGCTATGTCGGGTGCTTTGACGGCCCAGTCTGTTTATCCCGGCCAACATGCCGGAAAGTTGAAGAGAGAAACCGTGGCTCCGATGAAAGTCAAGAGTTTTGATTTGAAAGATGTTCGTTTGCTTCCAAGCCGTTTTCGTGAAAATATGATGCGTGACTCTGTATGGATGGCTTCTATAGAGGTGGACAGGCTGTTACATAGTTTCCGTACCAATGCTGGCGTGTTTGCAGGTCGTGAAGGTGGTTATATGACAGTAAAGAAGTTAGGTGGATGGGAGTCCTTGGACTGTGAATTGCGTGGACACACCACAGGGCACTTGCTTTCTGCCTACGGCTTGATGTATGCGGCAACCGGCAGTGAACAGTTCAAACAAAAAGGGGATAGTCTGGTGAATGGCCTGGCGGAGGTACAAACCGCATTGGGTAACGGCTATCTGAGTGCTTATCCTGAAGAATTGATCAATCGTAACATCCGTGGCACCAGTGTATGGGCACCGTGGTACACGCTTCATAAACTTTTCTCTGGATTGATAGACCAGTATCTTTACAGTGACAATCAGAAAGCTTTGGAGGTTGTTGTTCGTATGGCCGACTGGGCATATCATAAACTCAAACCTTTGGATGAGACTACACGTCAAAAAATGATACGGAATGAATTTGGTGGAGTGAATGAGTCCTTTTATAATTTGTATGCAATAACCGGGGACGAACGTCATCGGTGGCTGGCTCAATTCTTTTACCATAATGAAGTGATTGATCCGTTAAAGGAACTACGTGATGATTTGGGTACTAAACATACCAATACATTCATTCCGAAAGTGATAGCCGAAGCTCGCAATTATGAATTGACAGAGGATGAGAACAGCAGAAAGTTATCCGATTTCTTTTGGCATACTATGATAGACCATCATACATTTGCCCCTGGATGCAGTAGTGACAAGGAACATTATTTTGACCCGGCCCGGTTCTCCAAGCATGTGTCAGGTTATACCGGGGAAACGTGTTGTACCTATAATATGTTGAAACTGTCCCGTCATTTGTTCTGCTGGACAGCCGATGCTGCCATTGCGGATTATTATGAACGGGCCCTTTACAACCATATTTTGGGACAGCAAGATCCTCAGACCGGTATGGTAACATATTTCCTGCCCTTGCTTTCAGGCTCGCATAAGGTGTATAGTACGAAAGAAAATTCTTTCTGGTGTTGTGTGGGAAGCGGTTTTGAGAACCATGCTAAATATGGAGAAGCTATTTATTATCACAATGACAAAGGCATTTATGTGAATCTTTTTA
>OLSA01003481.1_pt1 | contig 10939 bp, 9 predicted proteins | sample 1672731 | NCBI WGS metagenome assembly OLSA01 (sample SAMEA3136718, study PRJEB25190) | human gut metagenome | biome: human gut; feature: human-associated habitat; material: faeces | place: Austria | collected 2013
GCGGACGCCGGACGGGAGAGGGTGTCCCCGGAGAGCAGCAGGGTGGGGGGGAGGTCCTCCATGGTGATGTCCCGGTGGTCGGTATAGATGAAGTATTCCACCACGTTCCGCAGCTCCCGGATATTGCCGGGCCATGTGTGACGGCGGAAAAAGTTCTGCACCGGCTCCGTCAGGCGGAAGTCGCCGTTCAGCTCCCGGCGGAACTGATCCATCAGCAGAAACATATCGTCCCCCCGCTCCGTCAGGGGCGGGATGACCACCGGCAGGGTGTTCAACCGGTAATAGAGGTCCCGGCGGAAGGTGCCCTCCCGCACCTTCCGTTCCAGCGCCTCGTTGGTGGCGGCCACGATGCGGACGTCCACATGGATGATGCGGTTGCCGCCGACCCGCATGACCTCCCGCTCCTGTAAGGTCCGCAGCAGCTTGATCTGAAGAGCGGGGCTCATGCCCTCCACCTCGTCCAGAAACAGCGTGCCCCTGTGGGCCAGCTCAAAGAGGCCGGGACGACCGCCCTTTTTGGCTCCGGTGAAGGCCCCCTCCTCGTAGCCGAACAGCTCGCTTTCCAGCAGATTCTCCGGAAAAGCCGCCACGTTGATGGCCAGAAACGGCCCGGCCGCCCGGCGGGAGGCCCGGTGAACGGCGTGGGCGAACAGCTCCTTGCCGGTGCCGGTCTCGCCGATCAGAAGAATGGGACTTTCACTGTTGGCCATCCGGGTCAGGGTCTCCTTGGTCCTGCGGATGGCCGCCGACTGTCCGATCACATCGTCAAAGCTGTATTTGGCGTAGTAGCCCTTGTGGAGCAGCTGGCCCCGCAGTTCGTTCTGCCGGACCTCCACGTCGTTGAACCGCTGAAGCAGGGCGAAGGCGCCGATGCAGGCGTTCTGCCGGATGACCGGTACCACCTCCACGCTGAGGTTGACGCTGTTGACCTTGATGACCTTGGCGGGCAGCGTCTGCCGGGCGCGGAGACACGCGGCGAAGGGGATGTAGGGGAAGACCTCCTCGCACCGCTTTCCCTGGATCAGCGCCGCGCTGACGCAGGTCATATCCTCCGCCTGACGGCTGCAGGCGAAGATCTCGCCCTTTTCGTTGATGCCGATGACGCCGTCCTCCAGACTCTCCAATAAAATATGGAACAGGCTTTCCAGACGGACGGACCGGGCAAACATCTGGTCAAAGCTGTAATTGCTGGTGGCAACGCTGCGGGCGTACTCCTGAAAGGCAGGCCCCTCCAGCAGAGTCTCCAGTCCCAGCCGCAGGGCGATCTCGATCATCATGCCGGAGGTGCAGACCCGCTGGCCGATATCAATGACCGTTTCCATCTTCGGCGGGACGTAGCGCATCTCGTCCGGGGTCACGGCGATATGGACGTCCTCCTCCAGCGACGCGCCGGGGTAGAAGGGGATCCAGTGGATGTGGGTGATGCCGAACTGTTCCAGCTGGGCAATGGCCTCCCGGGCCATGGTCTCGGTCATGTTGACAAACAGCACCTTGCTGCCTGCGGGCAGCTCCTTCAGCTTCCGCAGCTCGCTCCACCGGAAGGATACCTCGATCGCCATGGTCTGGCTGTCCAGCGGGATGTGCTTGGCCAGCTCCTCCGGGGAACCGTAGGCATCCGTGGAGGCTACAAACAGATCCGCCCGTTCCAGAACACCGGCGGCGCTGCCGTCCAGCATGGAAAAGACGGAAATATCCGCCACATCGGAAAACAGCTGGGCGATGTCCTCGCCGTAGGACTTGCCTGCCCGGGGGTCTAAGGCGATGACGGAGATCTTCTTTTTGGTCGCCACAAAATCACTTCCTTTGACCAGTTTCTTCAACCATTTAATCATGGGCCGGGCGGTTTTACAAGGGAAATCGCAGAATTTGTCAAAAAAGAAGTTGGCACGGAATCTGCTTTCTATTTTAACATCTGACATACGGTATCTGAAAAACAAGAAGGAGGAGCGTTCCCATGATCACCAAAGAAGAACTGCTGACACTGCTGCGCCAGGAGGTAGTCCCGGCCCTTGGCTGCACGGAGCCGGTGTGCGTGGCTCTGGCCGCCGCAGACGCCCATCATGCCGTGGGGGGCAGCATCGTCTCCGTGAAGGTGGAGGTAAACCCCGGCATCTACAAAAACGGCATGAGCGTGGGAATTCCCGGTTTCCCCCGGGTGGGCCTGAACTATGCCGCCGCGCTGGGCGCCCGCCTGAGCAATCCGGAGAAGGGCTTGCAGCTGCTGGCGGACATTGATGAGACCGTCACCGCCGACGCCATCGCTCTGGCGGAGGCGCGCCGTGTTACCGTTGCGATCAAGCATGACGAGGCGCAGCTCTATGTCCGGGCGGAGGTCACCACGGAGGCCGGTACCGGCATCAGCGAGATCCGGGGCACCCACTCCAATATCATCCTCACCCAGCGGAATGATGAAGTCCTGTTGGAGAAGGCATACAGCGCCGGTACACAGGATGACATCCACGCCCGCCTGATGCCCATGACGGTGGCGGAGATCCGGGCCGTGGTGGATCAGTGCAGCGAGGCGGAGCTGGCCCCTATGCTGGACGGCATGGAGATGAACGAAAAGCTGGCGGACTTCGGTCTGGAGCACCGGCTTGGCATCGGCATCGCCGCCGCGCTGCAAAAGCAGGTCACGGAGGGCGCTATGGGGGACAACCTGTTCAGCCGCACCATGATGCGGGTAGCCAGCAGCGCCGAGGGCCGCATGAGCGGCTGTCCCTACGCCGTTATGAGCAGCGCCGGCAGCGGCAACCACGGCATCACCGCCGTTATCCCCGTGGTGGAGATGGCCCATCATCTGGGGGCCTCCAACGAGATGCTGGAAAAGGCGCTGGCCTTCTCCCATGTGCTGAACGTCTACATCAAGTCCTTTACCGGGAAGCTGTCCGCCACCTGCGGCTGCGGTGTTTCCGCCGCTACGGCTGCTGCGGCCGCTATGGTGTGGCTCATGGGCGGCACGGACGAGCAGATCGGCAAGGCCATCATCAATATGAGCGGCAACCTCACCGGCATGATCTGCGACGGCGGCAAGATCGGCTGCGCGCTGAAGCTGGCTACCGCCACCAACGCCGCCATGATGTGCGCCTATCTGGCGATGAGCGATGTGGTCCTCCAGTCCACGGACGGCATCTGCGGCGCTACCCCCGAGCAGGCCATCCGCAATATGGGCCGGGTCAGCACCCCGGGCATGGTGGAGACCGACCGGACCATTCTGGAGATCATGATGGAAAAAAGTCAGGAGGACTGAACGCCGCCTCTGAAAAGCGATTCCTGAAGATCGAACCGTGGTGTAGCAGAAACTCCCGGAGCCCTTGTACACACAAGGACTCCGGGAGTTCTTTGCGATATAGGAAGAATCGGCAGGGGAGGGGGTCACACCAGCAGCACCGTGATGTCGTTGACATTGGTGCCGGTAGGGCCGGTGATGATCAGCCCGCCGCAGGCTTTCAGAGCATGATAGGCATCGTTGTCCGCCAGCGTTTGGTCGATGGAAATGCCCAGAGCGGCCAGCGCGTCCGCCGTGGTGCCGTCGGTGATGCCGCCGGCCGCGTCCGTGGGACCGTCGGTGCCGTCAGAGCCGACGGAGGCCACCACTGCTTCCAATCCTGCCAGTCCTTCCGCCGCTGCCAGTGCCAATTCCTGATTCCGTCCGCCCAGACCGCGGCCCGTCAGATGGACCACCGTCTCGCCGCCTAAGATATAGGCGGTTTTTTCGCCCTTTCCGGCGTGGGTCTCCGCCATGGCGGACAGGAAGCGGCCTGCTTCCCGGGCCTCGCATTGGAGCCGGTCCGTCAGAAGGCAGGTCCGGTAGCCCAGCGCTTCCGCGCGGGCCGCCGCGTCCCGGCAGAGCTGGGCCACGCTGCCGGTGATGACCGTGGTGACGTTATCCAGCACCTTGGGCGGTTCCTGCTCCAGCAAGTCCAGCGCCTGGGGGCTGAGGGTCAGACCGTACCGGCTCACAAGGGCCATGGCCTGCGCCGTTGTGGTGCTGTCCGGATAGGCGGGGCCGGAGGCGATCATATCCGGGGGATCTCCGATGACATCGGAGAGGAGGATGGCATACACATGGGCCGGGGCGCAGAGCTGGGCGAACCGCCCGCCCTTGACGCCGGAGAGCCGTTTGCGGATGGTATTGATCTGAGTGATGTCCGCGCCGCAGGCCAGCATCTGGCCGGTGATGTCCTCCAGCTCCGCCAGAGGCACCAGAGGGCGCTCAAACAGGGCGGAGCCGCCTCCGGACACCAGAAACAGCACGCGGTCCCTTGCGCAGAGGCCGCTGACTGCCGCCAGCGCCGCTTCCGTGGCCCGGACGGAATGTTCATCCGGTACGGGATGGCCCGCCTCGTAAATGGACAGGCCGCCGATGGGGCCTTGGCTGTGGCCGTATTTCGTCACCACCACGCCCTGTTCGATGGTGCTGCCCAGCGCGTCGTAAGCGGCCTTGGCGGTCTGCCACCCGGCTTTGCCGATGGAGACCAGCACCGTCCGCCCCTGACAGGGGGGCAGCTGGGCCAGCGCCCGCTGGATGGCGGCGTCCGGCACCGAGGCTTCAATGGCGCTGCGGCAGATGTCCTCCGCGTCCCGGCGGAGGATTTGCATGGTTTTGCTGTCCATCGTCAGATTCCCCTTTCATAAATCGGCATTCTGCCGGAAAACTTACGGATTTACCACATTTTCCGGTGCTCCGCTCAGAAACGCCCTGATATTGTTTACCGTGCAGTCCATGATCCGCTGGCGGCTGCCCTGAGAGCCCCAGGACATGTGCGGGGTGATGATGCAGTTTTTCGCCGTCAGCAGGGGATTGTCGGCCCGGATGGGCTCCGTGGAGACCACGTCCAGCCCGGCGAAGGCCACCTTGCCGCTGTTCAGAGCGTCCGCCAGATCCTGCTCTACCACCATCTGTCCACGGCTGTTGTTGAGGATGATCACGCCGTCCTTCATCTTGGCGATGTTCTCCTTGTTGATGATGCCCACGTTGAAGTCCGCTAAGGGCATCTGGAGGGCCAGCACGTCGGACCGGGCAAACAGGCCGTCCAGATCCACGAATTCCACCCCCAGATCCTTAGCGGCCTGAGACTGGGAGCGGTTGTAGGCGATGACGTGCATCCCCAGTCCCTTGGCGGCCTCGGCGGTGTGGATGCCGATGCGGCCGCAGCCCAGCAGACCGAAGGTCTTGCCCGCCAGCTCGATGAGGGGATAGTCCCAGTAGCACCAGTCCGGACTGTTCTGCCATTTGCCCTCGTGGACCGTCCGGTCATGGTGGCCGATGTGCAGGCAGGCCTCCAGCATCAGGGCGATGGTGAACTGGCTGACGGAATAGCCGCCGTAGTTGGGCACGTTGCACACGGGGATGCCCTTTTCCTTGGCATAGGACACGTCCACCACGTTGTAGCCGGTGGCCAGCACCGTGATGAGCTTCAGGTTGGGACAGCTGTCAATGACCTTCCGGGTCACGGGGGCCTTGTTGATGACAGCAATCTCCGCGTCACCGATCCGGCGGATGGTTTCATCCTCATCGGTCAGGCCGATGCGGTCATAGTATGTCACCTCACCCAAGGCTTCCAGCGGAGCCCAGCTCAGATCGCCGGGGTTTTCCACGTAGCCGTCTGTTACAATGATCTTCATAGAATGTGCGCTCCTTCGCAAAACGGGATATCCTTTGTTGAAACTTACTGCTTGGGATTATAACCTTGTACCTGCCGGAGTGCAAGCAATTGTTTTCAAAAAGAGTGCTGCGGTTCATTTGAACCGCAGCACTTTTCCTAAAAACAGCCTGTGCTTGGCGTTACAGCCGGGTAAAGACGGTGCAGCCGCCCTCGGGAGCGTCAAAGAGGTTGACGCCGGAGATGGGCGTAATGGTCATCTCGCCGTAATCCGTGTTGTAGAGGTCAAGGGCGAAGGTGCCCTCCCGGAGCTGGTCGCCGCTGTAAAGGCCGAACTGGTAGACCATGCCCAGTTCCGTGGTGCCTAAATAGGTGCAGTAGCCGGCGATCTGAAGGGGCGCGTCGATGCTCACGATAACGTCGTTGATCTCCACGAGGCCGTTTTCGTGGATGCTCAGATAGTAGACGCCCTCATAGGAGGCACCGCTGGCCACGCTGTGATACACATTGGCGCACCACTTTCCGGCGGCGTAGCTGGGCATGGCGTTCCCCTGCGCCGTGATACAGGCGGGCATATCGTTATTTCCTGCCGTTTTTGTCCACGGCGTACACGGTTTCATAGCCGCCACCGAAGCCGTCCCCATAGACGCCGGACTCAAAGCCCACGATGTCCCGGAAGCCGTAGAGCGGGCCGCCGGAGCAGAGGCATCCATGCCAGAGACCGCCGAAAATGTCCTGATAGTCACCGTAGCACCCGGCCACGGGATATTCCGTGTCATACGCGAAGCCGTAGGTTCGGCGGTAGGTCTCGCTGTCCGGGAATTCGTTCGACTGGCTCTTGGCAAAGGAGACCGATACGCCGTCATCGGTGAGCCAGGCGGACACGAAAGCGTCCTCGGACTGGGGACCGCCGTCCGCCCAGTCGCCGGGGCCGGGCTCCACGAGCACCGGCTCATAATACCACCCGCTGCCCCCCGCGATGGAGGCGATAGGCTGGAAGGCGGTGAAGGTGCCGTCCCCGTTGGGGCAGAACCTGGCGAGATCCAGAGAGAAGTTTTCCTCTGCCACCGTCCACGCCCGGAGTGCCGCTAAGTCAATGGAGATGCCACCGTAGTTTTCATCCTCCGGCGAAAGTCCTCCCGTGCCCCACGGGGCGTAATGGGAATCGAACTGCCGGGCCGCGCCCCGGCGCAGGGCGGCGGTAAAGTCCCCCTCGTCCACATGGAAGCGGTCCAGAAGCTCCAGGTTGTCCGGCCGCTGGCCGGTCTCAAAATCGTAGTGATACACCGCGTAGTCGATGAGGTCGCTGGTCCAGCCCAGAACACGGATGGAAAGGCTCAGCAGGCTGTCGTTCCAATAGCTCTGCCGTGTGACCTCCATGTACTGAGAGTTGGGCGTTTCTCCCGATTCGGCGGCGTCCAGCGTGGCCTGCACGTCATTTCCGAAGCTCTCCATGATCTCCCAGTTGATGGCCTTGGCCTCCGGCGTGTCGGCCTCCAGCTGCGGAACGTGACAGATGTAGGAATATTCCGTGCCGTATTCGTCGGTGAAGGAGTCCTCCTCGTCATAGACCTCGGTGATGAGGCTGTCATCATAGACCTTTTTCGACACGGACGGTGCGGACGGCCCGGATGAGCCGGGCTTGGGAACGGGTTTCTTGCCGCAGGCGGTCAGCTGGGCGCAGAGTCCAAGGCAAAGGAGCGCGCTCAGCGTCCGGTAAAGGATGTGATGGTGCTTCATGTCTGGGCCTCCTATCTAACCATAGTATTCGATATTGGCTTCCGCTGTGAGCAGCGTCACTGACGCATATCTCTCATAGGCGGACTTTTGTCCTTATATAACAATATCATACCATGATAACGGATAATGAATCAAGGGGTATCTGTGCCAAAACCGCATACAAAAACCGCCTTTTTGCGCGTACTGACCGCTGTTTGACCACTATGGAGCCTTCTCGCCCACAAAAAAGAGCAGTTTTGAGACCATCATCTCAAAACTGCTCTGCACGGACCGTATTTCCGATATTACGCCTTGCCCTTGGCGGCGAGGGCCTTGGCGAAGTTGCAGCCGAACAGCAGTCCCGCCAGCAGGAGGGAGGCGCCCAGTCCGGTGTAGAAGAAGGCGATGAACCGGTCCGGGGCCACGCCGCTGGACCGCAGCCAGATGCCGCCGGTCATCATCACCGCCATGATGATGAAGGACTTCACGTCGAAGAACTTCAGGAAGAAGTGCAGCTCCTCCTCATAGGCGCGGATGCGGGAGGTGATCGTATGTTGCCTGTTTGTGCGGATAAATCCCACCGGAGCGGGTCATTCCGCCTTCATGATGACCTTCAGCCGGTGGACCAGCTGGCCGGTTTTCAGTTCCTCCAGATCAATGACGGCGATGCCCAGCTGAGCGGCCCGGTGGCGGGCGGCGGCGTTGCAGACCTCCGTGGTGACGATGGCCGCCTTGGCGCCCTTGCCGCCGAAGCGGTCCCGGAGGATGGCCAGCTCGTTCAGGGCCTCCGTCTTGATGTCGCAGGCCTTGCAGCTTAAAAACAGGGGGATCACGCCCCGGGCGGCCATGACGTCGATCTCGTTGGAAACGCTGCCGTGGCCCAAGACCTCGTCCCACCGCACCACGGCGCTGCTGATGACGTCATGAAAAATGGCGGAATCCACGCAGGCCTTGTAGGCATACAATTCCAGCGCACTGCCCACGTCCCGCAGCCACGCCCGGGTATTCAGATCCCGGAACCGGAAGGACACCTGCTGGCCGGGGACGATCTCCAGCTCCTGAATAAAGCCAATACGGGCCAGTTCCCGCAGCGCGTCCTCGTTGGCGGTGTTGCGGGAGCCCCGCTCGCCCTTTACGGTGTAGCCGCCCACCACGGACAGGGGCGGTGTCTGGCCATATTCCGAGGGGGAGATCCGCTGGATGTAGGAGATGATATTGGGCCAGTCCCGGCGGAATTGGAGGAAGCAGTCGAAAAACGGGTCGAAGTCCGAAAGGTATAGGGACAGGATCTGATTGTCCACCCGACCGGGCAGCAGCGTGCCGCCGGCCATGAGGAAGAAATCCTCGATGGAATAGGTCAGGCCACAGGGCAGCTCGTCGGCAAAGGCCGCGCCGGAAATGTCATAAAAGCGGTTTTTCTTCCGGGAATAGGTAAAGGCGGGCACGCCCTTTTTCGCCGCGAACATCCCTGCCGCGAACAGGGCCGCATCGCTGCCGCCGGTGACGTCGATGGCGCAGTCCGGGAACCGTTCCCCGATGGTGAACAGCTGCCGCAGGATGCGGTCTGCCTTGAAGAGACTGGTCTCCACAAAAATCAGCTCCGGCTCCCAGCCCCGCCGCCGGAAAAAGGCGGCCAGAGTCTCCTGCCGGGTGCGATCCTGGGCGATCTCACCGGGGCAGAGGTAGACGATGCGCCGGGGGCGGAACATATCCGGTGCCAGAATATTCTCAATGGCACGTTCGTCATACAGTTCGATCAGGGTGTTCATGCGCCGTCCGCCTTTCTTTGTTTTTCCCCATTATATTGCGTTCCGGCGGAGAACACAATAGACAACCCGCCCGGCTTGTCGGAAAAGGGATGCTGCATTCAGAAAAAACCAGCACCGCTTTGGCGGTGCTGGATAAGGGCAAAGCAGGGGGGGTCACTCCTCCGTGCGTTCCGGCAGGGGGACCTCCGGCATCAGCTCCCGGCTGACCACGGTGAGGATCTCCTCCAGCTTGCCGCAGTCCTCCGGGGAGAAGCGGGCCATGATGCGGTCCATGACCTCCGACATATAGTTGGAGGAGATGTTGTAGTAATCGATATACTTCTGGGTGACCTCCAGATGGAATTCCCGGCGGTCCGAGGGGGACTGGATCTTGCGGATGTAGCCCTTTTTCACCAGACTGTTCACCTTATAGGCGGCGTTGGGAGGGGAGATGCACATGAAGGTGGCGAACTCGTTCACCGTAGGCCGCCCCAGCGCCATGATGCTCTCCATGCAGAAGGTCTCCACCGTGGTGAGACTGGCTTCCCGGTCCTGAAACCGGCGGAAGATCTCCTGATAAAAGTGCAGCTTGAATTTGGTGTATACTTCGTTAAAAGCCTGATGCAGCATGACGCTTCCCCTTCCTGCGGAATGAAAAAATCTAAACTTAGTATACCAATCCTGACGGAAAAAGGCAAGTCGTCACCGGACGGCGGGGGACAGTTTTCCCATACAGGCCGCTGTGGGTGTTTTCAGCCTTTGTCCAGAACCCGCAGTCGGGGAAGAACATGATGTGGAACCACAAACTCGCGCTCCATATCGCTGACACCTCATGGGGTGAAATCCGCCGACAGCTTACCTGCAAAGCCGACTGGTATGGAAAGGAACTCGTCATCATTAACAGGTTCTTCCCGTCCAGTCAGACTTGCGGTTGCTGTGGTTACCGCAACAAGGAGGCCAAAGACCTCAGGTTCGGCTCTGGGAGTGCCCGGAATGCGGGGCGCTCCACGACCGCGACATCAATGCGGCACAGAATATTCTCAAAGAAGGGCTCAGGAAACGGACACTCGCTGCCTGATACAGCTCTCTCGTACACACGGTAGGGCGGGACACGCCCGAACTTATCCGCTTGGGGAGACCATGTAAGACCCCGCTAGTGCGGGCTGCGGCCGCTGAACCAAGAATCCCCCTGACTTCAGTCATGGGGAGTGTCAAGGGGTAACTTCTCCCAACAGAATGCGGATATAGTCCTGCCGGGCGTTGATGATACGGCCAACAGAAACATTTTCCGTTTCAATGCGGTAGAGGGCAATATAGCTTTCCACCACCAGCATACGCAGATCGGTTTCATAGCCGGTCTTTGCCCCAATGGAAACGCCCATTTCAGGAAACTGCTTGAGCTGGGCGCAGCCATCGAGGATGGCTTTTGTGATCCGACTGGCAGCGGTGGGGTTGTGAAGCTCACTTTTGATATACCGTTTGATCTCCTGGAGGTCGCATAGCGCCTCCGGCGTATATCTTAGCTTCATTCCGTTACCCCAAGGGTGCGGTAAGCATCTTCCTCAGAAACCCAGCCATCCTTTTCCGCAGACACCCAGCCTTTTTCCGCTTCATCCAACAGGCGGCGCATGGCTTTTGCCTTCATGTATTCCGCATTCTCAGGCGAAGCCAGAAACGGCAGACCCTCCATGTTCAAGGACTGCTGAATGAAGATGTTGACTGCGTCGGTAAAGGAAAGACCCTGACGGGCATAGATGTCCTCCACGCGCTGCTTCACCTCGGGATTGATCCGCATTTGAAAGGTTGCGGTCTTGGGTGCAGATGTGACATTGATCGTGTTCATAGCATTCACCTCAACCTTAGTATATA
>OLSA01003482.1_pt1 | contig 10939 bp, 7 predicted proteins | sample 1672731 | NCBI WGS metagenome assembly OLSA01 (sample SAMEA3136718, study PRJEB25190) | human gut metagenome | biome: human gut; feature: human-associated habitat; material: faeces | place: Austria | collected 2013
GTTACCTGATCCATATATAAATCAATATTCGGTATTTCTTCCGGTTTGATGTAATCAATACGTTTTAAGTTTTCTGTTATGCTGTTTAACAGATCTGTCATGTCTATTTTCATAATATCACCTCGATATCCTTATTATATAGTAGTGAAAACTAGATGGCAAGCCTTTTCTAAACCTTTATTAACCGGGATTTCCCATCGTTGTTTTTGTATAAAAATGTAGTTATCAGCCGTTTTATCAGGAGTGCGCCTTGATAAATGATAACGATATGGAAGCGTTTGGCATGGGATAAATGAACGAAAAAAGAAGGTTGACTTTAACGAAAATATGTTCGATAATAAGAACAATACACACTCGTTATTTGAACTAAATATTTTACGGGTAATTGAGAAAAAGAAAGATAAGGAGCATATAAATGGCTGTATATGATACGTTGAATAAACCTCAAAAGGAGGCTGTATTTCATACGGAAGGTCCGCTTTTGATCCTGGCGGGAGCGGGTTCGGGAAAAACAAGAGTTTTGACTCACAGAATTGCATACCTGATTGAGGAAAAGGGAGTGAATCCATGGAATATTCTTGCCATTACGTTTACAAATAAAGCGGCGGAAGAGATGCGTCAGAGAGTAGACAGCCTTGTCGGGATCGGAGCAGAGAGTATTTGGGTCAGTACGTTTCATTCCATGTGTGTACGGATCTTAAGAAGATACATAGATCGTCTCGGATATGACAACAGATTTACGATTTATGATACGGATGATCAGAAGACGCTGATGAAAGAAGTATGTCGTAAGACAGATATTGATACAAAGCGGTTTAAAGAAAGGATGCTTTTATCGGTAATTTCTTCTGCTAAAAACGAGATGATCCTTCCGGAAGAGTTTGAATTGAATGCCGGAGGAGATTTTGTACAGCTTAAGATCGCAAAAGTCTATAAAGAATATGAGGCGCAGATGCGGGCGAATAATGCGTTGGATTTTGACGATTTGCTTGTAAAGACAGTTCAGCTTCTGGAAACGCAGCCTGATGTGAGGGAGAATTATCAGGAACGTTTCAGATATATCATGGTTGACGAATATCAGGACACGAATACCGTACAGTTTCGGCTTGTCAGCCTGCTTGCGGGAAAGTATAGGAATTTGTGTGTAGTCGGCGATGACGACCAGTCGATCTATAAGTTCCGCGGAGCTAATATACGAAATATTTTGGATTTTGAAAAAGAATTTTCAGATGCAAAAGTAATTAAACTGGAACAGAACTACCGCTCTGTCGGGAATGTATTGGAAGTTGCGAATAGTGTGATCTGCAACAATAAAGGCAGAAAAGAAAAGACTCTTTGGACTGATAATGAAAAAGGGGAGAAGATCCGTCTGCGGCAGTTTGATACGGCATATGACGAAGCGCAGTTTATTGCAGAGGATATTAAGGACGAAACGGCACAGGGAGCAAATTACAGTGATCATGCAGTTTTATACCGAACGAACGCGCAGTCGCGTCTTCTTGAGGAAAAGTTTGTCGCGATGAATATTCCGTATAAGATTGTCGGAGGCATCAATTTTTATTCCCGAAGAGAGATTAAGGATGTTTTGTCATACTTAAAAACGATTGATAACGGAAAAGACGATCTGGCTGTGAGAAGGATTATTAATGTTCCGAAACGGGGGATCGGTTTGACAACGATTAATCGGATTCAGGAGTCGGCTGCTGCGAGAGGAATAGGGTTTTATGACGCCCTTTCAGCTCCGGACCTTATTCCCGGGATCGGACGCAGCGCATCGAAACTTGATTCATTTGCAGCTTTGATCGAATATTTTAAAGGAAGATCGGAAGAGAGCGGGGTGACAGATCTTCTGACGGAAGTGATCGAGAAGACAGGGTATACGGAAAGTCTGGAAGCGGATGATCCTGAGGAACTGGAAGCAAGAGTGCAGAATATAGACGAACTTGTCAGTAAGGCGGCCGTATATGAGGAAAGCTGCAGTGACAGAGGAGAAAGACCGACGCTGAGCGGTTTCCTTGAAGAGGTGGCTCTTGTCGCTGATATCGACAGCGTAGCGGAAGATCGGGATTACGTGATCCTTATGACTCTTCACAGTGCGAAAGGTCTGGAATTTCCACATGTATATCTTGCGGGAATGGAAGACGGATTGTTCCCAAGTTATATGTCGATCAGCGGAGATGATCCGGAAGAGTTGGAGGAGGAACGAAGACTTTGTTATGTGGGCGTGACCCGCGCTGAAGAAAAATTGACTCTTACCTGCGCGCGTATGCGTTTGGTCAGAGGTGAGAGACAATATAACAGTATGTCCCGTTTCATTAAAGAGATGCCTTCTGCATTGATTGATACAGGAAAGCGAGAAGGCGGTTTTTCTCAAAATGTTTCTTTGGGAGAGAAGAGGACGTATTCGTCCGAGGTCAGTGGATACAAAAGATCTGCGTATGCTCAGAAACCGGCATTTGCCGCGATCCAAAAGGGGAGCGGACTGATGGCGAAAAAGTCGGAGGGACTCTCTTACGGAGTCGGAGATCGTGTACGGCATGTAAAGTTTGGAGACGGCACGGTGACGGAGATTAAAGAGGGTGGAAGAGATTATGAGGTGACGGTGCAGTTTGATACTGCAGGAGTCAGAAAAATGTTTGCTTTGTTTGCAAAGCTTATAAAAATATAGATTGGAGGATAACATTGTGAAAATAGGTTCACATGTCGGAATGAGTGGTAAGGAGATGCTGCTTGGTTCTGCAAAAGAAGCAGTATCTTACGGGGCGGATACATTTATGTTTTATACGGGAGCGCCTCAAAATACGAGGCGGAAAGAAATCGAAGAATTAAATATCGATCCTGCATGGGAATATATGAAAGAGCACGGGATTCAAGAAATCATTGTTCATGCTCCGTATATTATTAATTTAGGCAATGCGGTAAAGCCGGAAACATTTTCTCTTGCGGTTGAGTTTCTCGCAAAGGAGATAGACCGTACGGTAAGCTGCAGAAGCCATACGTTGATTCTGCATCCGGGAGCCCATGTAGGAGAAGGAGTCAGCATAGGAACAGAGCAGATCATAAAAGGACTAAACGAAGTTCTTACGCAGGATATGGATTGTTGTGTGGCGTTAGAAACAATGGCGGGGAAAGGATCGGAGATCGGTCGTACGTTTGAAGAATTAGCCAGGATTTACGACGGGGTAAAATATAGCGATAAATTGAGAGTTTGTTTTGATACATGTCATACGAGCGACAGTGGGTATGATATTATTCATCATTTTGATGATGTGATAGAAGAGTTCGATCGTATTATAGGAAAAGATCAGATTGCCGTATTTCATATTAACGACAGTAAGAATGTTCCAGGCGCTGCAAAGGACAGGCATGAGAACATCGGATTCGGACATATCGGTTTTGAAGCGATCAATTATATCGTTCATCATGCGGACTTTAGGGATGTTCCGAAAATACTTGAGACGCCATATATACCATCTGTGGAAAATCCAAAGAAATCATATGCTCCTTATAAATATGAAATTGAGATGCTTCGGGCAGGGAAATTTGATCCTGATATGAAAGAACGGATTGTAAAAGAGCATGAAAAAAGCGTCTGAACGGAGTCGAACCGTCGCACATGCCTCCGGAGGGCATTGCTCTATCCACTGAGCTACAGACGCATCGTTGTGTTAAACAACTTTAATTATCCTAGCATAAAGTAAGCAAAATGTAAAGTGTTTTCAAGTTGTTTGTTGCCGTGAAAACTGATACATGTTAGAATAGCATTCATATGATAAAGAGTTTCTATATAAAGGAGTGTGGAAAAATTGAAAACAATGTTGGAATTGATCACAACGGAAATGGAAGCGGCTTTTGAAAAAGCTGGTTATGATAAAGAACTTGCAAAAGTAACTCTTTCAAATCGTCCCGATTTGTGCGAATATCAGTGCAACGGCGCGATGGCAGGAGCAAAGAAATATAAAAAAGCCCCGTTTATGATTGCGGAAGATGTGGCGGTATATTTAAAGGAAAGTTCTTATTTTGAGACGGTAGAAGTTGTAAAGCCGGGATTTATCAATCTGAAACTTGCTCCGCAAAGTGTTGCGGATTATTTAAATCAAATGTCAGAAACAGAAAAACTCGGAGTAGAAGAAGCGGAAGAACCAAAAACGATCATGATAGATTACGGCGGACCGAATGTTGCGAAACCGCTTCATGTAGGACATCTGCGTTCTGCAATTATCGGCGAAAGCGTAAAACGGATTACTCGTTTTAAAGGAAACAAAGTGATCGGTGATATTCATCTGGGAGACTGGGGATATCAGATGGGACTTATCATCACGGAATTAAAGAAACGCAAACCGGAGCTGCCGTATTTTGATGAAAATTTTACGGGAGAATATCCGGCGGAAGCTCCGTTTACGATCGGCGAACTGGAGGAGATATATCCGACAGCAAGTTCATATGCAAAAGAAGACGAAGAATACAGGAAAGAAGCGTTGCATGCGACATATTTGCTCCAGAACGGCCACAGAGGATACAGAGCGGTTTGGAATCACATCATGAATGTTTCGGTTACAGATCTTAAGAAAAATTATGAGAGACTGAATGTAGAATTTGATCTTTGGAAAGGCGAGGCGGACGCGCAGAAATATATACCTGATATGGTACAGATGTTAAAAGAAGAAGGCTATGCGCGTTACGACGAGGGCGCTCTTGTGGTCGATGTTCAGGAAGAGTCGGATAAAAAAGAAGTTCCTCCGTGTATGATCTTAAAGTCAGACGGAGCGGCGCTCTATGATACGACAGATCTTGCAACACTTGTACAAAGGGAAGAAGATTATCAGCCGGACGAAGTTATCTATGTAGTAGATAAACGTCAGGAACTTCACTTTACACAGGTGTTCCGCTGTGCAAAAAAGACGGGGATCGTGAGCCCGAATACAAGATTGGAATTTCTCGGATTCGGTACGATGAACGGGAAAGACGGAAAACCGTTCAAAACCCGTGAGGGCGGCGTTATGCGTCTTGAAAATCTGATCCGCGAAATTAACGATGAAATGTATAAGAAAATTATGGATAATCGTACAGTGGAGGAAGAAGAAGCGAAAAAGACGGCCCGCATAGTCGGACTTGCGGCAATTAAATATGGAGATCTGTCGAATCAGGCAGGCAAAGATTATATATTCGACGTAGACAGATTTACTTCATTTGAGGGAAATACAGGTCCGTATATTCTTTATACAATCGTGCGTATTAAGTCCATTTTGGCAAAGTATAAGGAAAACGGAGGAAGCGCAGAGAAACTTTCGATCCGTCCGTCGGGAAATGTATATGAGAAGGCGCTTATGCTTCAAGTCTTGAAGTTCAACGATGTGTTTGAGGCAGTATGCGAAGAGACTGCTCCGCATAAATTGTGCGCTTACATTTATGAGATCGCGAATGAATTTAATAAGTTTTATCATGAGACGAAGATCCTCTCCGAGGAAGACGAAGAGAAACGTTCCGGTTATATTGCGCTCCTCGGACTGACAAAGCGCGTGTTGGAGACGTGCATTGACCTGCTTGGATTTGAAGCGCCGGAAAGGATGTAATGGAAAAATGACGGAAAAACTGTTTTATAAAGACAGTCATCTTTCAAAGTTCGATGCAGAAGTTCTTTCGTGTGTCAGAGCAAAAAGGCAGCAGGTGAAGGATTCGTTTGGCAGGCTGGACGGAAAAGCAGGCGAATATTATGAAATAGAACTTGACAGGACAGCCTTTTTTCCGGAAGGCGGAGGTCAGTATGCCGATACGGGAGTGCTATATATGGCAGACGATGATACGTGCGGCTTGGATGAAACGGCTCGAAAGAAAGTTCAAGTGCTCGATGTCCGTGAAAGGAACGGGCGTATCTTTCATATAACGGACGGTTTCATTGAAGCCAAAACTGCGGTGAAAGGAAGTATCGACTGGGAAGAACGCTTTATGAAGATGCAGCAGCATACGGGAGAGCATATCGTTTCAGGGCTGATCCACGCCGCATACGGGTATAATAATGTCGGCTTCCATCTTGGCAGTGAGGACTGTACGATGGACTTTGACGGTGAGATCACAGAAGAGGAACTTCGCCGGATCGAGGCGGAGGCAAATAAAGCTGTGTGGAAAAACCTGAAAGTATTTACGCATTATCCGAAGAAGGAGGAACTGTCTCAGATAGAATATCGGAGTAAGATCGAGATCGAGGGTCAGGTACGTATTATAGAAATTCCGGGGTATGACTGCTGTGCCTGCTGTGCTCCTCATGTGACGTATACAGGAGAGATCGGACTGATCAAGCTGGTTCAAGCGCAGCGTTATAAGGGCGGAGTGCGGATCACTATGCTGTGCGGAGTCCGCGCGTTTTCGGATTATGTGAGAAAGGAAGCGCAGGCAAAAGAAATTTCCAGGCTTCTTTGTGCGAAAGAAAATGAGATTGCAGATGCGGTTGCGCATTTGGCAGAAGAGACGAATCAGCTGAAATATGAACTTGCAGAAAAAGAGCGGCGCCTAGTGAAAGCGTATGCGGACATGATTTCGGAAAGTAAAGATGCAGTTTGCATTTTTACGGAAGAATTCGGCGGTGATTCCATGCGTATGTTGATGAATTATGTTTTAGACGCAGGGCATTGTATTTGCGCAGTGTTCTTTGGAAATGAAAAAGACGGGTATCGATATGTGTTGGGAAGCCGTCAACAAGATGTACGTGAAATGGCGAAAGAGTTTAATAAAAGATTCGACGGACGCGGCGGCGGAAAACCCGAGATGGTTCAGGGAACAGTCCGAGGCGAGAAAGAAGCGATCGAGCGATGGCTGATGAAATATGAGTTTGTTTGTATATAGGAAACAGTGAATGGTAATAAATAAAGAAAAATGATACAAAACATTTGAAATGTTACAAAAATATTAAAAAGTGTTGAAAAAATGCGGGTGATTTGTTATTATTTATTCGATAGTGAATCGTAAAATAAGAAGAAAAACCTGCATTTTTTTGATTGGCATCTATTACAGTACAAGTTTCCGACAGATGTTTTTCATTTTTTTAATTAAGTTTGTTGAAAAGCGGACGGTTGTGTTGTATGATGCTGTTATGTGGGGAAATAGATAATAAAATGAGGAAAGGTGGCAGTATGAGATTAAAAAAGGTACATAGCACATTTCTGACGGCGGCTTTGGCTTGCTCATTAGCAGTGACGCCGGTGTTTGCAAATCCGGCAGAAGATGCGGAGAATTTGAAAAATCAGAAAACAGAAGCGGAAAGCGAGCTTTCTAATCTTCAGACGCAGTTTGATACATTGATCCAAAAGGCGAATGAACTGGAACTTAAGCTGATTAAGACAGGTGAGGCGATTATTCAGGCGCAGGCAGATCTGGAAGCTGCGGAAGAAAAAAAAGAAGAACAGTATGAGGCGATGAAAAAGCGGATTAAGTTTATGTACGAATCCGGAACAGGCAGCGCTACAGTCGAGAAAGTTATGACATCCGGCGATATGTCGAGCATGCTCAGTCAGGCAGAGTATTCGCAGAAGATGCATGAATATGATCGTGAACAACTGAAAGAATATACAAATACAGTAACAGAGATTGAAAATTTGCAGAAGACACTTGAAGAAGAGCAAAAGAATCTGGAAGCAACGGAAAAAGAGTACGAGGCTGAGCAGGCGACTCTGACCGAGACGATCAATTCTAAAAAAGATGAGATCACCAATTTGGACGGCATGATCCAGGAAGCTGCAAGAAAAGCCGAAGAGGAACGAAAAGCAGAGGAAGAACGCCGCAGACGGGAAGAGGAAGCAAAGAACAATGTGACTCCGGAACAGCCGGTGACACCTTCCAATCCGAATAACGGAAGTTCAGGCGGTTCAGGAGCGGCGCCGTACGATCCGGTAACGGGAAATGTTATTGTAGACCGTGCATATGGATGTATCGGACTCCCTTATGTGTGGGGAGCGACAGGACCGAACTCTTTTGACTGCTCGGGACTTGTAGGATATTGTCTGACAGGCGGTTATGGACGTGTAGGAACAACGTATACATTTATGGGATGGCCTCGCGTCAGTGATCCTCAGCCGGGCGATGTATGTACGAACTGGGATCATTGCGGTATTTACATTGGAAACGGTATGATGATCCATGCGCCTCAGCCGGGAGAGAATGTTAAGATAGGACCGGTACAGGCAGGAATGGTTTATGTTCGTCGCTAGGCGTACAAAGTCAGTCGGTAAGTTATGATAAGATGTATAAAATCAAGTGAATAATACATAGGTCGATCGCAGGAGTTGTGAATTTTACAGCTCCTGCTTTTTTTAATAGATTTCATTTTTAAGGATTGACAGAGAAAAAAGATAGGTGTATAGTAAAAGCATAACAATTAAATAAATGCTTAATTGTTGAAATAAAAAGATTTTAAAAGAAAAGAGGTATTTAATATGAAAAAGACTTATAAAATTGAAGTAGATTGTGCAAACTGTGCGAATCTGATGGAAGATGCGGCGAAAAAGACCGGCGGAGTAGAAGATGCGGTGGTGAATTTCATGACACAGAAAATGACTGTACAGTTCGAGGATGGGCGAGAGCCGAAGTCGGTTATGAAAGATGTGCTGAAAGCCTGCAAAAAAATAGAGCCGGATTGTGAAATTGAATTTTAAGAAACTTCTCAAAGATTGAATGAAAGTGGCTAAAAAGAAAAAGGAGCGCCCGATATGCTGATGGCAAAGGGCGCAGATTTATATACAACATATGAACGAATGAACATATGTGTATATTAAATAGCGAGGAGGATGCAAGGTGTAATGAGTAAAAAACAGAAAAAAATGTTGACGAGGATCATGGCAGCGGCATTTGGTGTTATTCTATTGAATTTTGTACCTGTAACGGGAATTTTGCGGTTCACACTTTATTTAGCAGTATATTTAGTCATAGGATACGATATTTTGAAAAAGGCAGGCAGAGGTATTTTGAACCGGCGCATGTTTGACGAGAATTTTCTGATGGCAGTCGCAACAATCGGAGCTTTTGCTCTTGCCGTCTATTCAAAAAGCGGCGATTATAACGAGGCAATCGCGGTAATGTTGTTTTATCAGATCGGAGAGTTGTTCCAAAGTTATGCAGTCGGGAAAAGCCGCAGAAATATCAGTGCATTAATGGATATCCGACCGGATTATGCAAATGTAGAATGTGACGGGAAACTGGAAAAAAGAGATCCTGATGAAGTCGGAATAGGAAGTATCATCGTAGTACAGCCGGGTGAAAAAGTTCCGCTTGATGGGATTGTCGTCGAAGGAAGCTCCAGTTTAAATACAAGCGCTTTGACAGGAGAAAGCCTTCCGCGTGATGTGCGTCAGGGAGAAGAGGTGATCAGCGGCTGTATTAATATGACGGGAGTACTGAAAGTTCGGACTACGAAACAGTTTGAAGAATCAACGGTGTCTAAGATTTTGGAACTTGTGGAAAATTCCGGTTCCAGGAAATCAAAATCCGAACATTTTATCTCCAAATTCGCCAAAGTGTATACTCCGGCAGTTTGCTACGGGGCATTGGCGCTGGCACTCTTGCCTCCGGTAATAGAGATGGTCTTTCTCGGACAGGCGGCTCAGTGGGGCGTGTGGATTTACAGAGCTCTTACATTCCTTGTGATTAGTTGTCCCTGTGCACTTGTGATCAGTATTCCTCTTAGCTTTTTTGCGGGAATCGGCGGGGCAAGCAAAGCAGGAGTGTTGATCAAAGGCTCTAATTATATGGAAACATTGTCTCAGACAAAATATGTTATGTTTGACAAAACAGGAACTTTAACAAAAGGCGCTTTTGAAGTAAGCGCGGTTCATCACAATGAACTGGAAGAAGAAAAATTATTAGAATATGCGGCGCTTGCAGAATGTGCGTCATCACATCCGATCAGCAAAAGTCTGCAAAAAGCATACGGAAAGGAAATTGACAGAAACAGGGTTTCGGATATCCGGGAAATCAGCGGTCATGGGATTACAGCCGTCGTGGACGGTCATGAAGTTGCGGCAGGTAACGACAAGCTGATGAAAAAACTCGGTTTGAAGTATCATGAATGCCATACGGCAGGTACGATCATCCATATGGCGATTGATAAAAAGTATGCAGGGCATATCGTGATTTCCGATGTTGTGAAAGAACATTCCAAAGAAGCGGTTGCGGAATTGAAAAAAGCAGGGATCAAAAAAACAGTCATGCTTACCGGGGATTCGCGGAAAGCTGCCGAGCAGACGGCAAAAACTTTGGGAATCGATCAAGTGTACAGTGAACTGCTCCCCGGAGATAAAGTACAAAAAGTAGAAGAACTGCTCTTGGAAAAAGAAGGAAAAGAAAAGCTTGTATTCGTAGGTGACGGCATTAATGACGCACCGGTACTGACTCGGGCGGATATCGGAATTGCAATGGGGGCAATGGGATCGGACGCGGCAATCGAAGCGGCAGATGTAGTGTTGATGGACGATGATCCGTTAAAGATTTCCAAAGCGATTAAAATCTCTCAAAAATGTCTGAGAATCGTATATCAAAACATTATATTTGCTTTGGCAATTAAATTTGCCTGTCTTGGACTTGGCGCTCTTGGAATTGCAAATATGTGGTTTGCGATCTTTGCCGACGTAGGGGTTATGATCATTGCGGTCTTAAATGCAGTCAGGGCGCTTAGAGTTCAAAATCTATAGATCTGAGTTAAATTTTGATTTATACGTCTTTGTTTATGCAGGAAATATCCATGATCTTTTCGATCATATGATGAAGCGTTTGTGTTTTTTTCGAGTCGACGGCACGGTAATATGTTTCTTTTCCGTCCCTGCGGGATTCGATCAGACCGCTTGAACGAAGCAGACGTAAATGATGCGCGACGGCAGGACTGCTCATTTCCATCATAGAAGCGATGTTGATAACACATTCTTCGCAGTGGCACAAAAGCCAGAAGAGCCGCACG
>OLSA01003483.1_pt1 | contig 10936 bp, 8 predicted proteins | sample 1672731 | NCBI WGS metagenome assembly OLSA01 (sample SAMEA3136718, study PRJEB25190) | human gut metagenome | biome: human gut; feature: human-associated habitat; material: faeces | place: Austria | collected 2013
ACGGCAAGAAGTACTTCTCCGTCGCTTCCGGCGGCGGCACGGGCCGTACCCTGCATCCCGATAACGTGGCCGCAGGCCCCGCAAGCTACGGCCTGACCGACTCTCTGGGTCGTGTGCACGGCGATGCTCAGTTTGCAGGTTCTTCTTCTGTGCCTGCACACGTTGAGATGATGGGCCTGATCGGCATGGGCAACAACCCGATGGTTGGTGCTACCGTTGCATGCGCTGTTGCTGCAGCTCAGGCTAACGCCTAAGTTTTTCCTAAGTTTCAGCGAGGGGAAGCTGCTTTCCGAATGAGCAGCTCCCCCTTTTTTGCTGATAGATGTCCGAACACAAGCAACCCGAATATGAGAAGGAAGAAACAATGAAAAAGAATCAGATCCGCAAGAGCGTGGCTGCGCTGGCCATGGCGGTTGTTGTGGGTGTCAGTCTGCTGGGCTACGGCTGCGGCAGCAAGTCCGCTTCCACCGCAGGCGGCGTGTCCGGCGATTTCACCGGCACTGCCAAGGGCATGGGCGGCGACGTTACCGTTACCCTGACGCTGGAAGACGGCAAGATCACCGGCTGCACCGCTGAGGGCAAGGATGAGACCCCCGGCATCGGTACGCTGGCACTGGAGCAGCTGCCCGCTCAGATCGCTGAGACCGGCAGCATCGCCGTGGACGGCGTGTCCACCGCGACCATCACCTCCAACGCCATCAAGGAGGCAGCAGCCGCTGCCCTGACTGCCGCCGGCCTGAACGCCGACGACTATAAGATCGAGGTCAAGGCCGACGAGACCAAGGCCGAGGATTCCACCGTTGACGCTGACGTTGTCATCGTGGGTGCAGGCGGCGCAGGCATGACCGCTGCCATCACCGCTGCTGCCGAGGGCAAGAGCGTTGTGATCGTGGAGAGCCAGGCCATGGTGGGCGGCAACTCTGTGCGCGCTACCGGCGGCATGAACGCCGGCAAGACCGTGTATCAGGATGAGAACGAGTTCGGCGAGTCTGCCGGTGTCGAAAAGACCCTGAAGACCGCTGCTGAAAAGTACGCTGACAACGAGACCATCACCGCTCTGGCAAAGACCGTCTCTGAGCAGTGGGCAGAGTACCAGAAGAACCCCACCGGCTACTTCGACTCTGTTGAACTGATGGAGCTGGACACCATGATCGGCGGCAAGGGCATCAACGACCCTGCTCTGGTGGAGACCCTGTGCTCCAACTCTGCTGATGCCATCGACTGGCTGGACGAGCACGGCATCACCCTGCACAGCGTTTCCAGCTTTGGCGGTGCATCCGTCAAGCGCATCCATCGCCCTGTGGACGCAGAGGGCAAGACCGTTTCTGTCGGTTCCTACATGATCCCCCTGCTGGAGGAGAACTGTGAGAAGGCTGGCGTTCAGATCCTGCTGAACACCACCGCCAACGAGATCCTGACCGATGCGAGCGGCGCTGCTGTGGGCATCAAGGCCACCGGTTCTACCGGCGAGACCGTCACTGTGAACGCCAAGGCTGTGGTGCTGACCACCGGCGGCGAGGCGAAGGCCATGCTGCTGCTGATCGCTCTGTGCGTTGTGGCGGTTGTGGCCGCCCGGGTGGTGTTCCCCAAGGAAGTGAAGGAGGAACTCCACGAGGAACTGGAAGAACTGACAGAGTTGGGCCATCACGAGGAAAAAGACAAGCAGAAGGAGGACGGCAGCCATGAATAAGCTGCGGATCATGAGCGTTTTCGGCACCCGTCCGGAAGCCATTAAAATGTGCCCGCTGGTGAAGGAACTGGCCTCCCGGCCGGAGATCGAGAGCCTTTGCTGCGTGACCGCCCAGCACCGGCAGATGCTGGACAGTGTGCTGGAGGTTTTTGAGGTAAAGCCCGACTGGGATCTGGACATCATGACCCCCCGGCAGACCTTGTCCACCATCACCAGCAAGTGCCTCACCGGTATGGACGAGGCCATTGACACCCTGAAGCCGGATATGATCCTTGTCCACGGAGATACCTCTACCACCTTTGCCGGGGCGCTGTCCGCCTTCTACCATCAGGTGAAGGTGGGCCATGTGGAGGCCGGTCTCAGAACCTATGACAAGTATTCTCCCTTTCCGGAGGAAATGAACCGCAAGCTGGTTTCCTCCATTGCGGATCTTTATTTCTGCCCTACGGTGAACAACAAGAATAACCTCCTGCGGGAGAATATCACCGAGGGGCTGTTCGTCACCGGCAATACGGTGATCGACGCGCTGAAAACCACCGTCCGGGAGGATTACAAATTTTCCACGGACGAATTGAACCACCTGCCCTACGGGGAGAAAAAGATCGTCCTCGTCACCTGCCACCGCCGGGAGAATTACGGCGAGCCTATGAAGAACATTATGCTGGCGCTGCGGCAGATCGCGGAGGAGAATCCGGAGGTGGAGCTGGTGTATCCCGTCCATCTCAGCCCGGTGGTGCGGGAAGCGGTGGACACCTATCTCCGGGGCGCGCCCCGGGTGCACCTCATCGACCCGCTGCCTGCCGACGAGATGCACAACCTCATGGCCCGGTCTTACCTGGTGCTGACGGACTCCGGCGGACTTCAGGAGGAGGCCCCCGCGCTGGGCAAGCCGGTGCTGGTGATGCGCCGGGAGACAGAGCGTCCCGAGGCAGTAGCCGCCGGGACGGTGAAGCTCTGCGGCGTGGTGCAGGACGACATCGTGACCATGGCGGAGCGGCTGATCCGGGACAAGTCCGCCTACGAGAAAATGGCCCATGCCGTGAACCCCTACGGAGACGGACAGGCCTGCCGCCGGATCGTGGATGACATTTTGTGGTACTTTGGCCGCCGGGAGCAGCCGGCGGAGGACCTTGCGTAAATGAGAGGGGAGGAGGGACGGCATGAAGCGGACACAGAAGCTGGTGACATGGGGCATTGTGATCTTGGTGGTGCTGGTGGTGCTGTTGATGCTGGTGAGCAACCTGCGCCGTTCCTCCCGGGTGGTCCTGCCGGACACCAATACCAGTGCCGAGGGCGGCGGAGACCTGCCTGCGGAGGGCGGCGCCCTGACAGTGGTGGAGGTGACGCCGGAAACGGTGCAGGCCGCCATTGAGACGCTGCACCGGCCGGAGGCATACAGCCGCACGGTCACAGTGGAGTATCTCTGGACCGGCGGCAGCGGCACCATTGAGCTGTCTACGGCGGTCAGTGCCCCGTGGACCCGCGTGGATCGGACCCTGCCGGACGGCCAGGTCCGCCACAGCATTACCGACGGCGAGACTACCTACATCTGGTATAACGGGGAGTCGGAGGTATATACCGGCCCCGCCGGGGCCATCTCCGCCGACGCGGAGGAGACGATTCCAACGTATGAGGATGTGCTGGCATTACCGCAGGATCACATCGTTCAGGCGGACTACCGGGTGGTGTCCGATGTGCGCTGCATCTACGCGGAAACGGCGGAGGACGCATGGGGCTACGCCCAGCGGTACTGGGTCAGTGTGGACACGGGCCTGCTGGTGGTGGCGGAACGTCTGCAAAAGGGTGAGACCGTTTACCGGATGGCGGCGCTGGAGGCGGACCAGACGGCTCCTCCGGCGGAGACCTTCACCCTGCCGGACGGCACAGACCTGCTTCACAGGTAAACAACGGCACCCACGGATATTTCGCACCCGTGGGTGCTTTTTTGAAAACAGTGAAACAAAACCAGCCATGCCAAATGCGGCACGGCTGGTTTTACAATCTATGGAAGGCGAAAATGCTTTACAGAAATAAACGGGGGTTATGCTGAAAAAAGACCGCTGATCCGCCTGGCTTACTGGTAGATGGGGAACTTGCGGCAGAGGGCATCCACCTCGCTGCGGACCTGCTCCCGGCAGGTGTCGAAGTCCCGGGCCGTTTGGCCCATCCAGTGGGCGATCTGCACCATCTCAGGCTCCTTGAAGCCACGGGAGGTGACGGCGGGAGTACCCACCCGGACGCCGCTGGTGACAAAGGGCTTCTCCGGGTCGTTGGGAATGGCGTTTTTGTTGACGGTGATCTGAACCTCGTCCAGTCGCCGCTCAAACTCCTTGCCGGTGATGTGGAAATTCCGCACGTCTACAAGGCAGAGGTGGTTGTCCGTGCCGCCGGAGACGAGACGGAAGCCTTCCTTCATCAGGCCGTCGGCGAGGACGGCGGCGTTCTTCACGACCTGCTCGCCGTAGGCCTTGAACTCGGGCTTGAGGGCCTCGCCGAAGCAGATGGCCTTGGCTGCGATGATGTGCTCGAGCGGGCCGCCCTGCGTGCCGGGGAACACGGCGGAGTCGATCTTCTTGGCGAGGTTGATGGTCTCCATCTCGCCGGTCTCGATGTTCTTCTTGGTGATCTCGTTCTTGCAGAGGATCAGGCCGCCGCGGGGGCCGCGGAGGGTCTTATGCGTGGTGGAGGTGACCACGTCGGCATAGGGCACGGGGCTCATGTGGACGCCCGCAGCGACGAGGCCGGCGATGTGCGCCATATCGACCATGAGGTACGCACCGACGGAATCGGCGATCTCACGGAACTTGGCAAAGTCGATCTTGCGGGGATAGGCGGAGGCGCCCGCGAGGATCATCTTGGGCTTGCACTCCTGCGCGATGCGATAGAGCTCATCGTAGTCGATCTGCTCGGTCTCATCGTTGAGGGAGTAGGGGACCTGATGGAAATACTGACCGGAGATGTTGACCGGGCTGCCGTGGGACAGATGGCCGCCGTGGGCGAGGTTCATGCCCATGTAGGTGTCGCCGGGCTGGAGCATCGCCTTGAAGGCCGCGAGGTTCGCGCTCGCGCCGGAGTGGGGCTGGACGTTTGCGTGCTCGGCGCCGAAGAGCTTGCAGGCGCGCTGACGGGCGATCTCCTCGGTCTCGTCGACGCAGTAGCAGCCGCCGTAGTAACGCTTGCCGGGATAGCCCTCGGCGTACTTGTTGGTCAGGCAGGTGCCCATCGCCAGCATAACGGCGGGGGAGACGATGTTCTCCGAGGCGATCAGCTCGATGTTGCGCTGCTCGCGGTGATACTCGTTCTCGATGGTCGCGCCGACCTCGGGATCGTACTGGGACAGGTAAGCCATGGTTTCCTTGATCATGATGAAAGTTCCTCCTCTTTAATGATGACCGGAAATGTTGTGCAGACGGGCGGCGCGCGGGCCGGCCCATTTGTCGTCCTATTTTGTAGGATAGCAAAAAAAGCGCCGCGCTGTCAAGAAAAAAGCCGCGCCGAGCCCGCGTGTTTTGTAAGAAATAAACGCGCCCTCGCCTTAAAAAAGAAAATTCGCGGAAAAACCGCGCTTTCCCGTGTGAAATTGCTTGACGATGGGCGGAGAATTTGCTATTCTATATGTGTATTTTTACACAAAAATACGCTCTGGCAGAGTAGGAAGTCATGTGTTTGCGCCCAACGGGCGCGCAGTGCCGTCGGGACGGGAAGTTGCCCGGCGGACGAAAAACCCTGGTTTGCAGTATGGCTTTCGCATTCCGCTCGCCACTCCAGAAGAGACATGAGACCTCTTTTCTGCGTGGCTCCTGCCGTAAGGGGAGGGGGGTCATCTGTGCCCTCTCCAAGCTGCCACGCTCCGCGCGGGATAATGAATGCCCGCGGCGGAAGCTCATTATTTTTGAGGAGGAATCGTCTCATGTCGCCCACATCCATCATTCTCTGCATGGCCGCCTGCTTTGTCGGGCTGGTCGCCGCGCTCATCGTCGTCAACCGCTTCGGCTCCATGTCCACGCGCAAGCTGGTGGTCATCGCCATGATGGTCGCCGTCTACGTCGTGCTCAATACCGTCGGCACGATCCGTCTCGGCTGGATCAACATTTCCGTTTCCGCCCTGCCCATCATCGTCGGCGCTCTGCTCTACGGTCCGGGCGGCGGGCTGATGGTCGGTCTGGTCGGCGCTTTTCTCGGCCAGCTGATGACCTACGGCGTCACCGCGACCACCGTACTGTGGATCATTCCGCCCGCGGTGCGCGGTCTGCTCATCGGTCTGTACGCCAAGCGCTGCGGCTATGAACTCTCGCGCAAGCAGCTCGTCGGCGTGCTGATCGTCACCTCGCTCGTCGTCACACTTCTCAATACCGGCGCGATCTATCTCGACAGCGTCATCTACGGCTACTACACCTACGCCTATGTGTTCGGCAAGGTTGGCATCCGCATCGTTTCCGGCGCGGTCACTGCGGTCGCCATGGCCTTCGTCACCCCGCCGGTGCTCGATATGCTCAAGCGCTCCCTGCGCGCCGCGCAGAGGGCTTGACCCCTTTCCCGCGCAGCCCCAAATTCAGTTCTGTAAGGAGGACCTGTTATGTACGGAAGCAAGATGAAGTCGGAGGAGACCGATCATCTGTTTGAAGCCATTCTCTCGCTCAAGGACCTTGAGGAGTGCTACCGCTTCTTCGACGATCTGTGCACCTTCAGCGAGATCCAGGCCATGACCCAGCGCCTGCAGGTCGCCGAAATGCTGGAGGCGGGCAACACCTTCTCCCAGATCTCCAAGGAGATCGGCGTGTCCTCCGCCACCATCACGCGCGTCAACAAGTGCATCAGCTACGGCGCGGACGGCTACAAGATCGTCCTCAAGCGCATGAAGGAGAAGCACGCGCACGAATAAGCCTTTCCCGGTCGGATCCGCCCCTGCCGTTCGGCAGGGGCTTTCTTCGGTTTTGCCGCTTTCACTAATTAGCAGAGCAGTAAAGCGCCTTAGTATCGTCAAAAGTTACAGAAAAAAACAAAAATAATCCGGAAATTTATTGATTTTTTGTGAACGCCTATGATATAATACAAAAGCTGGTTCCGCAGAGCACGGTGATTTTGTCAAACCGGACGATGATCCCCGCGCAGAACGCCTGAGCGGGCGTCTGTGGGACCGAACCGGAACGAAAGCGCAACGCGGCAGGTGAGAAGCGCCGTTTGCCCAACGGCGGCCGTCGGCGCGGTTTCGTTTCCAACTCCGCATACGGGCTCCCTCCCGGATACGGAGCGTCCACAGCTTGTTGCACTGATCTGTTATGCAGAAAGGAGGGCAATCGGAAGAGACCTTGTGTGTGGGGATGATCTCCGCTGTGCGGCGGCGGTCGTCTCAGGTATCGTTCGAGCTTACGCAACAAACTAAAATCTTATTTTTAAAGAGAGAGGTATCATTCATGGCAAACGAAAAGAAAACCGTTCGGGAACCCAGTTTTATTCTGGCGTTAGTTCCCATCGTTGCGATGATCGGTTTCATGCTTTACTGCTTCCGCGGTCATTCCGAAACCGGCTATCATGACGCGCACCTGCCCCTGGTCATGTCCATCATCGTCGCCTGCATCGTCGGCTTCATCTGCGGCCACTCCTTCCAGGAGATGCTCGCCGGTATGGTCGAGCGTCTGGCGGCCTCCATGGAAGCCGTTCTGATCCTCGCCACCGTCGGCTTCCTGGTCACCAGCTTCATGCTCTCCGGCGCGATCCCCACCATGATCGTCTACGGCCTTGACCTGCTGACCCCGAAGCTGTTCCTGCCCGTTGGCTGCATCCTCTGCGCCATCGTCGGCATGGCCTGCGGCTCCTCCTGGACCACCACCGCCACCATCGGCCTTGCCTTCCTCGGCATCGGTGCCGGCCTCGGCATCCCCGCCCCCATTACCGCCGGTATGATCATCTCCGGCGCGTACGTCGGCGACAAGTTCTCCCCCCTGTCCGACACCACCAACCTCGCCGCCGCCGTCGCGGAGACCGGCCTGTTCGATCACGTCACCGCGATGGTCTCCACCACCGGCCCGACCCTGCTGCTCTCCCTCATTCTCTACACGATCCTCGGCCTGAACGTTGACACCAGCGCGTATGACGCTACAGTCGCCGAAGGCATCCAGGAAGCGTTCCGCAGCGCCTTCACCATCAGCCCCATCCTGCTCCTCCCCATCATCGTCGTTATCGTGATGTGCATCCTGCGCGTGCCCGGCCTGGTCGGCATCGCCGTCTCCGTCGCCACCGCGGTGCTGTTCATGCTCATCTTCCAGTCCACCGACATTTTCTACAGCTACTCCCTGGGCGACATCTTCGATGTTCTGCACTATGGCCACGCTGTCGAGACCGGCAACGCGGTCGCTGACTCCATCCTCGGCAAGGCCAAGGGCATGGACGGCATGATGTGGACCATCAACCTCATCCTCGTCGCGCTCGCCTACGGCGGCGCCCTCGAGCGCTGCGGCTGCATCGAGAAGCTCTTCGGCGGCCTCAAGCACAAGATCCACTCCGTCGGCAGCCTGATCCTCGCCACCCTGCTGACCTCCATCTTCTGCGACGCCACCATGTGCGACCAGTTCCTCGGCATTGGCGTTCCCGCCCCCATCTATGCTGACAAGTATGATGAGCTCGGCCTCGGCCGCAACATGCTCTCCCGTACGCTGGAAGACGCCGGTACCCTCTGGGCCGTCATGTTCCCCTGGACCGGCTGCGGCGCTTATCAGCAGGGCGTGCTCGGCATGAGCTCCTTCGTGTTCTTCCCCTATGCCTTCGTCAACCTGCTCAACCCCATCTATGCCTATGTCACCGCCATGCTCGGCCGCAACATCTTCTGGGCTGACGGTTCCTACACCAACCTGTTCGGCAAGACCAAGGCCGGCAAGCCCGCCGGCGCTCCCGCCGAGGCTCATGAGAAGGCTCTCGCCGCTCTTGAGGCCCGCCGCGCTGCCGGCAAGGCCCCCAAGATCAACGCGTAATTTACTTCTTACATAAGGCGTGCGTCCCGCACGCACGCCTTACCCCGTTTTAGAAAGGAACTGCCGCCGTGAGACAAACGCTTCCCTGGGAATCCGTCCCGCCCCCGATCTACGTTTCGCGCCCGCCCAAGCCACGGAAAAAGTGGGTCACCGTCGGCGGCTGGATACTGGTCGTCCTCCTGCTGCTGTTCGGCCTGATGTCCAAGCGGAGCAACCTTCCGCTTTCGGTCATCTCCTTTGGGTTCGCCCTTCTGTATACGCTGACGCTTCTGACGAAGAAGGACGCCGTGGTCACCACCCGCGGACTTGAGATCTTCTATCAGATGCAGATCACGACCCAGTACGACTTCTTCCCCTGGGAGCAGATTAATTCCATCGTCACCGAGGACCGTAAGCACCCGGATCTGATCCGTCTGCACATCGGCTACAGCTCGATGGAAAAGGCGCTGTTCTTCACCCGCTCCGATGCGGAGGCCATCATCAAGCTGGCGAAGGAGAAAAACCCCGCCATCCGCGTGCTGGACTATGAAGCCGCCCCGAAGCAGGCCTCCAAAAATCGGAAAAAGAAATAACGCACAAAGGACCGCCGGAACACCGGCGGTCCTTTTCCTTGCTCCGCCCGCGCCGCAGCCCTCACTTTTCTCCGCCGATTTTCGTTCAGTCTGTGATAGCACAGCAGCACAGCGCCGTAATATAGTGATGCCGCACAATATTACAGAAAAATTAACAGCAATTCCTATTGATTTTGCACAAAATTTGTGCTATCCTAAAGCCATCAACCAAACCGCCTTTGGCTGAGTCAACTCACCGGCAGGTGCGCCGGACGTCATGGGCAGACGTCTATCGAAGCACAGCCTCCGGAAAAAGCTTCTCACATCACAGCATCGAGATCGTGCCATTCGGCAACTATTAAGAAAAGAGGCAACTACCATGATCATGAATCCCACCGCGATCAAGCACGTTGTGGTCGACGGCCACAGCCTGACGCTTGAATCCTTTGTCGCCATCGCGCGCTACAACGCCACGGTCGAGCTGGCCCCTTCCGCTCTCGAAGCGATGCAGAAGTCCCGTGCGCTCGCCGAGAAGATCGCCGCCGAGGGCCGCGTGGCCTACGGCATCACCACCGGCTTCGGTGAGTTCCAGAAGGTCGCCGTCCCCAAGGAGATGAGCAACCAGCTCTCCACCAACCTGATCCTCAGCCACTGCACCGCCGCCGGCGAGCCTTATGCCGACGAGATCGTGCGCGGCATGATGCTCCTGCGCGCCAACGCCCTGTGCGGCGGCGTGAGCGGCGTGCGCCCCCTCCTCGTTGAGATGCTTCTCGAGATGCTCAACAAGGGCGTTACCCCCGTCGTTCCCCAGAAGGGCTCCCTCGGCTCCTCCGGCGACCTCGCGCCTCTCGCTCACATGACGCTGCCCATGCTCGGCAAGGGCGAGGCCATGTATGAGGGCGTGAAGATGACCGGTGCGGAGGCGATGTCCAAGGCCGGCATTGCCACCCTCGACACGCTCGTGTCCAAGGAAGGCCTCGGCATGACCAACGGCACCTGCGCGATGACCTCCGTCGGCGCGCTGGCCCTGTACGATTCCATCTGCGCCGCCCAGCTCGGCGACGTGATCGCGTCCCTGTCCATGGAGGGTCTGACCGGCCTTCGCAACGCCTTCGATCCCCGCATCCATCAGGTGCGCGGCCAGAAGGGCCAGATGCTCGTCGCCGCGAATATGCGCAAGCTGCTCGCCGGCTCCGAGATCCTGGACAACTGCCAGTCCGACCGCGTGCAGGACGCTTATGCCCTGCGCTGCATCCCGCAGCTGCACGGCGCCTGCCGTGACGCGCTCGAGTACGTCCGTGAGAAGGTCGAGATCGAGCTCAACGCCGTCACCGACAACCCGCTGATGTTCCTCGACGACGAGGCCGTTATCTCCGGCGGCAACTTCCACGGCGAGCCCATGGCTCTCCCGTTCGACTTCCTCGGCATCGCCGCCAGCGAGATCGCCGACGCGTCCGAGCGCCGCACCGAGCGCATGGTCAACCCCGCGCTCAGCAACGGCCTGACCGCCTTCCTCACCACGCAGGCGGGCGTCAACTCCGGCTTCATGATCGTTCAGTACGCCGCCGCCTCCATGGTCAGCGAGAACAAGGTCTACGCGCATCCCGCCTCCGTGGACTCCATCCCCTCCTCCGCCAACCAGGAGGACATCGTCTCCATGGGCACCACCGCCGCCCGTAAGGCCAAGATGATCCTGCAGAACACGCAGGACGTCCTCGCCGACGAGC
>OLSA01003486.1_pt1 | contig 10927 bp, 7 predicted proteins | sample 1672731 | NCBI WGS metagenome assembly OLSA01 (sample SAMEA3136718, study PRJEB25190) | human gut metagenome | biome: human gut; feature: human-associated habitat; material: faeces | place: Austria | collected 2013
AGCCGCCGGAGCGGTGCTTGAGCCGTTAGGCGGGAATTGTGCGGTATTGCCTTAATAGATTCCTGCCGGGGCCTGGGTGTTTACGAAATACAGCTCGTACCACAAAATAAAGGAATAGAAGCTCCAAATCTTGGTCATGTTCTTGGCCTTGCCCGCCTTATGATCATCCAGCAGGCGCATGATTTCGTCCACATTAAAGAACTTTTCGGCAACGGGGCCAGTGAACTTTTCCTTTACCATATTATAGTACTTATCTTCCCGCAGCCAGTCGTTCAGCGGCACGGGGAAGCCCAGCTTTTTGCGATGGGCAACGCTTTCCGGCAGCTGCTTCATGGCGGCACCGCGCAGAGCGATCTTGGTGGACTCTTTACCGGAGCGGTATTTCTGCGGGATGGACAGTGCCACATCCAGCATGTTGCGGTCCAGGAAAGGCACGCGCAGTTCCAGGCTGTTGGCCATGCTCATGCGGTCGGCTTTCAGCAGGATATCATACAGCATCCAGGTGTGCATATCCACCCACTGCAGCTGGGTGGGTTCATCCAGACCCTGCACTTTATCAAAATAAGGCTTAAAGAACTGTTCCGGGCGGGGGCTGTGGTAGTTCTTTTTCAGGCAGCGGTCACGTTCAGCCGGGTCCAGGAAAACATAGTTGGCGCGCATATATCGCTGCCAGGGTTCTTCTGCACCGCGCACCAGGAAGTGCTTGCCCTTAAAGTCCGGCAGTTTGGATGCCACTGCGCCTGCGGCCTTACGCAGCGCTTTGGGCACCTTATGCTCGTAATCCATAAAGTGAACCGCCTGGCAGTACATGGGGTAGCCGCCAAACAGTTCATCGGCACCTTCGCCGGAAAGCACGACCTTGACGTACTTGCGGGCGTTCTGGGCCAAAAAGTAAAGCGGAACTTCCGCCGGGTTGGGCATGGGTTCATCCAGATACCACTGGATCAGGCGGTTGGCTTCAAAGAACTGTTCGGCATCCACCTTATTGGCAATGCTGGGCACACCGATTTCCTTACTGAACTCCTGGGCATACGGCAGCTCGGAGTATTTTTCCTCCGCATAGCCGACCGAGAAGCTCTTGACATGCGGAGTACCCTTAGCAACCTCGTTGACCACAAAGCTGGAATCCACACCGGAAGAAAGGAAGCAGCCAACCTCAACATCGGCAATCTGGTGGGCGGCAACGCTTTCGGCAAAGGTATCGGTGATGATTTTTTCCCACTCTTCCAGGCTCTTGGAATCGTCCACATGGTACTTGATCTCATAGTAGCGTTCCACTGTCAGCTCGCCATTTTCCCAGGTGAACATACATCCGCTGGGCAGCTTGTAGACATTTTTGAACATGGTTTCCTCATTGGGGATATACTCAATGCTCAAATATTCCGGCAGGCGTTCCTCATTTAGTTCCTTTTTGAAACCGGGATGAGCCAGAAAGCTTTTGATCTCGCTGCCAAACAGGAACAGACCATCCTGATTATAATAATAGAACGGTTTGATACCGAAGATATCCCGCGCACCAAACATGGTTTTGGTTTTCTGGTCCCAGATCACGAAGGTGAACATGCCGCGCAGTTTGCCGGGCAGCTGATTGCCCCACTGCTCATAGCCATGCAGCAGCACCTCGGTATCGGACCGGGTGGCAAAGGTATGGCCTGCGGCGATCAGTTCCTCGCGCAGGGTCTGAAAGTTATAGATCTCGCCGTTAAAAATGCAGACAAGACTGCCATCCTCATTGAACATGGGCTGCTTGCCGCCCTCCAGGTCAATGATGGAAAGGCGGCGGTGGCCCAGGGCTACCTGGTCGTCCACATAGTAGCCTTCGCCGTCCGGGCCGCGGTAGGTGATCAGGTCCGCCATTCCTTTTACAATGCGGCGGGCGGTTTCCGCTTTATGGTTGCGCTCAGCAAAGCCGGTAATGCCACACATAGGCGCTTTCCCCTCTCTATATTATAATGGTTTGTTTTGTTACAGGCTGGCGTTTCTATGATTGCCAAAAGGGCGGCGGGTGCACAATGTGCGCCCCTACGGGGGCCAGCGATTTTATTTATAGCGTGTGATAGCTTTTATTCTATCATCAATCCCGCAGGCCCTTATTGCCATAGTAGCGGGCGGTTTTGCGGTAGTAGTTCAGCTGGCTGCGGATGTACCAGAGCCAGCGCTTCAGGTTCCAATCCTCTTTGCAGAACAGCTGGTGGGCACATTTGCCCTCTTTCTTCAGCTTATCCGCACGGGCCAGCAGATCCGGGTCCTTCAGGTATTTTTTGATCACGCCGTAGGGGGCAATCATCCACAGGCTCTTGGTATCGGCAATGGTCAGGCCAAGCTCCTTGTGCTCCAGCACATCCTCCACCAGCCACTTGGACAGGTTATACCCTGCCGCGGTGACAAAGTAGCTGGAACGGCCCTGACGGGGGTTCATCTCAAACATCTTGTACTCGCCGGTGCGGGCGTCGTACTTGATGTCCATATTGGCAAAGCCTTCCCACTGCATATCTTCCAAAAAGTTTTTCAGCTTTTCCAGCAGGGCAGCATCATTGTATTCGGGGTCAGACAAGATGGCCGCATAGTTGCCGATGCCTTCGGGGGTCTGCTCTTCCAGCAGGGGGCGGCCCAAAGCCATCAGCTTGACTTTGTGGTCCAGGCCGCAGTAGGCGTTCAGCACACGCATGCAGTTGTCATCGCCGGGGATATACTCCTGCAGAATCAATTCGTCCTGGTAGCTGCTGCCGTAAATGGCGGCGGTGATGGCGTCAAATTCTTCGCGGTTATTGGCAAGGAACACCTTTTTCTTGTGGGGGAAGGTGCAGTTCCAATACGCCGGGGAATTGCTCGCCTTGATGATAACGGGGAACGCAAACGGCAGTTCTATATTTTTATAGTTCTGCGCATTGCAGGTTGCCGTTTTGGGGTAGCTCAGGCCGTGTGCTTCGCAGGCACGGTAAAAGTTTTCCTTAATATCCAGGTCCAGCACGGTTTGCAGTTCCGGGCAGGCAAAGTGATAATAGGGTTTCAGGGCATCGCGGTGGCGGCCCATCAACACGGTGTAACCGTCCGCGCAGGAAACCAGCACCAGCGGCTTGTCCGCATGGGCTTTTGCGTAATCGGTCAGCGTTTTTACAAACGTTTCATCGTTTTCCAAATCAGGTTCCAGCACGGCAATTTTTACAAGATTGGTGTTGGAAGTTGCAACCAGCGCACCCTTGCAGATGGCCACGCTGCGCACGCCATACTGCTGGTAAAAGCTGCGTGCCATACCATAAACATTGGCATCGCTGCCAAGAAGTACCGGTAAAAAATCAGACATAATACCAAACCTTTCCCATTTTGGTTATCCTTTATTTTACCGCCATTGCCACCACATGTCAAACGGCAATATCGCCTGCTTTGGGGGTGCGGGCACGGCGTTTTTTGTCTGCGCGGGCGAAAATTCCAGCAGCATTCGCCGCAAAATGCTTTTCTTTACGGCGCGAACCGTGTATAATAGGGCATATCGTACAAACAGTACCGGTTCCCGCCGGGGCAAGAAAGTAATAACCTGCGGTTTGTTTTTAACTCCGCAGCCAGTTGAGGATTATAACCATGTGTGGAATTGTTGGCTTTGTCGGCGCACGCGCCGACATGCAGGAAATTTTGCAGGGCATGATGGATGCCATCGCCCACCGCGGCCCCGATGGCCAGGGCCAGTTTATTGAAGGCCCGGCAGCCCTTGGCCAGCGCCGCCTTTCCATCATTGACCTGGAGGGCGGCAAACAGCCCATGTTCAATGAGGACCAGAATCTCGCCGTCATCTTTAACGGCGAGATCTACAACTTCCAGGAGTTGACCACCGAATTGATGCGCGCCGGGCACACCTTCGCCACCCGGTCCGACACCGAAGTTTTGCTGCACGGGTACGAGCAGTGGGGCAAGGAGATGCTGCAAAAGCTGCGCGGCATGTTCACTTTTGCCATCTGGGACCGCAAGAACGAAACGCTGTTCTGCGCGCGCGACCATTTTGGCATCAAGCCGTTCTATTATTACCAAAACGATGCCGGAGAGCTGCTGTTTGGCAGCGAGATCAAAAGCTTTTTGGCCCACCCCGGCTTCAAGAAAGAGCTGAACGAAGAGCAGCTGCCGCTGTATCTTTCCTACCAGTATTCCCCCGGGGAGGATACCTTCTTCAAGGGCGTCAAAAAGCTGATGCCCGCACACTGGCTGGAATGGAAAGCCGGGCAGCTGACGGTGCAGCGCTACTGGCAGCCCAAGTTTGACCCCGATGATTCCCGCACACTGGAAGAGTGGGAGGATGAGATCAGCGCGGCGATGAAAGAGAGCGTGCAGGCACACAAGATTGCCGATGTTGAGGTTGGCAGCTTCCTTTCTTCCGGCGTGGATTCCAGCTACATGGCCGCGCTGGCCCATGTGGACAAAACATTCACCGTTGGCTTTGCCAACAAGCAGTATGACGAAACCGACTATGCACAGGAGTTTTCCAAGCACATCGGGGTCAAGAATTACGCTTACCGCATTACGCCGGAGGAATACTGGGCCAACCTGGGCAAGATCCAGTACCACATGGATGAGCCTCTGGCGGATGCCGCTTCGGTCGCGCTGTACTTTGTCAACCGCGAAGCATCCAAGCAGGTCAAGGTCTGCCTGTCCGGCGAGGGCGCCGATGAATTTTTCGGCGGGTACAACATTTATAAAGAGCCGTTTACCGTAACCTGGTATGACAAGATTCCCCTGCCCATCCGCCGGGCCATCGGCGCGGTGGCGGACCTGCTGCCGCCGGTGCATGGCATCAACTTTTTGGTGCGCCGCGGCAAGCCGCTGGCGGAGCGTTACATCGGCAACACCAACCTGATGGATGAGCACCGCAAGAAAAAGCTGCTGAAAAACTACCACCCCGGCAAGCTGCCCACCGACCTTTCCCGCCCGTACTTTGAGCTTTCCAAAGGGCAGGACGCTGTGACCCAGATGGAAACCTGCGACCTGAACCTGTGGATGGTGGGCGATATTCTGCTGAAAGCCGACAAGATGAGCATGGCCAACAGCCTGGAGCTGCGCGTGCCGTTCCTGGACCGCAAAGTATTTGAACTGGCAAGTCATATTCCGACCAAGTGCAAGGTGAACGCCAGCCAGACCAAGATTGCGATGCGCGGTGCGGCAGAAAAGACCATTTCCGCCAAAACGGCAGACAAAAAGAAGCTCGGTTTCCCTGTTCCGGTACGCGCCTGGCTGCGGGATGAGCAGTATGCGGGTATTGTGCGCAAGGCATTTAACACCCCCGCCGCGGAGCAGTTTTTCCGCACAAAAGAGCTGAATGCCATGCTGGACCAGCATATTTCCGGCAAGCGGGATAACTGGCGGCAGATCTGGTGCATTTTTATGTTCTTAGTCTGGTACGATGAATACTTTGTAAAACGCTGAGGTGATAACAACATGCTGTTAAAACAACTGCTGAAAAATCTGGACTATACACTTGTTCAGGGCTGCCTGAATACCGAAGTGACTGACATTTACTATGATTCCCGCAAGGTAACGCCGGGCGGTCTGTTTGTCTGCATCGTCGGCACCCAGCGGGACAGCCACGATTACGCCGCGGACGTTGCCGCCAAAGGCGCCGCCGTGCTGGCCATCCAGCACGACCTGCCCGCCGAGGTGCTGGCCGCTTTGCCGGATGTGACTGTGGTCAAGTTCGAGAACACCCGTTACACCATGGCGCTGCTTTCCACCGCCTATTTTGGCCGTCCCGCGCTGGAAATGACGATGGTTGGCGTGACCGGCACCAAGGGCAAAACCACCACCACCCACATGATCAAGGCTGTGCTGGAAGCTGCAGGTCACAAGGTCGGCATGGTCGGCACCAACGGCGTGTATTACCCCGGCCACCACTATGACCTGAACAACACCACCCCCGAAAGCTATGAGCTGCAAAAGATCCTGCGCCAGCTGGCGGATGCGGGGTGTGATGCCTGCGTGATGGAAGTTTCCAGCCAGGGCATTATGATGGACCGCGTGGCGGGCATCCATTATAAAGTGGGCGTGTTCACCAACCTGTACCCGGACCACATCGGCCCCGGCGAACATTCCAGCTTTGAGGAATACCGCAGCTGGAAAGGCAAGCTGTTCCAGCGCTGCGATGTCGGCGTGGTAAACGCCGATGACCCCAACACCGAAGCATTGCTGGAAGGCCACACCTGCAAGCTGGTTACCTATGGCATCCATGCCCCCAAGGTAGATTACCGTGCCAGCGAGCAGTACCGCCTGCTGCGCAACAAGGAGATGCTGGGCGTTGAGTTCACCCTGACCGAGCCGGACGGCCACACGCTGGACGTACAGGTGGGCATGCCGGGGCTGTTCAGTATTTACAACGCCCTGGCCACCATCGGCGTGGGCAAGGTGCTGGGCCTTGCGGATGCCCCCATCCATGAGGGACTGAAAAAGGCGCTCGTCAAAGGCCGTGTGGAGCTGGTGCCCATCAGCCACAAGTTCACCATCCTGATCGACTATGCCCACAACGAAGCCGCCACCGAAAGCCTGATTGAAACCCTGCGGGAGTACAACCCCAACCGCCTGGTCGTGGTGTTCGGCTGCGGCGGCAACCGCAGCAAGCTGCGCCGTTACGGCATGGGCGAAGTGTGCGCCAAGTTGGCGGATTTCAGCATCCTGACCGAAGACAACAACCGCTTTGAAAAAGTGGAAGATATTATCGCGGACATCAAAACCGGCATGGCCAAGGGCAACCCGGACGCCAAGTATGTGGAAATTCCCGACCGGCTGGATGCCCTGCATTACGCCATTGACCACGCGCAGGAGGGCGACCTGATTGCCGTAATTGGCAAAGGCCACGAAGCCTACCGTGACCGCGAGGGTGTTAAAACGCCGTTTTTGGAGCGCGAGCTGATTGAAGAGTACGCCGCTGAAACTGGGGTAGAATAAGTAATTTTGCAGGGTTGTGCTTTGCCTTTTGCTGCTTTGCGGCAAAAGCGGCACGGCCCTGCTTTTCTTTTGCACAAAATTGTGGTATACTGTTTGTGTATGCTAAAAAGTATACACAAAATTCAAACCGAACCAATGCGGAAAGGAGGCCGGTTTGATGACCACACAACCACCTGACCGGCTTTTCCGCCCGGTCAGCCCAGCAGCACAGGCCAAGGGCGAGCGTGTGTTCTGCGCTGCCGTGGCGCTGCTGCTGGTTTTATCGGAGGTATTCAGCTCCAACATTCAAAACACACTGCCCACATTCAGCCATGTGTGCCGCATTGCCTTAACCGTTACGGCGGCGGTGCTGCTGGTTGCCAAAAGCCTGCTGCTGACCCAGTGGCAGACCAAACAACAGGCGCTGACGGCTGCCGCGTTGGCCGCTTTTGCGGTGTTTACCACCGCATACGGGCACGACCAATGGTTTTTGTTTGCCGTTTTGCTTGGCATTGGTGCCAAGGATGTTGATTTGCGCCGGGTGCTGCAGGTCTACCTTGCCGCAGCGGCTGGCGGGCTGCTGGCGGTGCAGCTGCTGCACGCCGCAACGCCGCTGGTGCCCTACCTGTACTACTGCCGCAACTGGGATTACGGCTATGGCCATTACAACGGGTACGGTGCCCGGCTGGCCGGTGTATTTTTTGCCTGGGGCTGGCTGCGTTGGCCGCGCCTGCGCTGGTGGGACTGGGGCGGCCTGGCTGCCCTGGCAGCCTACACGCTGCTGGTGCCCGGCTGCCGCGGGGCAGGCATTGCCATGGTACTGTTGCTGGTTTTGTTTTTGCTGCAGCGTGCCTTGCCCGCCTTTTTTGAAAGCCGCATCTGGCACGGCATGGCTCTGGCTGCCGCACCGCTGGCGCTGGGGTTCAGCCTGTTGGCCGGGCGGCTGTTTGACCCGGATCATCCCACCGCCACCCCGCTGCTGGACAAACTGAACGGCCTGCTTTCCGGCCGGTTCGAGATCTGGCACCATGTGTTCTGGGGGTATCCCCTCTACCACCCGGAGCAGGACGGGGTGCCTGGCTGGTACCATGATGCCATGCCCAAGGCCGTTACCCTTTTGGGTGGCCTTGCCACTGATGGAGACGAGCACCACGCCATTGATAATTCTTTCCTTGCCATCCCGATGAACAAGGGTGTGCTGGGCGCTGTGGTGATTGGGGCCATCTTTTTGCTGTTGATGTGGCGGCTGTGCCAAAACCGCTGCACGGGCGAAACTTTGTTTTTGACGGTGATCCTGGTTTACTTTTTGATGGAAAACAAATGCTTTTTGTTCTCCGCCGACCCGTTCATTCTGCTGCTGCCCGCAGCGCTGTTTCCCGCAAAGGGCAAGCCTCTGCCGGTCGTCTGTCCGCCGGTAACACGAGGGTGTATCTGAAAAGAATAGAAAAGCTGCCTGAACCTGTTTGCAGTGTGCAAACGATCCAGGCAGTTTTATTTTTATCCAATTTGTTTTTTGTCAAAAGCGGGCTTATCTCACAGCTCGCTGAGGATATTGCCGTCAATGGAGATGGTGATGACCTGCCACGGAATGAACTTGCCGCTGTTCTGCAAGGCCACCTTGGCGGCGCGTTCCAGCCCGCCGCAGCAGGGCACTTCCATCCGCACCACCGTCACGCTCTGGATGTTATTTTCGCGGATAATCTGGGTCAGCTTTTCGCTGTAATCCACATCGTCCAGCTTGGGGCAGCCCACCAGCGTGATATGGCCGCGGATGAACTTTTGATGGAAGTTAGCGTAAGCATAGGCTGTACAGTCTGCTGCAATCAGCAGTTTGGCCCCATCAAAGTAGGGGGCGTTGACCGGAACCAGTTTGATCTGCACCGGCCATTGGGAAAGCTGAGACCGCAACACCGGCATGTCCTCCTCTGCCGGTTCCGGCTTATGCTGCATCTGGCGCATCTGGCTGCCGGGGCAGCCGTGGTGCATTTGCGGCACAGGCTGGTGGAACACGCTGCGGGCCGCGCTGCCGGGGCAGCCGCCCAGCGGCTTTTGGGCGGCTGCGGCTTTCTGGCGCTTGTTTTCCTCCACAGCCTTTTCATCATAAGCGGCGGCTTCGCGCTCCACAAAGGTGATAGCGCCGGTGGGGCAATGGGGCAGGCAGTCGCCGAAGCCATCGCAGTAGTCATCCCGCATCAGTTTGGCCTTGCCGTTGACCATGGCGATAGCACCTTCGTGGCAGGCATTGGCGCAGGCACCGCAGCCGTTGCATTTATCGGTATCGATCTGGATAATTTTGCGAATCATAGAGGGTGTTCCTTTCTCCGCGCCGTTCAATGCCGTGCATTGCTGTGCGGCGCGCTGCTCTTTTCTTTTTGCTGTGCTTGTATTATAATGCCATCAGGCCAATAAATCTGTGGTTATAACCACAAAAAGCGAGGAATCCCATGGAAAAAACAGCCAGCACCCCCATCCAGCTTTTCCGTGGCATGACGGCGGACGAACTTGCCGCCCTGCGCGCCGCCCACTGCATCCGTGTGCAGCGTTATGACAAAAACGCTCTGATCTACCATGCGGGCCGTGTGGTACATGAGATCGGCATTGTGCAAAGCGGCAGCGTAAACGTAGAATCCAACGACCTGTGGGGCAACAAAAGCATTTTGAGCCATGTGGAAGCCGGGCAGGCGTTTGCCGAAACTTATGCCCTGTGCGGCGAGCCGCTGATGGTGGATGTGGCCGCCGCGGAGCCGTGCGAAATTTTATGGCTGGATCTTGTACCCATGCTGCAGCAGCAAAACACTGCCGCCAGCTGGTACCCCAAGTTTTTGCACAACCTGTTACTGCTTTCTATGCAGAAAAACCTGGCGCTCTCCCAACGCATCCGGTGCACCACACCAAAAAGTGCGCGTGGGCGGCTGCTGACCTATCTTTCCGCGCAGGCAGTGCGGGCGGGCAGCACGCATTTTTCCATCCCGTTTGACCGCCAGCAGCTGGCGGACTACCTGAACCTGGACCGCAGCGCACTTTCCAAGGAGCTGGGCAAAATGCGGGACGATGGGCTGATCCGCTGCCGCAAAAACGAATTTGAGCTGTGCGGAACGGAATAACGCCCCCTGATCCCCTATCCTTAAGGCAACACCGCACAATTCCCGCCTTGCGGCCTGCTTCGTCCAGCTTGTTGGCTTTCAACAGGCGGATCACTTCGGGGATATTGGTCTGGATGGGGCACCCCTGCTGGCAGCGCGGCTTTTTGCAGCCCAGACACTGGTTGGCTTCGTCCATGACATGTAGTGCCATTGTTTTTCCTTATTTCGCAACGATTTTGCGTGTTAAAAGCGCAACAAAGTTTCAACTCTGCGCACTTTTTATCCATAATTATATTATAATAGCACTACATGCGCCGTGTACGCAAGCCCCATGGGCTGTATTTTGTGCCGGCAAAGTAACGAAAAATCAACCGCTTTGCTGTGCATATCAGCAGCAATTTGCAGTTTTTGGTCCTGTCCCGCCAAACCCGCAAGGCTGGTGCCCGCCGGAATTTTTGCGTGCTTTAACAGCGGCAGCGCGCTGCGCTTTGCCCCCAGCACCAACAGGTACGGCGGCAGCGCGGGCAGGCCCGCGGCGGGCACATCCAGCACAGCATCCAGTACCAGTCGCCGCAGGCGGGCCGTGGGGTAGCGCTTGGTTTTCAGGCGGTCATACAGATCATTTACCGTTTCTGCTTCGCGGGCTGCGGCATACAGGCGGTTTTCCAGCCCTTCGCCCGCGCCGCGTAAGGTACTCAGCTGCTCCGGCGTTTTGGTGCGCAGCAAAGTCAGCACTGCGGTGCTGAACTTTTCCGGGTCCGCCAGCTGACCTTGTTCCGCGGCCTGGCGGTACAGCTCCATGGCTGCCTGCGGCACAAAGGGGCTGGCAGCCTTGATTCCTTGCGTATGCACCAACTGCCGGATATGGGAAGCCGAAGCCAGTGCCTGCCCCTGCACCTGGCCGGTCTGGGCGGTGCCATGGGCTGCGCCCAGACGCGGCAGGG
>OLSA01003490.1_pt1 | contig 10923 bp, 7 predicted proteins | sample 1672731 | NCBI WGS metagenome assembly OLSA01 (sample SAMEA3136718, study PRJEB25190) | human gut metagenome | biome: human gut; feature: human-associated habitat; material: faeces | place: Austria | collected 2013
ACCCCGAAAAACCTCACCCCCCTCAAGGATCTGGGCGGCGAGGGCGGCAAGTGCATGATCTGGGGCGACGTCTTCTTCACCGAGGTGAAGGGCAGCTTCCGCAAGATATACACTGTCTCCATCACCGATTACACCGGCTCCATCAACCTGAAGATCCGTGCGCAGGAAGGGGAGGACTGCTCCAAGTGGGAGTCCATCCCCAAGGGTACGACGGTCGTGGTGCGCGGCGACTGCTCCTACGATAAGTACGAGCACGACTATATCGTCTGGCCCTACGACGTCCTCTTTGTCGAGCGCAAAAAGCGGGAGGACAACGCCCCCGTCAAGCGGGTGGAGCTGCATCTGCATACCAAGCTGTCCAGCATGGACGCCTTCTGCGACCCCGGCGGCATCGTCAAGCTGGCCCACCGGATGGGCCACCCGGCCATTGCCATCACCGACCACGGTGTCTGTCAGGGCTACCCCGAGGCTATGCTGGCTGCAGACGCCATCCACAAGACAGACCCGGACTTCAAGCTCATCTACGGCTGTGAGGCCTACTTTGTCGATGACATGATACCCTGCGTCTACGGCGTGAAAGACGAGCCGCTGAACGGTGAGTTCTGCGTCTTCGACACTGAGACGACGGGCCTCGACCCCGGCGTGGAGTACCTGACAGAGATCGGCGCGGTCATCGTGCGGAACGGGGAAGTGGTGGAAGAATTCGATACCTTCGTAAAACCCGGAAAGGCCATCACCTCCAAGATCACCGAGCTGACCGGCATCACCAACGAGATGGTAGCCGACGCCCCCAGCGAGGCCGAGGCGCTGAGAGCCTTCCTCGACTTTGTAGATGGCCGCATCCTTGTGGCTCACAATGCCCACTCCTTCGACATCCGGTTCCTTCGCGCCGCCGCCAAGCGGAGCGGCATCGAGTTTGAGCCGACCTATATCGATACCCTGACCATGGCTCAGGCCATGTACCCCGGCCTCCACAACTACAAGCAGGGGACCATCAACAAGCATCTGGAGCTGCCCGCCTACGAGGCCCACCGCGCCTGCGAGGACTCTGCCGCACTGGGCCGCATCTTCTGCGTCATGCTGAAAGATCTGGAGGAAAAGCAGGTCACCGCCGTCAGCGGCATCAACACCGGCCTCGGCGGAAACCGCGAGGTGCTGAAAAAGAAGTACTATCACCTCATCATCCTCGTGCGCAACCAGATGGGCCTGAAAAACCTCTATAAAATCGTCAGCGAGGCCCATGTCAACTACTTCTTCAAGAAGCCCCGCGTCCCCCGCAGCCTTCTGAACAAGTATCGGGACGGCCTTATCCTCACTTCTGCCTGTGAAGCAGGAGAACTTTACAGGGCTGTCGTAGAGGGCCGCTCTTACGAAGAATTGAAGAAAATTGCATCGTACTACGATGTTTTGGAGGTCCAGCCCCTGGGCAACAACGCCTATATGGTGCGGGAGGGCAAGGTGGAGAGCGAAGAGGTCATCAAGGACTTCAACCGCACCGTCATCAAGCTGGGCGAAGACCTGCACAAGCCTGTCATCGCCACCGGCGACGTCCATTTCACCGAGCCGGAGGACGCCATCTACCGCTCTGTCCTGCAGGCGGGCAACGGCTTCAAGGACGCGGACAACCAGCCGCCCCTGTTCTACCGCACCACCGAGGATATGCTGAACCAGTTCAGCTACCTGCCCAAGGAAAAGGCCTACGAGATCGTCGTGACCAATCCCCGCAAGATAGCGGCCAGCATCGACGGCAACGTCCGCGCCATCCCGCGCGGCACCTACCCGCCCAGCATCGAGGGCGCAGAACAGCAGCTCCGGGATGCGACCTGGGAACACGCCAAGCGGGACTATGGCGACCCTCTGCCCGAGATCGTGGAGAAGCGCCTGCAAAAAGAGTTGGACTCCATCTGCGGCCACGGCTACGCCGTCCTGTACGTCATCGCGGTCAAACTGGTGGCCTACTCCAACGCGGGCGGCTATCAGGTGGGCAGTCGTGGTTCGGTCGGCTCGTCAGCTGTGGCCCACTTCTCCGGAATCTCGGAGGTCAACAGTCTGCCGCCCCACTACCGCTGCCCCAAGTGCAAGTACAGTGAGTTCATCACCGATGGCAGCGTGGACGACGGCTTCGACCTGCCCGACAAGAACTGCCCCCACTGCGGCACCCGGATGCTGGTGGACGGCCACGACATCCCTTTCGAGACCTTCCTTGGTTTCTACGGCGACAAGGAGCCTGATATTGACCTGAACTTCTCGGGCGAATACCAGTCCAACGTCCACCGCTACACAGAAGAGCTGTTCGGCAAGGCCAACGTCTTCAAGGCCGGCACCGTCTCCGGTATTCAGGACAAGACGGCCTACGGTTACGTCAAAAAGTATCTGGATGAGCGGGGGAGAACGGTCAACCACGCGGAAGAAAACCGCCTGACGCTGGGCTGCACCGGCGTCAAGCGTACCACCGGCCAGCATCCCGGCGGCATGGTCGTCGTGCCGGATACCTATGAGATCTATGACTTCTGCCCCATCCAGCACCCGGCGGACGATGTGGCGGGCGGCCTGCTGACCACTCACTTCGAGTTCAAGTACCTCCACGACACCCTGCTCAAGCTGGACGAGCTGGGTCACGATATGCCCACCTTCTACAAGTATTTCGAGGAGTACACCGGCATCCCCGTGGACAGCATCCCCATGAATGACCCCAAGGTCTATAGCCTGCTCACTAGCCCGGAAGAGCTGGGTGTGACGCCGGAGCAGATCGACAGCCAGACCGGCACCTTCGGCATCCCCGAGATGGGCACCAACTTCGTGCGCGGAATGCTGGTGGAGGCCCGTCCCAAGAATTTCTCCGAGCTCATCCAAATCTCGGGCCTGTCCCACGGTACCGACGTCTGGACCGGCAACGCCGACGAGCTCATCCGCAGCGGCACCTGTACCATCGCGGAGGTCATCGGCTGCCGTGACAGTATCATGCTCTATCTGCTGCGCAAGGGCCTCGAGCCGAAGATGGCCTTCGATATTATGGAGGCCGTCCGTAAGGGCAAGGTGGCCAAGGGCGGCTTTGCGCCCGGCTGGGAAGAGGCCATGCGGGAGCACGATGTGCCGGACTGGTACATCGAGAGCTGCCGCAAGATAAAATATATGTTCCCGAAAGCCCATGCGGTGGCCTACCTGATGTCGGCCATCCGCCTCATGTGGTTTAAGCTCTACCACCCGCAGGCGTTCTATGCGGTGTATTTCACCGTCCGCGGCGATGACATCGACTATGAAGCCGCTGTGGGCGGCGCGGCGGTGGCTCGCGCCCACATGAACGAGGTGAAGCGCCGCCTCAAGGAAGAGAAGAACGCCAAGGATGAAGATGTGCTCGTCTCGCTCCAGCTGGTCAACGAGATGCTGGTGCGCGGCTACGAGTTCCTGCCCATCGAGCTGGGCAAGAGCCGGGGCTCCAAGTATGTGGTGGAGGACGGCAAGGTACGCTTGCCCTTCTGCTCCTTGAAGGGTCTGGGCGGTGCCGCCGCCGATGCGCTGGAAAATGTGACCATCCACGGCGAAGAGTATCTCTCCATCGAGGAACTGCAGCAGGCCTCCGGCGTTGGCAGCAGCATCATCGACCGCCTGCGTCAGGTGGGCGCTCTGGGTGAGCTGCCGGAAAGCAGTCAGGTGAGCTTCTTCTAAAATTGCAGCAAAAAACGACCTCTGCAGCCGGATGGACCGGAAGCAGAGGTCGTTTTGTTATACGATTGAGTTTCTGAACAGGGGAGAGGCTTACTCCACGCTGATCATATAGTAGTAGACCGGCTGACCGCCGCGGATGTGGCTGACCTCAACGTGGTTGGGGCATTTTGCCTTGACGATCTCGGTTACCTTCTCAGCATCCTCGTCGGAGACGTCGCAGCCGGAGATGATGGTGACGAAGCTGGAATCCTTCTTGCACATACCGCGGGCCAGACGATAGGTGGCCTTGGTGATGTCGTTGGAGGTGGAGACGATCTTGCCGTTCTCCAGGGCCATGATCTCGCCCTTCCGGATCCGCTTGCCGTCGTACTCGCTGTCGCGGGCGGCGTAGGTGATGAGGCCGGTGGAGACCTTATCGGCGGCAGACATCATGTTGATGGTGTTGGCCTCCACGGTGGCAGAGGGGTCGAAGTTCAGCAGAGCGGTGATGCCCATGGGGACGGTACGGGTGGGCAGGACGACCACCTGACGGTCAGCCAGCTTCTGGGCCTGCTCAGCAGCCATGATGATGTTCTTGTTGTTGGGCAGAACGAAGACGGTCTTGGCCGGGACGCTCTGGATGGCGGCAAGGATGTCCTCGGTGGCGGGGTTCATGGTCTGACCGCCGGAGACGACAGCGTCAGCGGCCAGGTCGGTGAAGACGGCCTTCAGGCCCTCACCGGCGGCGACAGCAACGAAGCCGTAGTCGCGGCTGGGGTCAACGGCAGCGTAGATGAACTCGCTGGCGGGGTCGGGCTTCTTCTCGGCGGAAGCCTGCTTCTCGAGGCTCTTGCCCTGCTTCTGGCGGGCCAGGAACTGCTCGTGCATATTCTCGATCTTGAAGTTGGTCAGGTAGCCGTACTTGATGGCCTCGCTCAGGATCTTGCCGGGGTCGGCGGTGTGGACATGGAGGTTGATGACGTCATCGTCCTCGATGCAGACGACACTGTCGCCGTTGGACTCGGCGAAGGCGCGCATCTTTGCGGCGCTTGCACCCTCGTTCTTATTGATGAGGAACTGGGTGCAGTAGCCGTTCTTGATGTCCTCGACCTTCATCAGGTCGTCGGTGAAGACGCCCTTGCCGGCGTTTTCGGTGGAGAGCTTGGCCTTGTTGGGGACAGCCTCGCCGCCGGCCACGATGGCCTCGCCGTGGAAGACCTTGCCCATACCCTCAAAGATGATCATGATGCCCTGGCCGCCGGCGTCCACAACGCCAGCCTTCTTCAGGACGGGCAGCAGGTTGGGGGTGTCCTCCAGAGCCTTCTGACCGGCGGTCATCACGACGTCCCACAGCTCGGCCACGTCCTCTTTGCCGCAGGCAGCAGCTTCCTCGGAAGCGACGCGGGCAACGGTCAGGATGGTGCCTTCGGTGGGCTTCATGACAGCCTTGTAAGCGCCCTCGACGCCCTTCTTCAGTGCAGCCACGATGTCGGAAGCGTCAGCCTCCTTTTTGCCCTCCAGAGCTTTGGAGAAGCCGCGGAACAGCAGGCTGGTGATGACGCCGGAGTTGCCGCGGGCGCCGCGCAGCATGGCGGAGGCAGCGGTCTTTGCGGCCTCGCCCACGGTGCAGCTGTCGTCCATGGCCTGCAGCTCACGGACGGCTGCGCCGACGGTCATGCCCATGTTGGTGCCGGTGTCGCCGTCGGGGACGGGGAACACGTTCAGCTCGTCCACGCGGGAGCGCTGGTTGTTGATGTTGTTTGCGCCGGAAATAATGGCGTCGCGCAGGATCTTACCAGAAATCATTGCTTTTTACTCCTTATATCTTCCCGGTACCCCCGGGCGGGCTTTGTCTCATCAGGCAACCACGTCATCGACCGATACGACCACGCGGGCGACTTTCAGGCCAGTGGCCTGCTCAACCTCGTCCTTCACGCGGTGCGAGATGGAACGCGCGGCGGTGGAGATGTTCAGCCCGTAGCTGACGGCAATGTGCAGCTCGATCACGAGACGGCCCTCTTCCTGTGTGACACGGACGCCCTTGGCAGAATCGTCCACGCCGCGCACGGCGCTGCGGACACGGTCGGTCAGATCACGGGGGGCCATTGCGGCCACGCCGTAGCATTGTTTGGTTGCTTCGCCCACGAGCGTGGAAAAATACTCGGCTGAGAAGCTGACATCTCCCAGCGGAAAACGGGAAGTGATCATAGTCGCTCTGCTCCTTTTATTCATTATGATACCCCGGTCCGCATGGCGGCGGGGCGGTGCGCGGGCCTGAGAAGGCGGCGTACCACTTTTATTATACAACTTTATGAGGAAGCTGTACAGCACATAATTGCTGACAGAAAGAAAAAAGTCAGGCGCGGCTTACCCGTCTCGGTCTGTTTCGACACCACAAAGCCGGTATACTGAAAGACAGACAGAGCCGCAAAGGGCCGCGTTCCTGCTGTTAGTATAGCACAAAATCCTTCGCAGTGCATCCATTTCGTGAATATTTATCCGACAAAACAAAAAGTGATTGTGAATAAAATATAAAAGATAGCGCAGACATCTTTATCTTACTATGAAAAAGTGCTAAAATCTAAGGTGGCAAGAGTAAGACTGTATCCGGCGCAGGATGCAGGGGCATTCGGCTGCCAAGGTGCTGAAGACAGGAATTTGCTGCGGCTGCACAGGAGCTGCGGCCCGGCGGCGGAAAAGTTCACAATAGGAGTTGTTTTCATGAATATTCTGTTTTTCCTTTCCCCCAAGCAGGACCTGATGTATGTGTACGATGACTTCACCCTCCGCCAGACGCTGGAAAAATGGGAGAACAACCGCTACGCATCCATCCCGGTGCTCAACCGCAAGGGAGAGTATGTAGGGACCCTGACGGAAGGGGACATCCTCTGGGGACTGAAAAAGTTCCACGGCCTCGACCTTGAGGCAGCAGAGGACATCCCCATCCGGGATTTTGCCCACAAGCGGGACTACAAGGCCGTCACGGTCACCACGAGCATGGATCAGCTCATCGAGGCGGCCATGAACCAGAACTTCGTCCCCGTCGTGGATGACCGGGGAATGTTCATCGGCATCGTCCGCCGTCAGGCCATCATCCGCTACTGCTACGACCGCTCCCGCGCTGCCGCCGCAGAGCAGCGCAGAAAGCCTGAAAAGCAGGAAAAACGAGTCCCGGTTTCTGCCGGGGTGCAGTAAAACAGGAAAAGGCCCCGCCGCTCTGCATGAAATGTGCAGGGCAGCGGGGCTTTTCTATGCCTGTGGGAAAGGGAGAGTGGTGCTTCAGCCCACGGTGAGGCTGGAATCGGTGAACCGGTGGGTCAGGACAGCCTCGGCGTCCTCGCCGCCCATGGCCAACAGCTCGTCCACCGAGAGGGTGGTGGAGCAGAGGATAGTCTGGAAGGTGATGGTCTCGATGCCCTCAGCCCGCAGCTGACGCAGCGCGGCCAGCGAGATGCGGAGGGAAGCTGTGAACCGTCCGACGCAGACGGTGAGGGTATTGCCGCTCTGGGTGCTGGTGTAGGAGATGCGCTGGCCGTCCTTGTCGGTGACAGTCAGGCCGGGGAGGGGAGAGGCGGGTGCGGACGGGGTGGCAGAGCCGCCGTCAGAAGAGGAAGAAGACTCTTCCGGCTCCACAGGGCGGGGGATGGAGACCTGCTTGGTCTCGCCATTAGCGTCGGTGGCGGTGACTTTTGCGCCCGGGCCCAGCTTCTCCTTGATGTCGTCGAGGTTGAGCTCATGGCCGTTCTGCAAGAGGGCCTTGCCAGTGGGACTACCGGCCTTGGCGGTCAGTTCGAGGCTGCCCGACAGATCGATGACGCTGCTGTAGATGCCGCTGCCGCCGCCGGTGCTGCCGTTACCGCCAGCGGCTTCGACCGTACCGCCGGAGATGGCGACACGGTCGAAGCTGCAGATGCCGTAGCCGCCGACTTTGCCGCCGTAGCCGCCAGCGGCGTTGACCGTATTGCCGGAGATGGTGACGACGCCGCCGCTGCGGATGCCGTCGCCGCCGTAGCCGTCTTTGCTGTCGCCGTTACCGCCCTTGGCGGTGACCGTACCGTCGGAGACGGTGAGGCCGCCGCCGCTGCGGATGCCGTCGCCGCCGACGAGGCTGCCGCCGTTACCGCCATTGGCAGTGACCGTACTACCGCCGGAGATGGTGACGCCACCGCTGCTGCAGATGCCGTCGCCGCCGGAGATGGTGCCGCTTCCGCCGTTGGCAGTGACCGTACTACCGCCAGAGATGGTGACGCTGCCGCTGCTGGAGATGCCGCGGCCGCCGTCGTCGCCGTTGGCAGTGACCGTACCGCCGGAGATGGTGAGGCTGCCGCTGCTGGAGATGCCGTTTGCGCCGCTGCCGCCTTGGGCCGTCAGGCTGTCATTTTCGCCGCCGGAGATGGTGAGGCTGCCGCTGCCGTAGATGCCGCTGCGGTAGATGTCGCTCTTCAGCGCGTTGTCGCCATCCAGCTTGATATTGGTGTCGCCCTCGCCGGTCACGCTTACGGCGGCGTTGTTCCGGCTGCTGGTGTCGATGTTCACATCCTTGAGTGTGACCTCGACCTTATCGTCCTTATCTTTGGCCTCGATGGTCACGGTGTGGGAAGAAGCGGTGTCCTTGTTCTGATTTGTGATGATGGTGTTGGTGTCGCCGTAGGTGGTATTGTTGTTCTGGGTGACGTTGTTGCCGCTCTCACCCGCCGAAATCGTAATGTCACCATTTTCGATGTGCCATATATCGGCAAAAGCCGGGGCGGCAAGGGTGGTGAGCATTGCGGCGGTCAGGATAAACGCTGCTGCCCGCTGAGAGGCCGGACGGGGTGAATCGATACCCTCCGTATGGAGGGGGCGACCCAGAACACGCATCGCAAGCTTACGATAAGACAGCATACAAAAACCTCCTTTGAATGTTGAAAAAATATGGACGTTTGATTGATACAATTATAGCACTTCTGGGGAAGTAAGCAAGCAAACCTGCGTGAAATGCTGCTTTTCGTGCGTGAATGACAAAAAAACTATGAAAAACGCCGGGTTTTGCTTTTCTGCACATGGCATGGTATACTGGAAAAGAAAAATCCGCCAACCCGGCGGGAAAAAGGAGAAACGGAAACATGAAAACGAAATTTGGCATCGTGGGCTGTGGTTTCCTCGGCAATATCGTGGCCGATGCGTGGAAGAAGGGCCTGCTGGAAGACTACGAGCTGGTGGGCGTCACCAGCCGCACCTTCGCCTCGGCAGAGAAGACGGCGGCAAGCGTGGGGTGTGCGGCCTGCGCGGACGTGGACGCTCTGCTGGCGCTGGAGCCGGAGTACATCGTGGAAGCCGCTTCGGTGGAAGCGGTGCGTGCAATGGCCGTTCCGGTGCTGCGCCGGGGCGTGAACCTCGTGGTGCTGTCCATCGGTGCATTCGCCGACCTCGCGTTTTATGAAGAGGTCAAGCAGGCGGCCCGGGAGGGCGGCGCAAAGGTGCATCTGGCCAGCGGCGCCATCGGCGGCTTCGACGTATTGCAGACCGTCACCCTCATGGCCGAGGCCCTGAAGCTGGACGAGAAGGCCGGCATCGAGACCCACACCGGTGCGAAGGGCTTCCGCAACACCCCCGTCTGGGCCGACCATCTGCTGACCGACACCGAGAAGACTACCGTCTTCACCGGCAGCGCCAAGGAAGCCATCGCAACCTTCCCGCGCCGGGTCAACGTCGCTGTGGCCACCTCGCTGGCCACCACCGGCCCCGACATTACCGGCGTGACCATGCACTCCGTACCCGGCTGGGTGGGCGACGACCACTGCATCACTGCCGAGATCGAGGGCGTGAAGGCCGTGGTGGACATCTGCTCGTCCACCAGCGCCATCGCCGGTTGGAGCGCCGTGGCGCTTCTGCGCAACCTCGCCTCGCCGGTCTGCTTCTATTAAAAAGGAGGGAGTCTCATGTTCAAGAAACTGGTAGCCATCGAGCCGGTCAGCCTCATCCCCACAGCAGAGGAAGCGCTGCATCAGTATGCCGAGCAGGTCGAGCTTTACCGCGACATTCCCGCCGACGACGAAGAGATCGTTCGCCGCATCGGAGACGCCGACGCGGCGCTGTTGAGCTATACCTCCCGCATGGGCAAAAACGTCATCGAGCGCTGCCCGAACCTGCGCTACATCGGGATGTGCTGCAGCCTCTACTCGGAGGAAAGCGCCAATGTGGACATCGCCTTTGCCCGGGAAAAGGGCATCAAGGTGCTGGGCATCCGGGACTACGGCGACCGCGGCGTGGTGGAGTACGTCCTCCACGAGCTGACCGGCCTGCTCCACGGCTTCGGGATGCCGATGCTCCACGACGAGCCCGTGGAAATTTACGGCCTCAAGGTGGGTATCGTGGGTCTGGGCGTTTCGGGCCGGATGATCGCCGATGCACTGACCTTCCTCGGCGCGGACATCTCCTACTACAGCCGCAGCCATAAGCCCGACGCCGAGGCCGCTGGCATGAAGTATAAGCCGTTGGACGCTCTGCTCCGGGAGAGCGAAGTGGTCTTTACCTGTTTGAACAAGAATGTTCTGCTCTTGGGCGAGCCGGAGTTTGAGGCGCTGGGGGAGGGGAAAGTCCTTTTCAATACCTCCATCGGCCCCGGCTTTGACTCTGCCGCGCTGGAAAAGTGGCTGGATAAGCCCGGCACCCACTTCTTCTGTGATACCTACGCCGCCGCAGGCCCCGTCAGCGAGGGCTTCTTCCGGCGGCCCAATGTCCACAGCCCGGGTGTCTCGGCAGGCCGCACCAGGCAGGCTTTCGTTCTACTGAGCAAGAAGGTGCTGGCGAACATCGAGACGGCGCTGGGAGAATAAGCTATAACTTTTGAAAAGCCGCTGCATGGGAGACTGTGCGGCGGCAGACGACAACCCCATGAAGCTCATGAGCATTGCCATGAAGCCCCTGTGCGCTCCGCCGTTCCCGCTGGATTATATTGAGGAAATGACCGCCTTGATGGGCGGCGATGGACGGATGCGGTAAGCCGCAGCCAAAAACGAAAAGGTCGCTGTGCCGGAGAAGTGCTCTGCGGCACAGATGGAAAACTGGAAGAAACTGTGCCGGAGAAGGTATGAAAAAGTACAAAGATAGGGGAGAGTGCTTCGATGGACTATATCAGAGTTACCAAAGAAAACATCGACAGGGAACACATCTGTTGTGCCATGTCCGGCAAACAGAGCCTTGCCAAGAAAGAATGGCTCAAGCAGCGCTTTGAGGAGGGACTTGTTTTTTACCGCAGTGCAGAGCGCGGCAAATGCTTTATCGAGTACATCCCGG
>OLSA01003495.1_pt1 | contig 10919 bp, 13 predicted proteins | sample 1672731 | NCBI WGS metagenome assembly OLSA01 (sample SAMEA3136718, study PRJEB25190) | human gut metagenome | biome: human gut; feature: human-associated habitat; material: faeces | place: Austria | collected 2013
GCCGGTTCAGCGGCTCGGTGATACGCCGTGCCAGCCGCCCGGCCAGCACGCCCGACAGGATCAGCGCCGCCGCCAGCACCAGCAGAATGGGCTGCAGCATGTTCAGCACCAGCACCCCCGCCGTCACCCGGACGGCGGACAGACGCAGCACCGTGCCGTCCGGCAGCCGCTGGGCGTAGTACACGGTTTTCTGCAGCAGCGTACTGCTGTACCGGCTGCTCTCGCCCTCGCCGGCAGCCAGCGCCTGCTGTATCTCCTGCCGCTGGGCGTGGTTCTCCATGGTTTCCGCATCGGCCTGTGTGTCGTACACCACCGTGCCGTCCGCCCGCACCCATGTGATGCGGTACTGGTGGGACTGCAGCGCACGGAGATAGTCCGTCCCGTTTTTCTCCACGCCTACGGCGGCCAGACTCAGCTCGTCCCGCAGCTGGGACTCCTGCACCCGGCCGAAATAGCTGTACAGCACGCCCATCACCAGCGCCAGACTGGCGATGAGCACCGCCACGCCCACCAGCAGCGTGGCCCGGAAAATACGTTTTGTCATGGTACTCATGGCTGTGCCCTCCATCGGTAGCCCACGCTGCGCACTGTCTCGATACAGCCGCCGTAGAGGCCGATCTTCTGGCGCAGCGTGCGGATGTGCATGTCCACTGTCCGGCTCTCGCCGCAGAAGTCCATGCCCCACACCTGTTCCATCAGCTGGTCACGGGTGAACGCCGTCCCCGGATGGGCCAGAAACAGCCGCAGCAGCTGGAACTCCTTGTAGGTCAGCTCCACCCGCGCACCGTCGGCGGTGACGCTGTGCTCCTGCTCGTCCACCGTCAGCCCGCCGCAGCGCAGCACCTCTGCCTGCCGGGGCCTGCACCGCCGCAGCACCGCCTTGACCCGGGACACCAGCTCCATGACGCCGAAGGGCTTGGTCAGGTAGTCGTCCGCTCCCAGATCCAGCCCCAGTATCTTGTCGTACTCCGCGCCCTTGGCCGTGGCCATGATGACGGGGATATCCCGCAGCGCCGCGTCGGCCTTCATCCGCCGCAGCAGCTGGATGCCATCGATCTCCGGCAGCATCACGTCCAGCACCACCAGCTCCGGCCGCTCCTTCTCCAGCGCCGCCCAGAAGGCCGCGCCGTCGGCAAAGCCCCGCGCCTCGAAGCCGGTGGAATTCAGGGCGTATACCTCGATGTCTCGGATGCTGGCGTCGTCCTCCACGCACCAGATCATGGGTCACTCCTCCTTGTGTACGCCTGTGACGGAAAACTCCACCCACTCGGCGATATTGGTGGCATGGTCGCCGATGCGCTCCAGATACTTGGCGATCATCAGCAGATCCAGCGCCGTGCCGCCCTCCTCCGGGTCGGCGGCGATGCGACGGATCAGTGCCTGCTTCACCTTTTCAAAATAGTCGTCCACCGTGTCGTCGGCGGCGATGACCTGCTCGGCCAACGACACATCCTGCCGCACATAGGCATCCACGCTGTCGCTGACCATGCCGATGGCGGCCTCCGCCATCTTGCGCAGCAGCGCGTGGCTCTCCGCCGGTACGCCCTCCAGATACAGCACGATCTCAGCGATGTCGTCGGCCTGATCGCCGATGCGCTCCATGTCCGTGATCATCTTCAGCGCGGCGGAAATACGCCGCAGGTCGCCGGCCACCGGCTGCTGGTGCAGCAGCAGCCGCAGGCACAGGTTTTCAATGTCCCGCTCCTTCCGGTCGATGTCCCGATCCAGCGGCGGCACCTGCTGCGCCAGCGTCTTGTCCCCCGTGGTCAGCGCCCGGGAGGCCAGCGCGATTACCCGCTCACACAGCGCGCCCATCTCGATGAGCTCCCGGTGCAGCTGGGCCAGCTGCTCGTCAAAACGGCTCCTCATTATCCAAACCTCCCCGTGATGTAGTCCTCGGTCTTCTTCTGCGACGGCGTGGAGAACATCTTCTCCGTATCATCGTACTCGATCAGCTCACCCAGCAGGAAAAACGCGGTTCGGTCGGAGATACGCAGCGCCTGCTGCATATTGTGTGTCACGATAACGATAGTGTACCTTTTTTTCAGTTCCATTGCAAGTTCTTCTATCTTTGATGTGGAGATGGGATCCAGCGCGGAGGTAGGCTCGTCCATCAGCAGCACCCGCGGCTCCACCGCCAGCGCCCGTGCGATGCACAGCCGCTGCTGCTGGCCGCCGGACAGCCCCAGCGCGTTCTTCTTCAGCCGATCCTTCACCTCGTCCCAGATGGCCGCCGACCGCAGGGACTGCTCTACGAGCTCGTCCAGCTTGGCCCGGTTCCGCACGCCGTGGGTACGGGGCCCGTAGGCCACATTGTCGTAAATGCTCATGGGGAACGGGTTGGGCTTCTGGAACACCATGCCCACCTGCCGCCTCAGCTCGTTGACATCCACATCCGCCGCGAAGATGTCCTTTCCGTCGTAGCGCACCGTACCCTCGATGCGCACGCCGGGCACCAGATCGTTCATCCGATCCAGCGTCTTGAGGAACGTGGACTTGCCGCAGCCGGACGGCCCGATCAGGGCGGTGATGCTCTTTTCCGGGATGTCCATGCTCACATGGTGCAGCGCCTGCGTACTGCCGTACCACAGATCCAGCCCCTCCACCGTGATGATATCACTCATAGGCTCCTCCGTTTCTTGAAATACCGCCCCGTCAGGGACGCCGCCAGGTCGATGAGCAGCGCCAGCGCCATCAGGATGGCGGCGATGGCGAAGGCCACGTCGAACTCGCCCTGCTCCTTGGCGTAGACGTACAGCGCCACCGACAGCGTGGCGCCGGCATTGTTCAGCGTCTCGCCCAGACTGCCGTACAGTGCGTGGGCGAAGCCCGCCGTGTACAGAAGCGCCGCCGTCTCGCCCAGAATACGGCCCACCGCCAGGATGCACCCGGTCAGCACGCCGTCCACGCAGCCCGGCAGCACCACCGTCCGGATGGTGCGCCACTTCCCGGCGCCCAGCCCCAGCGCACCCTCCCGGTAGCTCTGGGGCACGGTCTTGAGGCTCTCCTGCGTGGTGCGCATGATGGTGGGCAGGTTCATGATGACCAGCGTCATCGCGCCGGCGATCAGGGACTTCTTCATCCCCAGGAACTGGCAGAAGAACATCTGCCCCACCAGTCCGTAGATGATGGACGGAATGCCCGACAGCGTCTCCGCCGTGTACTCGATGGCGGCTGCCAGCCGCCGGTTCCGTGCGTACTCCGTCAGATACACCGCCGCGCACACGCCCACCGGCAGCACCACCACCAGCGTGGTCAGCACCATGCACACGGTGCTGATGATGTCCGGCAGGATGCCGATGGTGCCCTCCAGATAGCTGGGCTTGGTGCGCAGCAGCGCCCAGCTCAGGTTGGGAACGCCCTTGACCAGCACATATATAACAAGGAACGCTGCCAGCGCGCAGGTCAGCGCCGCGCACAGCACCATCAGGCACCGCATCACCGCGCTCCATACACGCCGCCGGGCGGAAAAATTCGTCTTGTCCATGTCTTACTTCTCCTTACTGCGCTTCAGGGAAAAATTCAGCGCCGCGTTGATGAGCATGATGAACAAAAACAGCACCAGCGCGATGGAAAACAGCGCCTGCCGCTGCAGTCCCGCCGCCGCATAGCCCATCTCGCTGGCCACAGCCGTGGTCAGGAACCGCACGCTCTCGAACAGGGATGGCATGTTGGGCCGGTTTCCGGACACCATCATTACCGCCATGGCCTCGCCGATGGCACGGCCCACACCCAGCACCACCGCCGCCGCGATACCGCTGCGGGCGGCAGGCACGGATACCCGGAACCACGTCTCCGTGGCGGTGGCTCCCAGCGCCAGCGAGGCGTCCTCGTACTCCTTGGGCACTGCCTCCAGCGCTGTCATCGCCACGTTGATGATGGACGGCAGGATCATGATGGCCAGCACGATGATGGCAGCCAGCAGTCCCGAGCCGTCGGGAATATGGAAGATCCGTCGGATCCCCGGCACCAGCACCAGCATGCCCACCAGACCGTACACCACCGATGGGATGCCTGCCAGCAGGCTCACCGCCGACGAGACTGCGGACTTTAGCCCCGGCGGCGCCATCTTTGCCAGAAACACGGCGGTCATGAACCCCACCGGCACGCCCAGCAGGATGGCCCCCGCCGTGCCGTACACGCTGGTGAGGATAAAGGGCAGGATCCCGAACTGCGGTGTGGCCGCGTTGGAGTCCCACACCGGCCCGAACAGGAACTTCACCAGCCCGATCTCCCGTATGGCCGGGATGCCGGAGATGATGAGGTAGACCGAGATCAGCAGCACGCAGCCTACCGTCACCAGCCCCATCAGCAGGAACCAGCCGTGTATGGCGTTTTCCATAAATCGTTTCGCTTTCATGTGCGTACCTCCGCATACGGGGCAAGGCGGCGCCCGTTTCCGGACGTCGCCTGCCGCGCCTTACTTTCAGTTGGCCGCTACCGCGCCGGCCTTGGCGATGATGTCCGCCGCGTCAGCGGAGGTGGCGTAGTCGAAGAAGGACTGCGCCGCAGAGGAAAGTGCCTTGCCCTCCACCGTCACCAGCACGAAGGGACGCTGCACCTTGTAGCTGCCGTCCTTGACGCTGGCCTCGCTGGGCGTCACGCCGTCCACGTTTAGGGCCTTCACACTGTCCTTGATGGAGGCCAGGGACGCATAGCCGATGGCATCGGGGTTCTGGCTCACTGTGGTGATCACGTCGCCGGTGGAGGTCAGCTCCTGCCGGTACTGACACTTGTCCTTGGTGCCGGTGATGGACTCGAAGCCGTCGCGGGTGCCGCTGGCCGCCTCGCGGCCGATGAGCACCACCTGCGCGTCATTACCGCCCACGTCCTTCCAGTTGGTGATCTCGCCGGTATACAGCTGGGCGATCTGCTCCAAGGTCAGGTCGCTGACAAGGTTGTCGGGGTGTACGATGATGGCGATGCCATCGTAAGCCAGCACCGTCTCCTGCAGGCCGGCCGCCTTCTCCTCGTCCTTCAGGGCGCGGGAGGAAAGGCCGATGTCGCAGGTGCCCTCCTGCACGGCGGTGATGCCCGCGCCGGAGCCGGTGGGGTTGTAGTTCACGGTGACGTCCTTGTTGGCCGCCATATAGGACTCGCTCAGCGCGCCGATGACCTTCTCCATGGAGGTGGAGCCGTCGGTGGACACCGTACCGCTGACCGCCGCCGCGCCGCCGTTATCGGCGCTGTCTCCGCCATTGTTGGCGTTGTCGTTGTTGGTCTGATTGCCGCAGCCCGCCAGCAGCGCCAGCGCCATCACCGCGGTCAGTGCGAATGCCATGATCTTCTTCATAAAAGCATTACCTCGTTTCACATGTTTTTTGGATATCTCCTGTGTATGCTCTCATTGTAGAAAGACCATGTAAAGTGAAAAATCACACCTTTGTAAAATCCGCGTAAACTGCAAAAAGCAGCCCCGTCCCCGGAAGCTGCACACGACGCAAAACCGCCCTCCGGCCAGTGGCCGGAGGGCGGTTCGGTATGCGTTATACGATTCAGGGACGGCAGGCGCTTACTTGCCCATGCTCATCTGAGCGGCGACCTCAGCGGCGAAATCCTCCTGCTTCTTCTCGATGCCCTCGCCGGTCTGGAAGCGCACGGCGTCCACGAACTTCACGGAGCCGCCCAGCTTCTTGGCCGCGTCGGCCACGTACTTCTCCACGGAGCCCTGGAAGATGTCGCTGCGGACGAACTCCATCTGCATCAGGCAGTTCTCCTCGTAGAACTTGTTCATCTTGCCCATGACGATCTTCTCCTTGACGGCCTCGGGCTTGGAGGCCATCTTGGGATCGGTGTCCATCAGGGCCAGCGCGATCTTCTTCTCCTCGGCCAGCACCTCGTCCGTCACCTGAGACTTGTCCCAGAAGCGGGGGTTCAGGGCCGCGATCTGCATGGCAATGTTCTTGCCGATCTCGGTGGCGTCGATGCCGCCCTCCACGGCCAGATTCACCAGCACGCCGATCTTGCCGCCAGCATGGACGTAGCCCACGCTGGTGTTCTCGGCAAAGCGGATGAAGCGGCGGATCTGCAGGTTCTCACCGATGGACATGACCTTCTCGGGCATGGTCTCGGACACGGTCAGGTCGCTGCCCACATACTTGCAGTTCATCAGCGCGTCCACATCGGCGGGGTTCTGCTCGGCGATGACCTTGGCAATGTCCTTCACAAAGGCCACGAACAGGTCGCTCTTGGCGCAGAAGTCCGTCTCGCAGTTGACCTCCACCACGACGCCCACGCCGTTCTCGGTCAGCGCATAGGACATACCCTCGGCGGCGATGCGGCCGGCCTTCTTGGCAGCCTTGGCCAGACCCTTCTCGCGCAGCCACTCAACAGCCTTATCCATATCGCCGTCGCACTCGACCAGTGCCTTCTTGCAGTCCATCATACCCACGCTGGTCATCTCGCGCAGGGTCTTCACATCAGCAGCAGTAAAAGCCATTTTTGTTTCCTCCTGTAAAATATTGGTTGAAAAAGGGGCAGGGACACTTCCCTGCCCCGTGAGATTACGCGGTGTTATTCCAGACTTACTCGGCGTCCTTGGCCTCGGCGGCCTCCTCGTTCTGCTCGCCCTGACGGCCCTCGATCATGGCGTTGGCCATAACGGAAGCGATCAGCTTGATGGCGCGGATGGCGTCATCGTTGCCGGGGATGGGGTAATCGATCTCGTCGGGATCGCAGTTGGTATCGGCGATGGCCACAACGGGAATGCCCAGACGGTGCGCCTCGGCGATGGCGTTGCGCTCCTTGCGGGTGTCCACGATGAACAGCGCGCCGGGCAGCTTCTTCATTTCCTTCACGCCGCCCAGATACTTCTCCAGCTTCTCGATCTCGCCCAGGTGCTTGATGACTTCCTTCTTGGGCAGCATGTCGAAGGTACCGTCAGCCTGCATGGTCTTCAGCTGGTTCAGACGGTCGATACGGGTGCGCATGGTCTTGAAGTTGGTCATCATGCCGCCCAGCCAGCGGGCGTTGACGTAGTACATGCCGCAGCGGGTCGCCTCGTCCTTGATGGCCTCCTGGGCCTGCTTCTTGGTGCCCACGAACAGCAGGGACTGGCCGTTCTCAGACAGCTGACGCACGAAAGCATAGGCCTCCTCCAGCTTCTTGACGGGCTTTGCGGCACCCCTAAACAGACCAATGAGGGTGGTGCCGGTGGAGATCATAAAGAACACAAAGAACAGGAGGATATCCACGATGAGGGCCCCGGTGCGGCCCAGCCAGCGCAGCGGGTACACACCAAACAGAATGGCGCATGCGCCGCCCCCGGTAAGGGCGGTGCCGCCGCGGTACAGAGCCTTGATGCTCTCGGCAAAGGTGCCCTCCGCGGCGCTGCCGCCGATGATATGGGTGATGCCGCACAGCAGCAGGACCATCAGCACCACGCTGGCGCTTTTGAGCCCCGGCGTGATGGCGGTGCGGTCCATGGTCAGCAGCACGGCCACGATCATCATAAGCGGGCCCATAAGATAGCAGCACCAGCCCATCAGGCCGCGCAGCACATTATGTACGGTATTCCAGGCGTTATCGCCGGGGATGGCCGCCAGCAGAAGCAGCAGCACCCCCAGCGCAAAGAGGATGATCGCATTGAGCTCCCGCTTGGCCTGCAGTTGCGCCTTGGTGGGCTTTTTGGCTGCCGGTTTGCGTTTTTTTGCCGTTGATTTTTTGGTAGTAGCCATAGTAGGGTTGGTTCTCCTTTCCCTTGGTTCCCTGCACCAAAAAGCAGGGCGGCGGCTCACCCCCTGTCCGGAAACCGGACAAGGGAAAAGCCGCTTTCATATGTACTCTCTTTATTTGGATTTTTTCTTTTGGAGGCGGTTTTCGTACCGGTCCCCCAGCTGGAAGGTGAGCATCTCCCGGAAATCCGCCAGGTCCTCGGCGGAGAGGCAACGCTTGGGGATGAGCAGTGCGCTCTGCTTGCCCAGGAACATGAAGAAATACTCAGCGGTCTCGTACATATTCATGATGTTGTTCCAGGCGTGCAGCGCGGTGGTACCGGCCTGTTCATCCAGCACATTGATGCCGTTATCATTGAATACATAGCGCATGGTGTGGCCGATGAAGGTCTTATCATTCTTGATAAAGCGGCGGGCAGAAAGCTCCGGCAGGAGGAACGCACCCAGCACGGCGATGACCGCCACAATGGTGATAATGGTGGGCTTTTGGTTTACCTTAAAATCGGCATAGACACCGACGATGGCGATGAGCAATAGCAGAATGTTCATCATCACGCTGTTTTTATTTTTTCCGTTGGTCATAAAGCGGGTAAGGGCCAGGTAGTCTCTGCCCTCCATAACGGCTTCGGCTCTGATTTCAATATCCATGGTTTTCAGTGTCCTTTCACAAGATGTAGTATAGGGAAGGCGCAGTATATTTTAATGGATAAGACCGGTGATAAACGCCTGAACTGCGTTGCCGGTCAGTTTTTCCACAATACCCAGAATCACAACAATGCTGCCCAGCACCAATGTGTAAACGGCAAAGATCCGGAATTTATCGCTCTTGATGAGATAATTGACTAGGCGGATGGCCAAAAGGCCGAAGATGAGCGCTGCTGCCATGCCGATAAGGGCGGTGCCCCACTCGATGCCGATGCCGGCCGTGGCCGCGTCGTGCAGATCCAGGATGCCGGCCGCCAGCACTGCAGGCAGGCCCAGAATGAAGGAATAGGATACAGCGTAGCTGCGTTCCAGCCCGCACAGCTGCCCCACCGAAATGGTGGAACCGGAGCGGGAGATGCCGGGCAGGGTGGCAAAGAGCTGCGCCACACCGATGGCCAGGGCGTGCTTGCCCTTCATGGTGGAGGCGTCCCGGTGACCACGGGGGGCGCGGTCCGCCAGGAAGAGCAGCGCCGAGGTGATGAGGAAGCAGATGCCCTCCACCAGAATGTCGTTATCGGCGCTGACCGAGGTGATAAGCTCCTGCAGCGGCAGCACCAGCAAAAGCGGCACGCAGGAAAGGATCAGAAGATACAGCATGCGGCGGTAAGGGGTGGCCTTCTGCTTAAAGAGCCGGCCACGGAACAGATCGGCAAACAGCAGGAAGAATTCCTTAAGGAGCTGCCACACGGTAGGCCAAAAGGCAATGATGACCGCCAGCAGCGTGCCCAGGTGCAGCATGACCGAAAAAGTAACGCTGCTTTCGGAGTTGATGCCGGTGAAGTACTGATACAGTGAAAGATGGCCGGAGGATGAGACCGGCAGGAACTCGGTAAGGCCCTGCAGGATCCCCTGTAAAATGGCGCTGAGAATGCTCATGATGTTGGTTTTCTCCTCTTGATGTGGCTATGTAAATGCCCCAAAAGGGCATTATTTACGATCGGTAGCTTTGGCCGGGCTGCAGCGACGGCTTGAGATAGGCAGCGGGATCGGTGGAACAAATACCCTGCACGGTACGAAGGCCATCCGCATCCGTCATCACCTGCACCCAGCCCTCCGGGCAGGGCAGCCACTCACTTTCGGGCAGCTCCTGCAGGGGCAGCAGTGCTTCCGGCGGCAATATGGTGTGGATCACTTTGCGGCCCCCTTTGCAGGCGGCTCCTTGTCGGGTTTTGCCTTGGGCGGGCGGCCGCGGCGGGGCTTTTTCCTGCCGTCCTCCTCATCAATGAGATCATAGAGCTTGCCCAGGGCATCCTGCAAGCCGCCCAGTTCATCGATGAGGCCCACCTGCACCGCGCCCTCGCCATCCAGCACCGTGCCGATATCCATGACCAGCTCGCCGTTATTCATCATCAGCTCCCGGAATTTTTCGGGCCGGATGCGGCTATTGGCAGTGACGAAGCCTGTGATGCGCTCCTGCATTTTATCGAAGTAGGAGAGGGTCTGCGGAACGCCCAGCATCACGCCGTTCATCCGCACGGGGTGGACGGTCATGGTGGCGGTGGGGGCGATGAAGCTGTACCGGGTGGAAACGGCCAACGGCACACCAATGGAATGTCCCCCGCCCAGCACCAGCGAGACGGTGGGGGTCTTCATACCGCTCAGCAGCTCGGCAATGGCCAGGCCTGCCTCCACATCGCCGCCGACGGTATTCAAGATGACCAGCAGCCCTCGGATGCTCTGGTCCTCCTCGATGGCGACCAGCTGCGGGATGACATGCTCGTACTTGGTGGTCTTGTTCTGCGGGGGCAGGATATAGTGCCCCTCGATCTGGCCAATAATGGTCAAGCAATGGATCTTATGCCGGCCGCCCTCGGTGGTCACGCTGCCGGAGTGATAGATCGCCTCGCTGCGGCGCTCCTCCTCATTTGCTTCCGGCTGGTTCTGCTCCTCATTTTGGGGGGCAGTGGATGCTTTTTTCTGCGGCATGGTTTTGGCTCCTCCCTATGGGTTTTACCCATAGTGTGAACCATTCCCGGCCGCTTTATTCCGGTTTAGTAGCCCTTGATCCCCTCGATGGAATCATCGTGGGCTACCCATTCCTCATCCACCTCAAAGGTGCGGTAGGTATCACGGGTATCCCGCACAATGACCCGCTCGATGCCGGCATTGATGATCATACGCTTGCAAAGGGAGCAGGGCGCCGCGGCCTCCACATAGCCGCCGGTGCGGTTTTCCAGCCCCACCAGGTACAGGGTGGCACCCAGCATCTCGCTGCGGCTGGCATTGATGATGGCGTTCTGCTCGGCATGGACGCTGCGGCAGAGCTCATAGCGCTCGCCGCGCGGCACCTGCAGCTTTTCACGGGTACAGTAATGCAGCTCATTGCAGTTGGCACGGCCGCGGGGGGCGCCCACATAGCCGGTGGAGATGATGGTATCATTCTTGACGATGACCGCGCCGAAGTTGCGGCGCAGACAGGTGCCGCGCTCGAGTGCAACCTGCGCCATGTCGAGGTAGTAGTTTGTTTTGTCCCGACGGTCCATTTTTGTTTCCTCCTTCTATATAGGAAAACCTGTTAGGTTTGATTGCGTTATTTTCACA
>OLSA01003496.1_pt1 | contig 10917 bp, 8 predicted proteins | sample 1672731 | NCBI WGS metagenome assembly OLSA01 (sample SAMEA3136718, study PRJEB25190) | human gut metagenome | biome: human gut; feature: human-associated habitat; material: faeces | place: Austria | collected 2013
GGTGCGGCACAGGACGCCGCATCGGCTCTGCGGGCGGAGGCCCCGGCCGACACCGCTCCGGCTGCGGACGGGGAGCCCGCACGGCTCGTCTCCGGCCGCCGCTACGTGGTGTTGGGAGTATTCAGTACACCCGAAAATGCCGCCCGGGCCGCACAGCTCGCACGCGAGAAGGAGGGTTCGTTCCGCTGCGGCGTCTACCGCTTCGGCGCGAAGTTCATGGTTTCGCCCTTCGAGTCGGAGGATGCCGAAGCCTGCACGCTCTTCATCCGCGCCCATGCGGAGACCTTCCCCGGCATGTGGACCTACACCGCTCGATGATGTCGCTCGCCGAAGGGATCATCCGCCTGATCGACCGGTTCTACCTGCCGCCCCTTGCCGCGCTGATGCCCCGTCAGACGTTCCGCTACGCCGTCTGCGGCTGCGTGACCTACCTGGCGTTCGATCCCGTGTGCTACTTCCTGATCTACAACTACGTCGTCGCCCACCGCTTCTTCGACCTGGGCGTGGTGGTGCTCTCGCCCCACATCGCGGCGATGCTGCTCGTCTTCCCCTTCACCTTCTTCTGCGGATTCTGGCTTAACCGCAACGTTGCCTTCCGCAACTCCCCCGTGCGGACGCATGCGCAGTTGCTGCGTTACCTGCTCTCGATCATCGGCTCCATCGGGCTGACCTATGTGGGCATGAAATTCTTTGTCGAGCTGTGCGGCCTCTGGCCTACGCCGGCCAAGGTGGTCACCACGCTGGCGACGACCGTCTACAGCTACCTCGCCGCCAAGTATTTCACCTTCCGCCACGCCGACAAGGCATAATCACCCTTTTCCCGTCTTCGGCGGAGCGGGTAGCGGGGTGGCGAATTTCTGATTTTGAGACGTAGCTCTCCGGATATGCCGCTCGCGGGAAGGCGTGGCCGCTCCGGCGACGGGCTTGTTACCGGCGGTTCTCCTCCTTGAGTTTCTGCAGTTCGTACATCCGGTCGCGGAACTTCGCCGCGGCGAGGAAATCCAGCGACTTGGCCGCCCGTTCCATCTCTTCGCGGGCCCGGGCGATCAGCACGTCGAGGTCCTCGCCCGGTCCGGGCAGTCCCGCCGTGGCGACGGCCGTGCGGGTGCTTGTCGTGGGGTGGCCCGTTTTCGAGGCGGTGTAGCCCTTTGCCACGTCGGCCGCCACGGCGTAGTGCTCCTCGACGATGGGGTAGGCCGTGAGGTCGGCCGGGGCCTCGGTGCGGCCCGCCAGCAGGGTGCTCTGCCCCGTGCCGCTCTTCTGGGCGCGGCGCGGGAGCATGCCGTGCTCCATGTTGTAGCGGACCTGGATTTCGCGGCGGCGGTTGCTCTGCTCGATGGCGTAGCGCATCGACTCGGTGCAGGTGTCGGCGTAGAGGATCACGTTGCCCTGCGAGTGGCGCGCGGCGCGCCCGGCGATCTGCGTGAGCGAGCGCACGTTGCGCAGGAACCCCTCCTTGTCGGCGTCGAGAATCGCCACGAGGGCCACCTCCGGCAGGTCGAGCCCCTCGCGCAGCAGGTTCACGCCCACGAGCACGTCGAAGAGCCCGGCGCGCAGGTCCTCGAGAATCTGGATGCGCTCGAGCGTGTCGACATCCGAGTGGATGTAGCGGTTGCGCACCCCCACGCGGTCGAAATATTTCGAGAGCTCCTCGGCCATGCGCTTGGTGATGGTCGTGACGAGCACCTTGTCGTCGTGCTTCACGCGCTTGTCGATCTCCTCGATCAGGTCGTCGATCTGGTTGACCGTCACGCGCACCTCCAGCGGCGGGTCGACAAGTCCCGTGGGGCGGATCAGCTGCTCGACGACCACCCCCTCGCTCTTCATCAGCTCCCAGTCGGCGGGCGTGGCGCTCACGTAGATCGACGTGCCCTGCAGCTGCTCGAACTCGGCGAAGGTCAGCGGGCGGTTGTCCTTGGCGGCCGGGAGGCGGAAGCCGTACTCGACGAGGTTCTCCTTGCGGGCCCGGTCGCCGCCGTACATGGCGTGCACCTGCGGCAGGGTCACGTGGCTCTCGTCCACGACGAGCAGGTAGTCCTTCGGGAAGTAGTCGATCAGACAGAAGGGGCGCGTCCCGGCGGCCCGTCCGTCGAAGTAGCGCGAGTAGTTCTCGATGCCGGGGCAGTAGCCCAGCTCCTTGATCATCTCCAGGTCGTACTCCACGCGCTGCTTGATACGCTGCGCCTCGGTCATGCGTCCCTCGCGCTCGAAGTGCTCGATCTGCTTGCCCAGGTCGAGGTAGATCTGCTGCACGGCGGCGTGGATGCGCTCCTTGGTCGTGACGAAGAGGTTGGTGGGGTAGATCGTCAGCGTGTCGAGCGACGAGATGCGCTGCCCGGTCACGGGGTCGATGATCTGGATCGCCTCGATCTCGTTGTCGAAGAACATCACGCGGAAGCACTGGCTGCCGAACTCGCCGAAGGCCGCCATGATGTCGACCGTGTCGCCGTTGACACGGAAGGTCGCCGGTTCGAGGTCGCGCTCGGTGCGCGTGTAGAGCGCCTCGACGAGCTTGTAGAGAAAGTGCTTGTAGCTGACCACCTGCCCGACCTTCACGGTGATGGCCGTGGCGTGAAAGTCGGCCGGGTTGCCGCAGCCGTAAAGGCACGAGACGCTCGAGACGACGATCACGTCGCGCCGCCCCGAGAGGAGCGTGGCAACGGTTTGCAGACGCATCTTCTCGATGTCGGCGTTGATCGAGAGGTCCTTTTCGATATAGGTGTCCGTCGCCGGGAGGTAGGCCTCCGGCTGGTAATAGTCGTAGTAGGAGACGAAGTACTCGACGGCATTCTCGGGAAAGAAGTTCTTGAATTCGCCGTAGAGCTGCGCCGCGAGGGTCTTGTTGTGGCTCAACACCAGCGTCGGACGCTTCAGCTCGGCGATGACGTTGGCCACCGTGAAGGTCTTGCCCGAGCCGGTGACGCCCAGCAGCGTGTTGTGCTTCGAGCCGTGGCGGATCGCGCCGACGAGCTGTGCGATGGCCTCCGGCTGGTCGCCCATCGGGGCGTAGTCCGATACGAGTTTGAAATCCATGCAGCAAAGGTAGTGATAAAATGAAAGAGTTTTCCATTTCTTGCCGCTTTTCTGCGCCCTGCCGCGGCGGCCCGCCGCCTTCGGTGCCGTCTGCAGGCCGTACCTGCCCCCACGCCCCGTTCCGACGGGGGGCTTTGCGATTCAGGGGCAGAAGCTCCCCGGATGTCTGCTGACGAGATCAGAGGTCGGAATACCGGCCGGGCCGCAGAAGCATGTGGCTGAAACAGAGGATACCATGCGGCGGTAAGGCGCCGTCGGGACCCTGGGCGTTCATCGCACCGGGACGCGGTGCCGGTCGTATTGTACGGGGTGATGGAGATTTTTAACGCCGAATCGCTCCGCTTTCGGCCGATTATTCCTACCTTTGTAGGCTATGATTGATCCCGAAACAGTAGACCGCATCTATGCCGCCGCCAATATCGTCGATATTGTCAGCGACTACGTCACGCTCCGGCGCAAGGGGGTGAACTACGTGGCCTGCTGTCCGTTCCACAACGAGAAGACCCCGTCGTTCGTCGTCTCGCCCGCCAAGGGGCTCTTCAAGTGCTTCGGCTGCGGCAAGGGCGGCAACGCCGTCACCTTCCTCATGGAGCACGAGAGCCTGACCTATCCCGAGGCGCTGAAGATGGTGGCCAAGCGCTACGGCATCGAGGTCCACGAGAAGGAACTTTCGGAGGAGGAGGTGCGGCGCAACGACGACCGCGAGTCGATGTTCGCGCTGAACGGCTGGGCCGCGGAGTACTTCGCCAACTACCTCCACCACGAGGCGGAGGGGATGAACGTCGGCATGTCCTACTTCCGCCGCACGCGCGGGCTTACCGACGCCACGATCCGCAAGTTCGGGCTGGGCTTCTGCCCCGCGAAGGGCGACCGCATGTCGCAGGCGGCCCTTGCGGCGGGTTACAAGCGCGAGTTCCTGCTCTCGACGGGCCTGTCGCTGGTCAGCGAGCGCGACGGTTCGCTCTACGACCGCTTCCGCGACCGCGTGATCTTCCCCGTGCACAACATCTCGGGCCGTATCGTGGCCTTCGGCGGCCGCACGCTCCGCACGGACAAGGCCGTGGCGAAGTACCAGAATTCGCCCGAGAGCGAGATATACAGCAAGAAACGCGAACTCTACGGCCTCTACTTCGCCAAGAAGGCGATCCAGCAGCTGAACTTCGCGATCCTGGTGGAGGGCTACCTCGACGTGATCTCGATGCACCAGGCCGGGATCGAGAATGTCGTCTCGTCGTCCGGCACGTCGCTCACGACGGAGCAGATCCGCCTGCTCGGGCGCTTCACGAAGAACATCACGGTGATCTACGACGGCGATGCGGCGGGTATCCACGCCTCGCTGCGCGGCATCGACATGATCCTCAAGGAGGGGATGAACGTGCGCGTCGTGCTGCTGCCCGAGCCCGAGGACCCCGACTCCTTCGCCCGGGCCCACACGGCCGACGAGGTGCAGGAGTACATCCGCGCCAACGAGCAGGACTTCCTGGCCTTCAAGGCGCGGCTGCTGCTCAAGGATGCCGAGGGCGACCCGATCCGCAAGGCGGCGCTCATCGGCGACATGGTGCAGTCGATCGCCCAGATTCCCGATGCGATCCAGCGCTCGGTCTTCATCAAGGAGTGCGCGCGGATCATGGACATCGACGAGCAGATCCTCATCTCGGAGGTGGCGCGCAAGCGGCTGACCACGTCCGGAGACCGCGAGACGGACGAGTTCCTGCGCCGGCAGACCGTGCAGCGGCAGCGCGAGGCGGCGCAGCACGAGGTGGAGTATACGCGCCGCGTGGAGGCGGGGAGCAGCTTCGAGGCGCTCGAGCGTGAGATCGTGAAGTACCTGCTCAAGTTCGGCCACTGCTCGTTCGACTTCAAGGAGGGTCGCGAGATGGTGCCGTGCAACGTCGCCGAGGTGATCTTCGGGGAGTTGAGCGACGACAATATCACCTTCCGCAACCCGGTCTACGCCAAGATCATGGCCACGTACCGCGCACAGTGGGAGCAGACGGGCCCGGGGGTGGAGGTCCCCGTGCGGCTCTTCCTGAACCATGTCGACCCGGAGGTGTGCAACGCGGCGGTCGACCTGCTGACGGCCGACGACAACTACGTTGCCAGCGAGCTGTGGCGCCGCAAGGAGGTGCATGTCGAGAGCGAGGCGGAGATGCTGGCCGTGGGGGTGCCGAAGGCGGTGACGCTCTACAAGTCGAAGGTCATCGACTCGCTCATCAAGGAGCTCAACGCCCGGCTGGCGGACGATACGCTCGCCGATGCCGAGCAGGAGGAGGTGCTGCGGCGCCTGGACGGCTACAACCGCGTCAAGGTGCAGATCGCGCACAAGCTCCGGCGGCTGATCCTCTGACGGCGGGAAGAAAAAAGAGGGGCGGATGCCGGGTTGTACGCGCATCACTGCGCATACGGTGTGCAAACAGAAAATAAACAGAAAGATGTGTAAAACATATCAAAGATAATAGTTACCTTGGACCGATACCCGCCCCGGTATCGTGTGTCGCAAGATGTATGCCGATTTTGAATATATGGGAGAACAAAAGAAGATAAATATCCGCAACAAGCGCGCGACCTTCGACTACGAGATTCTCGAAGAGTGGGTTGCGGGCGTCGTGCTGGTCGGGACCGAGATCAAGTCGATCCGCGCCGGCAAGGCCTCGATGAGCGATTCGTTCTGTTATTTCGACAAGGGCGAACTGTGGATCCGGGGCGTCAACATCGCCGAGTACGCCTGGGGCACGTGCAACAACCACGCGCCGCGCCGCGACCGCAAGCTGCTGCTCACGCACCGCGAGCTGGAGAAGCTGCAGCGGGCGTCGCAGGACCGCGGGCTGACGATCGTGGGGCTGCGGCTCTTCCTGAACGAGCGCGGCCTGGCGAAGATCGTGATCGGCCTGGCCCGCGGCCGCAAGAGCTACGACAAGCGCGAGTATCTGAAGGAGAACGATGCGCGCCGCGAGATGGACAAGGCGATGAAGAACTACCGGCGGTAGCGGCCGCAAAAACAACACAGCGAAGATGAAAACGAAGATCGTGTTTCTGGATGTCGACGGAACGCTCGTGAGCTTCCGCACGCACCGCGTGCCCGATTCGGCCCTCGAGGCCCTGCGCCGCGCCCATGCGCGGGGCGTCAGGCTCTTCATTGCCACGGGCCGGGCGGTCGGGGACCTCGAACCCGTCGCCGCGATTCCCTACGACGGGGTCGTCGGACTGAACGGTGCCGACTGCGTGCTGCGCACCGGTGAGGTCATCGCCCGCCGGCCCATTCCGCAGGAGGCGTTCGAGCGGGCCATGGCGCTCTCCGACGAACTGGGCTTCCCGGTCGGGCTCGAACTCGACGGCGGGGTCTACGTCAACCGCATGTCGCCGGCCGTCACGGAGCTGGCCGCGCAGGTGGCGCACCCCGTGCCCGAGCTGACCGACCTGCGGGAGCTCTTTGCACGGACCGTGTGCTGCCAGATGTGCTTCTATCTGGACGAGGCGCTCGAACGGCGCGTGATGGAGCAGCTGCCCGGGCTGTCGACCAACCGCTGGAGCCCGCTCTTTACGGATGTCAACGTGCGCGGCGTGGACAAGGCGTCGGGCATCGCCGCCGTGACCGGCTACTTCGGCCTGTCGCGTGACGAGACCATGGCCTTCGGCGACGGTGGCAACGACGTCGTGATGCTGCGTGCCGCCGGGATCGGCGTGGCGATGGGCAACGGCAGCGCCGCGGCCCGCGAGGCGGCCGATTACATCACGGCGGACATCGACGACGACGGCCTGCGGCGGGCGCTGGAGCACTTCGGCGTGATATAGAACCCGGGCCTGCGCCGCCGAAGGTGGGCGGCTGTGCCCGGAGAAGGTTTTGCAGACAAAAAATATTGAGATATGAGTTTGATATTGTGTATCGAGACCGGCACGGACATCTGTTCGGTCGGTATTGCCAAGGACGGCGAGCTGCTCTCGCTGCGTGAGAGCGACGAGGGGCGCGACCATGCCCGCATGGTGGGGGTCTTCGCCGACGAACTGTTCCGCGAGACGGGCATTGCGCCCGACGACCTGGATGCCGTGGCCGTGGGCAAGGGGCCCGGCTCCTACACCGGACTGCGCATCGGCGTCTCCTTTGCCAAGGGGCTCTGCTACGGGTTGCAGAAGCCGCTGCTGGCCGTCGGGTCGCTCGACGCCCTGACCGAAGTGGCGCGCGAGGACTACGAGGCGGGCATCATCTCGGTTGAGCACTGGGAGGATGCCGTGCTCTGCCCGATGGTCGACGCCCGCCGCATGGAGGTCTACGCGCAGCTCTTCGATGTGCGGGGACAGGCATTGAGCGGGGTCTCGGCCGAGGTGATCGGACCCGAAAGTTTTGCGGAGTACCGTGCCGGTGACCGGCCGTTCGTTATCTTCGGCAACGGGGCCCGCAAGTGTGCCGACGTGCTGACGGGCGCGACGCTCGTTGAAGTGACCCCCTCGGCGCGCGGTCTGGTCCGCCTGGCGCAGGCGGCGCTCGAGGCCGGTCGGACGGAGGACATCGCCTACTTCGAGCCCTTCTACCTGAAGGATTTTGTGGTGACGACCTCCAAAAAACGGCTCTTCTGACGCGCACCTCCGGTTCCGACGCGAAGATGACCCGCGACGAAGTGGTGCGGATGCTCTCCGAGCGTGTCGGCGGGGACTTTGCCAGCGAGATGGCCCGCCGGGTCGTGGAGGCCGATGCGGTCGCGGCGCTCTATGCCGTGGCGACCGATCCCGCCGCAGCCCTGCAGCGCCCGTTGCGCGAGAAGGTTGCCTTCCGGAGCGCCTATGTGCTTGAGCGGCTCTATTTCCGCTGGCCCGAGCGCTTCATGCCCCATGCGGAGCGGTTTTGTGAGCGGGACTTCGCCGCAGCGTCGGGAATGAGCGCCCGCCGCTGTTTCGGCAAGATCATGGCCGACCTGCTGCGGCGGTTCCGGCCTTCGGATGAGGCGGCGGAGCGAATCGCCGAGGCGGCGGCCGAGTGGCTGGCCGATCTGTCGTCGCCCGTGGCGGTGAAGGTCCGGGCCTTCGAGGTGCTGGAGCACTGCCGGGACCGGGTTGCCTGGGTCGACGGGGCGTGGAGCGACCTGCTGGACCTCTTTGCCCGGAATGCGTCACCCGGAATCACCTGTCGGCTGCGGCGCCTGCAGGAAAAGAACTGTTGAAACTGTCCCGCCAATGTAAAGCCCCCGGAGTTGTTCCGGGGGCTTTTGTTTGTGTTTGCGAAGCGATTGCTGCGGAGCGGAGGCAGGGTGGCGGCAGGGCTGCCGTGGAGTTGCGGCGGGACGGCGAACGCTTGACCTGTCGCGGTTGGCGGCGGCGAACGGGCGGCTCGTCACGTCCGGTGGCGGCGACCGGTTGGCCCGTTACGGTTGGCGGTGACGACCGGTTGGTCCGTTACGGTCGGCGGCGGCCCGAGAAGGTCTGCCCGAGGTTACTTTTCCGCGGCGTCCGCCGGATTTGCCGGATTTGCGGTACCCTCCGGAATTGCGGCGCTGCCGTCGTTGTCGCTCGGCTCGTCGTCGTTGCCTGCGGCCTCGAGCGTGCGGGCGTCGTGCTGCCGCTTGGTCTGGAGCCGCGCCGTGCGCCGCAGCCGCTCGCCCACGCGGATGATGTTGTCGTTGCCCGTGCAGAGGCGCTTGTGGGCATCCTCGTAGGCGCCGCGCGCCTTGTCGAGCGCCGCGCCGACATTTTCGAGCGATGAGGTGAAGGCCACGAGCTGCTCGTAGAGCTTCAGCCCGCATGCGGCGATCTCCTTCGTGTTCTTGTCCTGGTCGTTGTATTTCCACAGGTCGGCGACCATCTTCAGCAGCGCAAAGAGGTTCGTCGGCGACGAGATGATGACCTTCTTGTCGTAGGCGTCCGACCAGATCGCCGTGTCGTTCTGCAGGGCGGCGAGGAAGGCCGGTTCGTTGGGAATGAACATGATGACGAAGTCCGGGGAGTTCAGCCGCCGCTGGTACTCCTTGCGGCCGAGTTCGGTGACGTGCTGGCGCACCGAGGCCACGTGTGCCGCGAGGTGGCGTTGCCGCTCGGCCTCGGTCTCGGCCGACGTGTAGGCGACGAAGGCTGTGAGCGAGACCTTCGAGTCGATGACGATGTCCTTCTTTTCGGGCAGGTGCAGCACGACGTCGGGCCGCAGGTTGCGCCCCTCCTCGTCCTTGATGTTGTACTGCGTCTCGTAGTGGATGCCCCGTGTGAGGGCCGAACTGTCGAGGATCGTCTCCAGCAGCATCTCGCCCCAGTCGCCCTGTACCTTCGAGTTGCCCTTCAGCGCGCTGGTGAGGTTCTGCGCCTCGGTCGAGATCGTGCGGTTGAGCTCCATGAGCTGCTTCAACTCGGCCTTCAGCTCGCCGCGCTGCGAGGTGAAGAGCACCTCCTGCCACGACGAATCGTCGTAACCGGGCTTCATCCAGCCCGTGCGTTCGAGCGTCGCGTCGTAATCCTCGCCGCCGAAAATGCTGCTGTACGTCACCGGACTGGTCGTCGTGCGCCAGCTGCCGTCGCTGACAATCACGTCGTGCGTGCCGTCGGCATATTCGACGTCCACCTTGCAAATCATCATCGGGTAGCCGTAGGTCATCAGCAGTTTGTAGTAGCGTTCGCGCGGCACGTTGTACATGCCGTTGCCGAGCATCACGCCCAGCACGTTGGCGCCCTGCTGCAAACGGTCGGTCACGTCGAAGGGGACGTAGCAGACGATCTTGTCGTAGTCGCTCCACGCCGGATCGAGGAAGTTGTCGCCTACCTTGTCGCCGTTGATGAAGAACTCGAACTGCCCCAGACCCGAGACGTAGGCCATGGCCCGTTTCACAGGTTTCCGGACGTCGATCTCGCGACGGAACTGCGGCAGGCGGTTGGGTGCCGTGATGCGGTCGCCGATCGTGAGTTTGTTATACTCCTCGCCCGGCACCAGACGCAGGCTGTCGGGCTGCACCTCCATGGCGATCCAGCGGGCTCCCGACCATGCGTCGGGCGACATCAGCCCCGTCGAGAAGCGGTTGACCGGCATCCAGGGCGAGACTTCGCCCGCAGCGTTCCAGACGCGCACGCTCCAATAATACTCCTTGCCCGATTCGAGCGCCTTGCCCGCGTAAGGGATGTGGAGCGACTCCGCGCCCTTGGCCTTTACCCGCCACAGATTGCCGCGGCCGGCAGCGACGGCCGCACGGTCGTCGCCCACGATCAGTTCGTAGGCCGATTGCAGGAACCCGCGGTCGCGGGCGCTGATCTGCCACGAGAAACGGGGCGTCAGCGTATTGATACCCAGCGGTTCATCGCGGTATTCGCAACGGGGATTCACCACCGAAAAATCCTGCGCGGCCGCGCCCGCCGTCGAGCAGAGCAGCGCAAGCAGAAGGATTGTCCATTTTTTCATCGTCAGGTTTTCGTTTAAAGATTAATCGTTAGCCATTTTGATTGCAAGTTAGCCATTTTCCGCCGATCGGGGAGTATGTTTTTTGACATTTAAATTTCTAATTCTGACATTTCGGACGAAAGGAAAGAGAGCCTATCCGCCCCTCGCACCTCTACGGTTCGCCGCGGGCGGAGGAAACGGTACGAGCCGTTCAGGCGAGTTGCAGGCCGCCGCGCGGGGCGGAGAAACAGCCGTATCGTCCTGCGACATCGAAACGATTAGAAATCGAACGCGGGATACAATTGCGAACGGACACGAAAAACGGGGCGCCGAAACGCCCCGTATCTTACCGTCTTCTCCGGCCTCAAAGGTCGAGCGACCGCACCAGCCGCCGGTTGACCTCGTGCAGCCGGTCGACGTCGACCTTCACCACCTCGCGGTCGTAGGTCACCAACCCGTTGACCTCGCCCTCGACGTCGGTCGTCTGCGTATAGACCGCGGCGCTGAACCCGCGCTCGACCAACTCCATGAGCTTCTCG
>OLSA01003502.1_pt1 | contig 10909 bp, 22 predicted proteins | sample 1672731 | NCBI WGS metagenome assembly OLSA01 (sample SAMEA3136718, study PRJEB25190) | human gut metagenome | biome: human gut; feature: human-associated habitat; material: faeces | place: Austria | collected 2013
TGTCTAGAATAGCCACTCGAAAAATGATTCGTGAATCTGTGGACCAGTATGCCATGGCTAGAGGACTTGAAATTTCCTAGGGGTTATCAGATGGGTACTCACATTTTCTTTTAAATAATGAATTCCTACTGCAGTGATTTCAATATCAGATAAATCATTAAGCATCATATATTGATTTCCCCATGCTTTAGAAACGTACACTTCATCAATAAGATTCTCTTCACTCATTAATTTAAGGACTCTTTCTAGATATCCATCTGCAAAAGAATCGTATTTAATAGCACACTTAAATTCAGTTTCATTAAATAGGATCGTGCCTTTAAAAATCGCATAATAGTAAAGTAATATTTTAAAAACTACTACATCATAATCATCTTTGGCCATATTTTCCTCCTTGCATAATAAAAGCACCTGTATTTCTACAGATGCTTAAGTTAATTCTACATAATTTCTTTCTAAATACTTATTTAAAAGCACAAATTTTTCTTTAATTTCATCAGGAGTATCATCTTTTAGACAAAATCCCTCAGTCGATGAATCAAATAATAGCCAAGGTCTAACTTGGTCAAATAATTTCTTTTCATATTCACTTGGATTTACCATCATAGTTGATAACCTCCTTTACAAGTCGATTTAGTTCGTTATCGCTTAGCTCATTTCTCTCTACTAGAATATTAGCATCTGCGATTAGTTCATTCAAGCTTTTTTTAGCATAGAAAGAACGCTCTGCATTTACACTAACCGTTTTATTTATATATAAAGGATCTGACCTCATTTGATTAACAACATGTTTTCTCATCGATGATTCAATCTGCATTTTTGCATCATTTAAATCATCGATTTTATTGTCAGCTTTATATCTTTTAACAGCATCCCAATGTCTCTTGTGACCACCTAATTCGTGATCCAAAACATCCGTTACTGATCTCGCAGGAAAAATAGATGGATCTACAATTTTTGCAAATTTATTTGGATCAATTAATTCTTTGCTGATAAATAATGAATTATCATCATGTCTATATGCTGCAATACCTTTAAAACGATTATTATTTAATACGATTATATTATCGATTTGCCCATATTTATTTTTTTTGTTTATAACATCATCTAAATAAGCGACCATACTTCTCGTTTGCTTATCGTAATTTTGAATATAAATATTTTGTGCTCCATCTGCTTTGTACACTTTAACGGTTTTCATATCCCCATCCCCAGAATTGAACGTGATTTTTTTAGGCATCCCCATATAATCAACATTTTGAGTACCTAATGTTTCTACTTTATCTTCACTTTCAAACCATTTCTTTGAATGCACATCTTGCGCAGCTTTTCCGTTACCTGGATTATAAGTAACAATACACCTACAATCTCTGTGCCTATGATAGACTTCATCAGGAACATCATCTGGATATTCATATGTTCCAGCTAGATTCATGCACCAATCACAAGCATTACCAGCTACTTTTCTAGTGATTTTCGGATGCATTCCAACTTTATAATGTGCCTCTGCATTCACTTTGATCGTATCATCCACAACACTTTGATGGAAATTTACTACTGGATCTTTTAAAATCCAGGAAACATCATCATAGGACTCTGCATCTGCCAATCTTCTAACGATTCCATTGGATCTTGCTTGATTGTATACGGGTTTTTGAACTTTTAATCCAATCTTTGCATCTTCATTTAAAATTTTTTGAACCTTCGTAGAATAATCTGAAACTTTTTCGAATCCTTCTTTTAATTCTGGATCCACAACCTTTTTCGCAATGTTGTAGTACATCTTTCCATTTGGTAATGATGCAGAATCAATATTTTCTTCAAAAGACCTTGAAAGAAGCTCACCAACTTCAATCGCATATTTCTGCGCATCTTCGTAATCCGCTTTTTTATCATCTAGCTTTTTTAATAAATCATTAATAGTTTTAGAATCTTCAACACCGGAAGAAAAAGACTTCTTAACTTGCTTAAGAAGTCCAATTGAAATATCATCCATGTTTATTCCTCATCATCCGGCACAGTAGGAACAGCTAATTTACTTGATGCAATACCAGTAAGATCCTGTAGGTTATCTTTATTAAAATATCCTGGAACCGCTTGATTGATTTTAATAGCTCCGTCTCCGATTAATGATAATGTAGACATATCCGGTTCAAATAGTGGTTCATATTTAACTTTTGTTTCGTAAATCTGATTTCTTTTGTATTCAAATCCATCTCTGACAGATGCTGCAAGATATCCAACATTAATCAGACTAGTTGCGAAATTTTTTTGTGCTTTTCTTGCGGCCAATCGCAAGTTTTCATGTGCTGCCTTAATTGCTTCTGCACTCGATGGATTATCTGTCACAAATCCTAGATCGTCCAGTGTTAATCCGGTTTCTCCTGCAAACAAAGAAGCAAAAGATTTTAACTGATCAATATGTGGTGACATAGATTGTTGTGCAAACTGACCAACTGTTGGTGTCCCTCCTCCATCTTCACTTCGTGAGATTTGAAGCATAGTCGAAATCGATGCTCGAATTTTATCCATCGGGTCTGCATCTGAATCTGTACCTAGAATATATTTTTGTGGATAAGAATAGAATTCTGCAGCTACTTCCGAGCGTCTTAATGTTCTTAGTGCTCCTTGCTGAAGATCAATACATGCTCTTGAAATTCTAGAATGGCCAAACTGTCTTTTTGCATCCGGCTTATGAATCACTGGCACCAACAAACAATATCTTGCTGGATTAGGAACATGTATTTCTCTATGTCCAACATAATCAAACACAACTGTTTCTTCACACGTAAAATAAGCATCTGTTAAAATATTATATTTCTCATCACGTTCCAACACTGCATATCCTTCTATCATCATGTTAGTGATTGGATCAATGATGCCTGTCGCATCATACGCATCGATTACCTGAAGTCTAGGATATCCGTCTTCATCTTGCGAAATATAGATAAAACTACATGATGCGATCAATGCTCCAAGAATCGCACTGTCTGTAAGAATATCCTTGTTGTTCATATCAAAGATTTTGTTCATGTTAAAATTATCGTTTTCAAATTCTTTAAAAGAAATGCGATCCGCTAATGAATCGACTGCCTTAGAACACCATCCAAGTGTTTCTGACACGTACTTAAATTCATTAGGAATCGCAATTTTGAAGTCTTTAATTCCATTCTTCATTTCATAATATCTATATCTCATTCTCACTCGATTTCTTTTGGAAAAAAGTTGTTTTTTCAAAAAATTTATACCTTTGTAATTCATCTTCAAACCTCCATTTTAAAGGCTCTGCGGCCATTCATCGATGTTCATAGAGAAATATGCGTAGTAACAGCCGAACTTCGGAAACGAGCGCCTGCCGCCCATATAGCCCCCTTTATGTGACTTTTTTATTTTTTAGAGCGATATTCGACCCAATTAATGCTCTGTGGCAATGTTCTATTTGAAACAGTTGCATTACCACTAAAATCTCTTTTTTCGAATAACTTATCTGACTTGATTCGATTGCAGCACATGTGTGCAAGCTGCAAGTTATTCAAGTCGCTTGGGTGTCCACCTTTGTTGACTGGAATAATGTGGTCAATGACTGCGCACATTGGATCAGGCCACTTTAATTTTTTATCAACTGGCTTACCACAAATACCACATACATCTTGCGTTGCTAGTATCTTCTTCTTGTTTCTTTCCAGGATCAGTCTATGAACTCCATATGAATCTAGTCGTTTGTTTGCCATAGTTTTCCACCTCCTGGGTATAAGAAAAGCCAGGAAGTTTTCCTCCTGGCCTTTTTATGCAAATACATAATAACATACTTGACAGAGTTAGAGTTCTAACTCTTTTATCTTTTTTATACAAATAAGCTGGCAATGGCTGCAGCTTCCGGTATTTCTTCAACAATCTTACGCATAATACTATTGTCTTTTAAGTAATGAATACCTGTTGGAGTAATCCTGATATTGTTTTCTAGAACAATAATCTCATCTCCTCCCCAAGCTTTAATATACTTGAATCCTTTGATCAATCCTTCACCCAACATCATGGCCAATGTTTCATCAAACATTTCCTGACATACCGGGAAATCCTTAGTCATTGGAGTTAAATAATCTTCTGGAACATCAATGCGCTTATATTTCTTATAAAGATAAACCAACACTTTACAAACAATTACATCATAATCATTGTTAGACATGTCTTTTTTCCTCGCTCTTCATAATTAAATCAATCATTTTCTTATACGGATTCGCATATCCATACTTAGTTTTTAATTCATTTTCCTTCACACCACTAATGAAATCATCCGCAAAGGAAATTAGATCCAAACTCTCACAAACTAATTTCAACTTAACATAGTAATGCTCTGCCTTGACTTTTAGGCTCATGAACTCTTCTCTTTCATTCATGTAGTCAATTTCGTCTGACAACAATGAATTTACTAAAGTGTATTTATCTTTATGGTTTTGAATTGCAGGACCAGTGTTGGCATTAGGACATGTTGGCATCTGTAGTGTTTCGATTTCATCATGTATTCTTTTTAGATCCACATCGAAACCAGCGATGATCATTGAATATCTTTTAATGCTTTTAATCTCTCTTAATATGTATTTTGCTTTTTCCTTTGTCATTTTCTACCTCGTAAATTGGGCGCAGGAGGTGGAATCGAACCACCAATAAGCGCTAAGGGAACGCTTGAGTTACCATTACTCTATCCTGCCATATAAAAAATCCGGCCGTAGATATTTTGTTGAGTGGAAATATACACAATCTCTGCTTCGAAAGAAAAAGATTATTTGGCCGGATTTTCATTGGTTTGCAAAAAATAATCTTTCCTTTCTTATTTATTGTAACAAAAGAAGCTGGAAGTTTTGTCAAGACTTTTTCCAGCTCCATTTTTACATAACTTGTGACCTATCTTGTACGAATCCAATTAAATAGCCATGAATAACACTGCCATCGATTAATTTGAAATCGATTTCTTTTTCAGATTCATACAACTCCAACAACTCTTCCAGTGTGTACTTGTCAGAAATAACATTCTTATTTAAACCCTGGCATTTGATAGTAAGTTTACATCTCATCCTTTTTTCCCTCTTTTCTACTGCCTTGTTCACATAATAATGAACTAAATCGTCTTTTGTCTTATTCGTATATTTAACAATGTCTAATAAATCCTGGCATGCTAATTCAAGTGCTTCTCTTTCTAATTTTATACTGAACAAACATCCATCACATGTTTTATTAGGCAATTCAATCGCTTGGTTTTCCACTATTCAACACCTCTTTTTTTATGCACTATAACCTTATATTATCGTGCACTTACTCAACTCTTTTAAACCTACTTATTTACTTATTCTTTTTAATTTTTCTAAGAAAAAAACTTTTTGATTTTTTTGATACCTCTAAAGCTTAGAAATACAGTTCAAATACTTCTTCATTTCTAATGCTCTTAATGAGATCTTAACCACTTCAACTTCATCCAGTGTAATATCTCTAGAAACGTATTCCTTTACATCACATAAGATCTGATTTACTAAATTCTCAGTTAATCTTCCAATCTCTCCTGAAATCATATTTCCGGTTTTATCTAAGATTGCTAGCTCATAAGGTTCTTGATCAGTGCTATTTGTGATCCACTTGCCATTTCTATTTCTATGAGCTAATACACTCACTATATAACTTCCCAGTTTAAATACCCATTGATTCTGTTCAACCATCGAATCTTTTTCATGTCTTTCTCTTGCTGGATCAAAATATGTATGTAATTCCATAGTCTTAACACCTCAATAAAATATGAATCTCATTATCATGTGCTTCAATTCCAAACACTTCTGAATCCAACAGTTCTTCAGACAACACCCAGTCGTTCTCTGTTAGATTGTAAATTTTTGCGATTGGATCATCATCTGAGTCCCACTGTAAAGTGATATTCTCAACATAAAGTTTTTTTAAAAGCTCACGCAGAGTCATTCCTGTAGTTTGTTCCATACTTACTTAGTCTCCTCAAATCCATCATAGTCATTTTCGTGTGCTCCCATCACAAATAAGAATAACACACATGACACCATCATTCCTACAAACACTCCACCAATAAACCATAGTGCACTAGGCATTGTTAACTGCCTCCTGCCATTCTGTATAAGCCTTTTGGCATTCATCATAAGAAATGTCTAAAATAGCTGCAGCTCTCTGTACTTCTACTTTGTTGGATCCAGCATGTGCTACAGCAGTTAGTGCTGTTTCATACTGGTCCTTCTTTTTATTGTATTCTTGTTCTAATTCCGCTAATGTTTTCATTACATCAAGCCTCTTTCTTTTAATTTCACGATCATCGTTTCTTCGCTAATGCATTGATTCTCAACTTTTCTATATGCATCTAAATACCATTCTTTTTTATCACCGTTATACGTCAACTCGTAATACATTGAATCCGGAAGATTCGTACTCAACAAATACTTCCAGTTCTGCAAAGTTTTACACTTCCACACAATATATACATTTAAATCCGACACATACTTTTTGTAGTCTTTATCAGACTTATCCAGATGCTCAATTGTGTAGCTTCTGATTGTTTCAAGAGCTATAATGTCTTGAATTTGATTACCTACTAATTTGATAATATTTTCTTTATTCATTTTTACAATTCTCCTTTTAGTTCCTCTATTTCTTTTTTTCATCAAGGCTTTCTGAATATTCCGTGTTGTTATCATATTTTAAACATTTGCCAAACTTGTACGCTACGCATTGATTTTGTAAGCATTTATGGAGTACTGGTCTTGTAAATGTTCCTCTGCCAACCACCATTGGCACAACTTCTTCTTTTGAAATCAAGTCAGGACAAATCTTAATCATTTTCTTTCTCCTTGCTCCCATTCATCCAACTTTTCATCCATCATTTCTACATGATTTTCGTACACTTTAAGAGCTTTTTTTGCTTCCTGGATGGCAATGTATCTCAAGCCTTCGCAATAATCTAAACCTTTTTCTTCCAGGTCCGTTTTATATTTTTCATATTCCTCAGGTAGTTGATCATAGCCAAAGTCACATTCTTCGGCCCAATCAACGAATAATTTAAGAGCTTCTCTGTTGATCAGCAATTTTCTATACGTCTCTATGCCTAACTTTCTGACACGTTCCGTCATGATATCTATACCACTCCAATTGTCATAAACCATATAGATATAGTCGATCAGTTCTTGTTTTGTGAGTGTTTTAAGATAAGTTTGCGAATCTAATTCAAAACTCAAGAATTCGAATGAGTGTTGTTCCTGGTTTACAATCTTTCTCTTTTTCTTTGACATTAAAAGTCCTCCTCATGTTCTTCCTCGCTCCTATCGCTTTTATAACTGCCTGTTAGCAATAGCAGCAATAAGAACCAATAACTGTAATTTGCACACATATAGCAGGTGATTCCAATTATTGCTAGGTTGTATAACATACAAGCTATTTCAATCATTTTCTTTCATCTCATAAACATCTTTTGGCACATATTCAACTAAAAATCCATTTTCTAAAACCATCACTTGTAAAACAACTACGCCTTCCCTATCACCACCATATTTTCTTGGATTATCCATATCTAACAAAAAAGGGTTTTTAGGAGTTTTACAAATAATAGATTTTGGATGTGATTTACACATCAAACCACTTACAGAATGAAATTCTAACTTTTGATTAATTGTGTTTAACATTTTACCTCTCCTCTAATAATTTCATGTCATAACCACTATTAACAAATTTCATTGTCAATTCATGATTTATACAGTTTCCTAATTTTGTGTAAACCAATTCCATTTGTTCTCGTGTAAATTCCATATCAAGACATTCATTCACTTTTCTTAAAACATCGTCTTGATACTCTCTATTCTTCTTTGTGTATCTGTATGGCATCGATTTAAAACAACTTCTGCTGCACCATTCAAGTAATTTGTACTTAACTTCGTCAACTGTATTAACATCGCCTAAATAGAAATATAGATTTGTTTTTGGAATCAGAATTAGCTCTTTATTGTGATTTATGAATGATCCATAGAAGATATTCATAATTTTAGATATATAATTGGTTAAATCATCCTCTGCTCTTCTAAGTCTTTGCATTTTTCCAAGGATTCTCTTTCTGATTCTAAATACTCCATAAGTAATCGTTTTATTTTATATTTTAGAGTAGCTTCTCTAATCCGTTCAACAAGCCAATCTACAAGCGCGAACGAAACTTTGATATAGATGACAAAGGATATCATAACGCACGCAATTATGAAGCAACTCTTAATAAATTCTACTGGTCCCATTTAAAAATCCCCCTCATCTTGTGGCATTTCATAAATTTCACATCCTTTTTTCAATGCGTAACTACCACAACCCAAATTTTCAATATTGTAATAAAACGTATCTTCAATGGCATCTTTAATTTCATCTAACACATCCAATGCTTTTTCTTCTGTCGAATAAACACCTAATTCGCAATCATATCCATCAGTTGTTGCACCACATATCAAACAGTAATTGCCGTCATTAATGACACGAAGAAAATTAATATTCACTAGAGCATTTTTTCTCTGGCTTCTTATCCACATATCCTAGTACCCATTCTTTAACCTTTCCATATTTATTGCATTCTTTCTCATATAAGCTGCATAGATTTCTTCCAGGCAGAATCCTAAGTGTTCGCTTAGTACCAATAGATACATCAATCGACCATCTACAAGTTTAAGAATACTAATCAATGCATTTGCTATTCCGAAGCCGATATCAACTTGCACCATACGCGAATAGTTATATTGATCGTACCCAGAATTAGTCAAATAGGTTCTTTTCCCATAAAGCAATTCATAGATCAGGACAAAGTGGAATACATCTGCCAACTCTTCCAGAGCTTTATTTCTATTGACTGGTTCCTGAGATTTCTTCCACCAGCACCAGTCGCCCTTGAGTTCATGAGTAAATTCACCAATCTCATCGAGTGTTGCCATATCGATTTGTTCCTTTGAAATCGTAGTCAAGCCAAACTCTTTCGTGATGGCCGAATTCAACTCATCTTGTTTCTTTAGCATTGTCTCAATCATGCGTAAATCCGTTTCATTCATTTCATTTGTTCCTTTCTCAAATGTATCTCACATCAACCAATGGTTCTCTTTTGTATTTGTGATTGCAGATATCTAAAATTGTCTGGTAACTGCAATATAGATCAGCTGCAGCCTTCCTGGAACTAGGATATGTTTTCACAAGTTTTCCATCTTCGAAATGTCCAATCGTTTTGGTTCTGTGTGCAGACGTTCTTGGTGCTACCTTTGCGGCAAAATCTCTCTTTTTAACAATTTTCATATTTTCTAATTTTAATTCTCCATCCACAATAACCACTTCATCATCCTGAAGATCGTATTTAACAAATGCTTTTGCCAAGAGCCTGGATGCATTCATCGGCTTACAACAAATCTTAGTTTCATACACTCCATGACGCTTTCAGGTTTTTGAAATATGAGCACTTCCGTTTCTAGAAATCTTCTTAAACGTGCAATCCGAGCAAGCATAGTATCTAACTCCTTTTTCTGTTTCATGAATCAACAATTCCTCAACTTCTCCAATCGGATCATTTTCGAGTTTTACCAAACAAAGCCTGTTTTTCATAGCACCATGTTTGGCCATAATGCTCGGATAAGCCTCCCACTTAAAAGTGCTTCTAGTCCAATGCAATTTTCTACAGATTTCTTTTTCTGTGCCTATAACGATTAGCTTTTCACCTTTGTACACTGCATAAATATCTTCATGCACGCTCGTTCCTCCTTATCCAAACGTAACATCGTTTATTGAATTCTTACGCTGCATAACAGTAGTGGCAGTATAGATCGAAGTTGTATTTAAAGAACTATGGCCAAGTTGTGCCTGCAATTCATTCAATGTTCCACCACACTTTAAGAACTGGATCGCAAACAAATGTCTGAAGGAATGTGGATGAATCTTATTCAAATTGATTCCTCTGCATTGTCCGGCCAACTTTTTCATCCTACGTGTGATTGTCGTTCTATGCAGCATCTTTCCATTCTTTCCAGGAAACAATGTCCCTGATTCAATTTTGTTCTTCTTAGCATATCTTCTAAGCTCACGCATCAAATCATTTCGAACAATCACCTTACGAACTTTTCCCTTGTTTGAAATCATCAACACATTATTTTCTAAATTCTCCACAGTGAAATACTTCAATTCACTTTCACGAATGCCAGTGTATGCATAAATTTTCATGATGAAATACAAATCCATCATGTTTTTTTCTTTCGCCTTACGCAACAGTCTTTTGAGATCCGAAGGCTCAAGCACTTCATCCAGGTATATTTCTTTCTGGATCTTAACTGGCTTCATAGTCAATGTGGATGTGAACTTTTTAAATGCGAATAATTCAAACTCACCATACTTGTTTATAAACTCAACGAATTTAATAAACTTATTACAAATCACGATGTAATTATTCACTGTTTTCGGAAGATAGATATCAAGAAGAACATTCTTAAATTCACGAATATTTTTCTTAGTGATCTCTCCATCCTGAAAAAAATCAGTGAACATTTTAATCACCATCCTGTAGTGATCCACTGTGCTGCATGCTTTTTCCTGATCTGCTTCTTCATCTAGGAAAGCATCCACACAATTCAATAAATCTTGCTTAGTCCTTAAACCACACCTCTCTATTTTTCATCCTCTACTTTTTCAAAGATGACATTGTAACCTTTCTTTGCGTATGCATGCATTTTGCCTTTGTCTTCGTAAATGTAAGCCACAATCGAATCGTTCTCATCGCGAACACTCAATTGGAATTCCTTCTCATAGATGCCAGTTTTGACATTTCTGTACTTTCCACCTTGTTCACCTTTTTGTTGATTACCAAATTAATTGCTAACACAGTATTCAAATTAAATTGTACACATAA
>OLSA01003510.1_pt1 | contig 10889 bp, 8 predicted proteins | sample 1672731 | NCBI WGS metagenome assembly OLSA01 (sample SAMEA3136718, study PRJEB25190) | human gut metagenome | biome: human gut; feature: human-associated habitat; material: faeces | place: Austria | collected 2013
AATTTTTCAAGATTAGTAAATACAGCTTGTCCATCTTTTAATATTTTTTAAATTTTTGTAAATACTAAAATAAGAATATATGAAAGGATTATATTATGAATCAAATATTAAATAATTTTAATAGTAAAAAAAAGAGGGATAACGCTATGCTTTTATGTATTGACAATGCTCTGTGCAGGGTTTAACGGAACAGACCTGAACAGAGCGGAATAATTTCTGTTCCGAAGCCTTGCACACTGATTTGAATAAATAAAAATCAAGTTAGGAGTAAGGTTAAAAATGAACAATTTATATAAAACGTTTAAAGAAATGAAAATATTTCTTATCCTTTGGCTGACTCAGTCGTTTTCGGCTTTGGGCAGCTCTATGACGGCTTATGCGTTGATAATCTGGTCATATAATCAAAAAGGCTCTGCGCTTGCCACCGCTTCGCTTATGGTGTGCTCGTATGCGCCTTATGTGATTTTCAGCGTATTCGCCGGCGCGCTGTCAGACAGTTGGAACAAGAAATTTACAATGCTTGTCTGCGACAGTATTACCGCATTGACAACGATTATCGTACTTGTCCTTCTTATCTCAAACCGTCTTGAAATATGGCACATATACGTTATCAACGCAGTGGGCGGAGTGATGAATACCGTTCAGTCGCCAGCCTCGGAGGTTGCGGTAACAAAAATATTACCCGAAAAATATTACCAAAAAGTCGGCGGACTTCGTTATATGTCAAACTCGGCAAACACTATTCTTACGCCGATTATTACAACTGCGGTTATCGGCTTTTTCGGGCTTGAAGCGGTTATCTGCATAGACCTTATCACCTTTGCGGCGGCATTTTTGACTCTGCTTTTATTTATAAAAATTCCCGAGGATAACAAACGGTCGGAAGAACGCGATAACTTTATCCGCTCGGTAAAAAGCGGCGTGATATGGCTGAAAAATCAGCAGGGTGTTTTTACGCTGATTTTATTTCTCGCCTCAATCAATCTTGTTGCTTCTATGTATAATGCCGCATTTCCCGCAATGCTTTTGTCACGAAACGGCGGCTCTGAGATAACAATGGGAATTATCAATACTGTTATCGGTATAACAACCCTTATCGGCAGTATTTTTGCCTCTATTGCAAAGCCTCCTAAAAATAGAGTACGGGTGATCTGCAACTGTCTGCTGTTTTCAATGAGTACGGAAAACCTGTTGCTCGCTTTGGGAAACAACGCATTGATATGGAGTATCGGCGGATTTCTCGGCTGGATTACAATACCGCTTATGAGCGCCAATATGGAAGCGATTCTGCGTCTTAAAATTCCTGAAAATATACAGGGAAGGATTTATTCCGTCAGAAATTCTCTGCAATTTTTTACCATTCCTTTGGGATATTTCCTTGGAGGCTTTGTGGTAGAATTCGTATGTGAGCCGATAATGGCAAAGCAAAATGAAAACGTTCTTACATATATGTTCGGTACAGGTAAGGGAAGCGGCGCGGCGCTGTTCTTTTTTATTATTGCGTTTATAGGAATAGGCGTATGTCTGTACTTTAGAAATAAAAAGTCTCTGCGCCTGCTTGACAAAGAAGATTAATTTATTGAACAGAGCTTTTTTCTGTCGCAAAGCGTCTTGAACTTCTGCGCCGATCTCATATGAAACTGTTTAAGCGTGCGTTTTTTACTTTGTCATAAATTGACAAGACTGCTTTGCCCAATATCACTTTTGTGATGCCATACAAAACGGTATTTGAGTTTCTATATATGACGTTCTAAATAAAAAAGACGGATAAAGGTATTATTTCCTTTATCCGTCTTTTGTTCCTAAATATAATTGCTAAATATGAATCGGCAATAGTTTCTTTATGATGCCTATAAACTCATTTGCGACTTTTTCTAAATACCAACTACCGCCTTCCGTCTGCTTATAAACCTCTTATTTGAAAGTTAAGCTCTATTTATTTCTTAACTTTTCTTCTGTTATTAGGGAATCAAAAACAGCTAATGTGCTTGTTCCTTTAAAGGCAAGTTTTCCATCAGGGCGAACTATTTCAACTTCAACTACCGCTATTTTCTTTCCATATTTCAAAACTTTACCCGTAACCATTAAATACTCATCTGCTGCAAAGCAAGGGCGCAGAAAATTTGCAGAAAAATTAACGGAAGAACATTCTCTGCCGTATGTATCGCAAGCGCCGCTTGCGGCAATATCTGCTGCTGCAAGCAAAAATCCGCCGTGAATGGTACCGACATTGTTGGAGCAATCCTCACCGGGAACAACCTTAAGTACGAATTTTCCTTCATCGGCTGAAATAAGCGTTGAACGGTCAAAACCTCTTATATCACAAACATCTTCTTCAAGATATTTCATAATCGTTTCATCAATCATCATAGTCCCCTCCAAATTCCAGTTTTCTTTTTCATTTTACCACACATCTCGATTTACTTCGCCGTATGAAAATCGTAATTGACCTCGGCTGTGTAATCGCTATCGTATGCTGAAAGTATTGAACTGCGTTATTTACAAATCCGACTTGATTTCCTACTTATATTTATATGTTGTTTCCGATACGCCTTTTGTTGTCGCCTCCGTCAGTGCATAAAAAAGACCGCTTTGTTTAACGTCACTTTCATGATATCAGACAAAACGATCTTTGAAATTTTGTATACTATTTTCTATATTAAAAAAGCGGATAAAGGTTTTTTCTTTTCTTTATCTATTCTTTATTTATATTATTTGCTTTGATATCTCATGATTTCAAAATTCAAATCCTGTCAGTCGGTATTTTACCACTTATTTCATTTTTAATTTTTAACTTCTTTTTTTCGTCATTTGGATATCAAAAAAGCCCGTAGCTACGGACTTTAAGGCACTTTCATCTATTTGTCAGTGCAATATGTAAAGCTTTGACAAAATAGATGACAGGGTTTTAGTGGGGTGTGAGATTAGATTTTTTTGGCTTATAGTATTTCTTTAAATATCCTTTAGTAATTGCTTTAGTAACAGCATCCAAATATTTATTTCTGTTAGGTATTTGTATTTCAAAACAAGCATTATTTTTTGTATTCCAAAGTATTCCCTTTTCAAGTCCCAAAGCTACAACATACGATGCACACTGTAAAAAATGCTCATGATTAAGTTCAGATACAAATTTTAATTCGTAAACTATATCATTTTTAATTACATCTGCAAAACCACGTGCAGCGAATGCACAATCACCTTGTTTTGTATCTGAAAAATCGATTGTACATGGAATTTGAACAGTCTTGTCTTTACTGAACAAACTACCTAATCTATCAATAATCTGCCTGCGTTCACTTTCACTTACAAAAGGCGTGTCGACTTGTACTCTATAGCGATTTTGCTTTGTCTCCATTGAAACAAGAAATAAAATCTTTTTATCAAGTATCAAATTACGGTCATTTTCAGAATAAATAAATTTTTTATCAATATTGATATCAATAAAAAATTCTATACTTTTATCAATTTCATATCCACTGAAAAACACAGCTTCTTGGTATATTCCTATACAAGGTGAAAGATCTATAAGATCATCTTTATTGCTTATATCAATTTCTGACAAATTTTCAGGTTTGGTAAGCGATCTAACTTGAAGCAATGAATAACATTCTTCAATATCCTCTTTATATTTGAAATCAAACATTCCGGAAATATCAACATCTTGAAACTTATAACTTGTCTGAACATCTGTTGACAACGTTTTCTCTGAAAGCATGGCCTCTTCGCTGCTTACAAAAATTATCCGTTCTTTTCCGCGACTTGCCGCTACGCAAAAAATGTTCCTTAATATTTTATACGACTGCTGAGGCTTTGAAATTCTTGATTGCCAGTAGCTTTCGGTAAAATCAAAAACAACGCAAATCTTGCGTTCAAGTCCTTTACTGCTGTCAAAAGTGGTGAATATAGCCGATGTAGGCTTTGGCTGCGTCGCTCCTGTAGCATCTCTGTCAGATATACTTGCGTAAACAGTCTTTTTATTGAATTTTGCAGGGCACTTCTCTTCTAAAAGATTTAAAGTATCCGATAAATCACCCCACCTTGCGCCCAAGCAAAGAATGTCCTCCGGATTCTGTTCCGTCAAAAAATTCACAACAGCTTCTACCGTCATTTTTTCAACTATGCAATTTTCGTTTACACCGATAATTTTCTTTTGCCAGACTCGTCCGAGCATAGATGCTAAATCAGTCGAAAGTCTAAAACAACTAGTAAATTGCAGATTTATGTGATCTCCGAGAAATTGTTTCATAAATACAGGAACATCCAAGGTTGTTTTATCATATATTTTCTGCTCCATATCTCCGACAGCGATAATCTGAATTTTTGAATTTGTGGATTTTATATATTCAAGCATTTCGGCTAGTTCCAACTCAATATCCTGATATTCATCAATTATAAGAATATCATAATGTTCTAATTTTGGTCTTTCTTTGTTAAAACACTGAATCAAATCGGATATTCCTGCTTTTACACCTATCTTTTTCAATGACATAAAAGCAAAACCATGATAATTTGTTACAGTTGTATTTGAGTTTCTGATTTTAGCTTTAGCATCTAATTTCAATAATTTATTATATGTAAGATAAAGGATTTTAAGAGTTGCGGGAAGTTCATTACAAAGGTATTGTATAGCAGTCGTTTTTCCACTGCCGATACAAGCGTCGACGAGAATGTTTTTTCTGTCTTTTGCTCTTGAGATAAACAGCCTTTGTTCAGCTGACAAATTAAATTTGGTATTCATAGATTTTAATCACTAACCTCATCAATAAAATAATTTTTTGATACGCCAATATTATACAATATAATACAAGAAACAGCAACGGTTTTTGACAAATTTTATAGATATAAGCGTATTTTTGATTAATTATGCTTTTTAGCGGCAAATATAAAACACCATGCCAGGCAGAAAAAGAATTTGCCCAAAACGCAGTGTATATATTGAATAATATTTGGAATATGGGGGTTCAAAACGTCAGCGATTTGTTTTGTCCAGAGTAATGTATGCTATCTCATTTTTACAATCAAAAATTCCCCAAGAACTGAACGCATTTCCGCTTTGATTATATGTATTTTCATGCATGGCTACACACAAAAGTTTTTTGGGTCTGCTAAACCCCACATACACGCACTTTCTGCTGTAATTATATATTTGACTAGTTCCAGGCTTAGTTCCTTTTAAGTATGGTAGGACTCTTCTCAAATCTGATGATCCTTTAGTTTCTGTTTCTAAATAAAGTGTAGCATCATGTGTTTCTCCCTTCACCTTATGTACTGTACTAAATTGAATTTTTCTTCCGTTAAAAATACAGATATTATTTGATATTTTGGATTTGTTCTTAACACTTTCTCCCATAAAGTACTTCGGGAGTCGTTCAAATATATCATCTCTTCCAAAAATATCATTGACCATTTCTCTTATTATTCTGTTTACTTCCTCTAACACATATTCGGCCAAGCAAGCCATGGCCAATATTTTTTCATGATATATATTATGATACTTGCCATCAAGTATTTTCTTTATTGATGAATATGTAAAAGAATGCCCATCTGAATCCTTACAACCAAGGTAGTTTACAATCATACACATCAATTTTCTGATAATACTCTCCGATTTGTAAAGTTTTCCTTGTTGCAACACCTCACAGATAGACTCAATCATTCCCCAATAACTATTTTCTGACTGCAACTTATCAGTTGCATTGTAATCCTTCCAATAATCACCGATCTTTATACCTTTAGATGATTCTTTTTTTATCCACCCAATTGCCTTATATATTCCATTGGGATCAGTAAGCCCATACTTATTAAGCAAAAATACAAACGCATCAATCACGTAGTTTCGTGTATTGTCATCATAAATTATCAATGTAGGGGTAACTCCTATCTCACCTCTAAGTGAGCATATATCATGCTTACCAGATTTCAATGGCGATAATACATTTGCAATCTCTTGAGAATAACGATTTGATGATGCAATATGCAACGCATTTTCAGATGGTTTCCAATCTACCGGATTATCTTTATCCCCAACATATATCGCTTGATCCGGATCGCCAATTTTAAAAATGCAACACTTTGTTTTATCAAAAATACAGGACAGAACTTCTCTTTGCATTTGACTGCAATCTTGAAATTCATCTATAAATACATAACTAAATCGCTTACACAATAGTGAAGGCAAATCTTTTCTTTGAAACAAAGCAAGCATTCCATATTGATAAGCATCTTTATATGTCAAAATCCCATGTGACAAAAGTAATTCTTCTTTTGCCTTTTTATATTGAATAGCAGAATCACTTTTTGAACTTGCTAAACTCTTATATTCACCTATTCGATAAAGATCACCATTCACCAGATATAAGTCCTTGATGTAATCAAAGATATCTTTATATTGCGATCCACTTTTATAAAATCTCATCTTTATAAAACAGAATAGTTGTTTATACCTCGCCATGTTTTTGTATATCAATCCATACAAATGCTTTGCATACATTATATTATCAACAACCTGTATCGGTTGTTCAGTAATAGACTTCAGGTAGGGGAAAGTGATAAACTTATCTATGAAAGATTGAATTGTCCCAACGAAATTGGGATAACTTGTAATTTTATCGGCATACTCTGTCAATTTCAACCTAATTTCATTAACAGCAACATTGGTATGTGATAGCACACAGATACCAGTTCCATTTTCCAATGGCATACGATCTGCAATCAATTTTAATTTTGCAAGAAGAACCGTTGTCTTTCCACTTCCCGGGCATGCAGAAATATCAGTTGATTTCCAGTGTCGTATAACTTCCTTGGCGTCATCAGCAAAATGACAGTTTTCAGGCAGCAATAGCTTTTCAACTACTTCAATTTCATTATCAGTGATGTTCCAATCTAACATTTTAGTTCACCTCGCTGATTTTAGTTTACTCCAACTGCATACTTTATGGCATCCACAATGTATTTGAGATATGGATCTGTTTCAATTACTTCCTTTAGTTTCTGTTTCTTTTTTTCGTCCACTTTCCATTGATGGAGTCCCATTTCAAACATCTTAGCTTGTGTCATTCCATCTGGAACAACTGCTATTTTCCATTTTAAAATAGATGCCAAACACTGAGCAGCAATAGCTTTCAATCCACTCTTTCCTTTGTTATCAAGCATCAAGCTATATATCTTATATGCAATCTCCTCATCTGTCAAATCTCCCCATGAACTCCTTTCATCAGAGACCGTCTTGTCAGCATCAGCTATCTTTTCATCGGTTAATGCATACTTATCACTATTTTTGATCTTTTCGCCATAATGAACAGCCTTATGAAAGTCATCCCTTAAACAACTCTGTGCCAAGCAGTACTCAAATGTCCATTGAGGAGAAATAAAGCTTTTTACCGTACCTTCTGTATAGTATTTTTCTTTTTTTCTACTGCTTCCGCCATTTTCTCTTTACATAATTTAAATACACCATTTTCATCATACTTTGGTTTTTCATCACAATCAGTGAGAACTGCTACTGGAATTCCCATAGTTCTTCCATCTTTTCGGATAAATATCCTGCTATATCGTAAAAATGCAGTACTGCCAACATTAACAATGGAAACGCCATATCGTTCAAGTGGATAGCCAATAATTTCGGCAATCATAGGAATTAACAGATTTTCTGCATCACCTTCCACCATAATAACACCTTTTGAAAAGAAAAGATTTGCTTTTGTCGCATCTAAAAATCGTTGCAGGAAAAGATAGTCACCTTTCTCTAACCCCGTTTTACCCTCATCCAAATCAAATCCATTCCCACTTTTAATCAGAATAAGATTTTTCAGATTGATTTTGCTGGCAAGTATAGTACTGTGTGTCGAGATGATAATCTGAACTCCAGAACTTTGATATTCTTTTTGCAGGTACTGTATTAATCTCAGCTGTGCTTGAGGATGAAGATGTGCTTCTAATTCTTCAATTAATGCAAGGTGTAATCCACCATTATCGTCATGCTGTAAAAGCAAAAGTTCCGCTGCAATGAAAAGCAGATTCAATTCTCCGAGTCCCGGATGTATTTCTGAAACAGATAAAGATAAACTTTCTAATATAGATTTAAGCTGTATATCTGATGTCTTTAGCTTTGCTTCATTTGAGATATTGTTTTCATTGAATTCAGTTAATGCATCACGAATACCAGTGAGAATTACCTTGCCATCTTCTTCAGTGCAGTATTTCTCAATCTCATTATTAGCTTTAATCAAAATTTCTTTCAAGCGATGATCAGTATTATCCTTAAACACAGGATGATTAAATAAAATTTGTGATATTCTCGAATTTCTGCCCGAACTCATTTCACGTTCCGCATCCCTAAGTGGACGTAAATACACACATTTCAAGAGTTCTCTTGCTTTACCATCAAGTGTTACACCATCATTTACTTCACCAGCACGCAGTTCTGTATAAATTCGATTTTTTTCTTTCCATGCACGAAAATGAAGCGGTAGGAAATAAAACATTTCTCCATTATTATTTTCAAACATTAAGTATTCAACAAAGTTTTTGGCTTCATCTGCACTAAATTCCGAAAGAATTAGATCTATTTTAAATTCAGATACAGACATCCCATTTTCAGAAAAAAAATCTTCTTCTGATACCCTGATATACTCATTGCTTTGAGTAAGCAGAACCATTTTTATTGCATCAATTACTGCAGTTTTTCCAGAATCATTTTCGCCTATGAGTGCATTGAGTCCCTTATGAAAGGATACATGCAGCCCCGGCTTACCTTCAATCGACTTGAAACGACGAAAGTTATATATTTTCAATTCAGATACAATCATTTTTGTGTTCCTTTCAATTCTACCTTCTTCAAATGAACTTATCCTGTATTTTCAACAAAATATCCCTTACAATCAAAATTTTAACGATGGATAACCGTAAATCATCAATATTTCAGCCAAAATCTGACTAATATTAACATAATTAATCATGGCCTAATGTTGCATTAATAATTATGTTTCAATAAAAGTCAATACTTAATTTGTATTTGCATTAATATGTACCACTTAATTCCAATCTTATATTTTTTATTATACAAGATATTTTTAACATGGTCAATAATTTTTAGCAATTTATTATAGAATTTTGTTTAATTATATATAATTAAACAATCTCACTTGTTAATATTATACAACAAGTATTAGATAAGAAAATAAATGCTTAAAACGCAGCGGTTCAAAGCATTAACATAATTAATTATTAAATAATTTCTTTGCATAAAGATAACGCTATTGTCATTACAAAATATATTTTAAAAGTTAAGTGCTTCATGGTCATAAATAAAATGTATATATCCATTTTATTCGCATTCAATTTAATCCTTGATTAACGCTCAACTTCATATATAGTATAGAAAATGGTTAATCATGATAACATTTTTAACTACACACATTATAACTTCACATAATAAAAATAATCTTCTTTTTATGCTATAATAACCCTACAAAATTTGAAGGAGTTGTTATTATGACAAAAACATTCACAATTGAAGAAAAACGAACCAGTGTAAATCGTTACCTTTCAGGTGAATCAGTAACTTTTATTGCTGATGAACTGGGTGTCGCAAAAAGCACACTGTACAACTGGATAAAAAAGTTTAAACCGGTTGCAGAAGAAAAGAAGTTCACTGCCAAAGATTTTAATAATCTTGAACAAAGAACAAATCGTCAATCTGATATGATTGAGATTCTAAAAACTGTTGAATGCAATGTTCACTCCCCTTTGCAAGAAAAGCTATGTGAGATTGAAAAGCTGCATGGCAAATACAGTGTTCATGTTCTGTGTGATGCACTCAATGTTCCAAGAGGTACTTTTTATAACCACATCAAACGGAACAAGCGTGATAATGTTTGGTATAAAAAACGGCGTGAGTATTTTTGCAGTGAAATCAGAAGAATATTTGAAGAAAACAATCAGATTTTCGGAGCAAGAAAAATCGCCGCTGTTCTAAGAAACAACGGAGAACAAGTAAGTGATAAATATGTTCGTGTGTTAATGAACGAAATGAACTTAAGCAGCATTCGAACTAACTCAAAAAAGGAATATTTAAAAGATAAACGAAAAAGAAATATTTTAAGACAGCAATTCAAAGTTGATAAACCTAATACAGTCTGGGTAAGTGATATTACATACTATAAATTTAACGATAAATGGTTTTATATTTGTGCCATTATCGATTTATTTTCAAGAAAAGTTGTCTCTTATAAAATCTCAAGAAACAACAGTACCCAACTTACAAAATCGACTGTTAAAATTGCAATTGAATCACGTCATCCAAATAAAGGTCTTATATTTCACAACGATCACGGTGCAAATTACACTTCAGCGACTTTCTCTGATTATCTCGCTGAAAACGGCATAACTCAATCATTTTCAAAGGTCAGAAACCCTTACGATAACTCTGTAGCAGAATCATTCTTCTCATCTCTAAAAAGAGAAGAATTGTACAGAAGAAAAATAAAATCCGAATATGAATTAAAAAAAATAATCTGCGACTATATAGAATTTTACAATAATCACAGACCTCATACCACCATAAATTACAAGACTCCAAATCAATATGAATGCGAATATTTCGGAAACAACGAAGAAAACACAGATTAAGAACTGGAATGAGGGGTTCAGATTTCAACTTTTTTAATGTTTCATTTTGAAATTCAGCATTTTCTCATTTTGACATTCAAAATTCCAATTATAAAAAATGCCGGAAATCCCTATAATAAAAGATTTCCCGACAAAAAGTTAACGCCATTTGGACTTGGGGGTTCAAATGGCGTTAGACTTATCAATATGGCAGGGGCAGAAGGATTTGAACCCTCGGCACGCGGTTTTGGAGACCGCTGCTCTACCAACTGAGCTATACC
>OLSA01003511.1_pt1 | contig 10885 bp, 11 predicted proteins | sample 1672731 | NCBI WGS metagenome assembly OLSA01 (sample SAMEA3136718, study PRJEB25190) | human gut metagenome | biome: human gut; feature: human-associated habitat; material: faeces | place: Austria | collected 2013
GTTTCCTTTTTCCGGGAAAAAGGGAGAAAATATCACCCGGAAGGAAGTTTTTCTTGTAATTTGGGGCAAAGAGTGGTACACTGCAACCGACAATTTAATAATGGGAGACGCTATTTTTGTTGTAACGCCGCGGTATATGCGGCGGAAGGAGAAGTTGAAATGAAAAAACGTATTTTCGCACTTTTCCTGTCGGTCCTGCTCTTGGCAACTGTACTCTGCGCCTGCGGAGACACGAAGCAAGAAGAGGCGGGCGGGGTCGGCAGCGACGGAACCAGCTCTTCCGGAGCAGTGGTCGATGGCGGTGAAATGGTCGTCGGCATTGCACAAGACCTGGGAGACAGTCTTGACCCGTATCAGATGACGGCAGCAGGAACCAGAGAGGTCTTATTTAACATCTATGAAGGCCTGGTCAAGCCCAACGCCAGCGGCGAGTATGTGCCCGCTGTGGCTTCCGACAGCACCGTGTCGGAGGATGGTCTGACCTATACCTTCCCCCTGCGGGAGGGCGTGCTGTTCCACAACGGCGCAGCCGTCACCACCGATGATGTGATCTATTCCTTCAAAACCTGCGCCGAGACCACGGTAGACACTGCCCTGGCCGAGGCGCTTTCTTCTGTGAAAGATATTACGGCGGACGGCAACACCGTGACCGTCACCCTGAAGGAAGCCAACCCCGACTTCCTGTCCTATGTGGGCATGGTGTATATCGTCCCGGCGGACTACACCGACGAGGCCACCGCCCCCGTGGGCACCGGCCCCTTCAAGTTCGTCTCCCGCTCCGTCCAGGAGAACCTGATCGTGGAGAAGTTCGCCGACTACTGGGGCGAGAAGGCCCACCTGGACAAGGTCACCTTCAAGATCTATGAGGACGCCAACGCCCTCATGTCTGCCCTGAGCGCCGGCTCTGTGGACATGGCCGTGCACCTGACCATCGACCAGGTGGACACCATCGGCACCGGCACCTACAAGACCCTGGAGGGCACCATGAACCTGGTCCAGGCCCTGTACCTGAACAACGACGTGAAGCCCTTCGACAACGAGAAGGTCCGCCAGGCCATGTGCTATGCCGTGAACGTGGACGAGATCCTCGACCTGACCAGCGAGGGCCACGGCACCAAGATCGGCACCTCCATCTATCCCGCGTTCACCAAGTACTTTGACGCAAGCCTGGCCGACGCCTATCCCTACGACGTGGACAAGGCCAAGCAGCTGCTGGCCGACGCCGGGTATGCTGATGGGTTCTCCATGAGCATCACCGTGCCCTCCAACTACACCCCCCACATGAACGTGGCCCAGGTGCTGGTGGAGCAGCTGGCCAAGGTCGGCATCACCGCCACCATCAAGCCCGTGGAGTGGGAGACCTGGGTCTCCGACACCTACACCAACCGCAACTTTGAGAGCACGGTCATCGGCTTCGATGCCGCCACCCTCAGCGCGGGCGCTCTGCTCAACCGCTGGATGAGCGACAACGACAAGAACATGATCAACTACAATAACCCTGAGTACGACAAGGTCATGCAGGAGGCCAACGCATCCACCGACGACGCGAAGCAGACCGAGCTGTACAAGCAGGCCGCCGCCATGCTGTCCGAGACGGCTGCCAACGTGTACATCCAGGACCTGGCGGACTTCGTGCTCCTCAAGAACAACCTGGACGGCTACCAGTTCTATCCCCTGTACGTGATGGATCTGTCCACCGTTCACTATGTCCAGTAATTTTTAATTTGAACCAGTTTGCCTGAAACGGAAAGGAGGGCGGGAAGATGAAATATATTCTGCGAAAGCTAACCACTCTCATTATTACATTGTTTATCGTTTCCCTTCTCGCCTTCCTGGCCTTTCAGGTCATCCCCGGCTCTCCGGCCAGCACCATGCTGGGCACCAACGCCACCCCGGAAGCGGTGGCAGAGCTGGAGGCCGAGCTGGGGTTAGATGACCCGGTTTTGATTCGGTATGGCCGCTGGGTCTCCGACTTCGTCCGGGGGGACTGGGGCACGTCGTACAGCTATAACATGCCCGTGAAAGACATGGTAATGGAAAAGTTGCCGGCTACGGCGGCGCTGGTCCTCATGGCCTTCGGCATCACCGTGGCCGCCTCGTTCCCGCTGGGTATCCTGGCGGCGAAGCGGGAGGGGAGCTGGCTGGATAAATTCATCACGGTGTTCAACCAGATCTGCATGTCCATCCCCCCGGTCTTTGTGGGCATCCTGCTCTGTTTCCTCTTCGGCATCACCCTGCGGGTCTTCGTGCCGGGAAACTTTGTGACCTTCCACGACAGCCCCGGAAAGTTCTTCCTGTACATGCTCTTCCCGGCCCTGGCCGTTGCCCTGTCCCGCATTGCCATGACGGTGAAGATGCTTCGCTCGTCTATCCTGGACGAGATGAACAAGGATTATATTCGCACGGCATTCAGCCGGGGCCGCACCCGTGCCGATGCCCTGAAGCACCACGCCCTGCGCAACGCCATCATCCCCGTCATCGCCTTTCTGGCTGTGACGGCGGCGGAACTGGTCGCGGGAAGCATCGTCGTCGAGCAGGTCTTCACCGTGCCCGGCGTGGGCCGCCTGCTCCTGGCGTCGATCGGCAGCCGGGATTTCCCGGTGGCGCAGGCGGTGGTCGTGCTGCTGGCAGCTTGGGTCGTGGTCGTGAACTTTATCGCAGACGTGCTGTATCAGTATATGGACCCCAGAATTCGGATCCAATAATTGGCTCCCCTGAAAGGGTCGAACAGTCCGGGGGACTGTTCGGTTAAATAAAATCTTCATTAAACAGCTGTCAGCGAAGCTGACTGAGGGGTTATACCCCTATCATCACACAGAGGGGAGGGAAGGAACGTGCTTCTAGCAAAAGAGCGCTGGTCCAGCCATAAAAAAACGCTTGCCCAGCCCAGAGAAGGCAAAAACCATTTTCTCATCGCCGGCGGCATCATCTCCGGCATCATGGCCGCGCTCATCTTGGTCGGCTACGTCTGGACCCCCTACGGGACGACAGAAATGGCGGGCGGCAAGAAGTTCCTGGCCCCCTGCCTGGCCCACCCCCTGGGGACCGACAACTTTGGCCGGGACCTGCTCTCCCGGATCATGGAGGGGGCGGGAAGCACCTTCCTCATTGCCCTGTGTGTGGTGCTCATCGGCGGCGTCATCGGCACCATCATCGGCTGTCTCACCGGCTACTTCGGCGGCGTGGCAGACCTGATCCTGATGCGGGTGTGCGATGCCATCACCGCGTTTCCCAGCATCCTGCTCGCCCTGGTCCTTGTGACCATCATCGGGCAGGGAAAGTATCAGATCATTCTGATCTTAGGGATTTTGTTCATCCCCTCGTTTGCCCGCGTGGTCCGGGGCGAGGTGGCCAAGGAGCGGACGCTGAATTATGTCGCCTCCGCCCGCCTCATGGGGGCCAGCCACCTGCGGATCATCTTCCGGCATATCCTGCCCAACACCGTCCAAGTCCTGCTGCCCATCGTCGCCATCGGCTTTAACAACGCCGTTCTGGCGGAGGCCAGCATGAGCTATCTGGGCGTCGGCGTTCAGCCGCCGGATGCGTCGCTGGGACGGATGCTCTCGGAAGCCCAGACCTATCTGGGCCGTGCGCCCTGGTACGCTCTGTTCGTGGGCCTGGCCATCGTTTTGATGATCCTGGGCCTGAGCTTGCTCACCGAGGGCTTGCAGCAGCGCAGACGAGCCTAACGCTTTCTCCGCGGGAGAAGGCAAAATTCGCCGCCTGAGAGGAGGGCGCTTATGTTAGACATCCAGGACCTCCATGTGCGCTTCCGCAGCGCCCCGGCGGGGAAGGAAGCCGTGAAGGGCATCTCCCTGCACATGAACGCCGGGGAGATCCTCGGCCTGGTGGGGGAGTCCGGCAGCGGCAAGACCGTCACCGCCATGGCCCTGGCGGGGCTGCTCAGCAACGCCAAGGTCGAGCTGAGTGGGCATATCTTTTTTGAGGGCTTAGACTTGCTCCGGGCCTCCCGCGAGACGGTCCGATCCATGCGTGGGAAAGACATCGCCGTGGTCTTCCAGGAGCCTATGACGTCCATGGACCCCGTCATGCGCATCGGCCCTCAGGTCGAGGAAGCCCTGCTCGTCCACACGGACTTAGGCCCCGAAGAGCGCCGGGCCAGGGCGTTGCAAGCCATGGCCGACGCCGAGCTGCCCGACCCGGAGACGGTGTACCGCAAGTACCCCCACGAGCTCTCCGGCGGGATGCTCCAGCGGGCCATGGTCGCGGCGGCCATCATCTCCGCGCCGAAGCTACTCATCTGCGATGAGCCGACCACGGCGCTGGACGTGACCATTCAAGAGGGCATTTTGAACCTGCTGAAAAAGATCAACCGGGAGAAGGGGACCGGCATCCTGTTTATCTCCCACAACCTCCATGTGGTGCGGAAGCTCTGCACCCGCGTGGCGGTGATGTGCCAGGGCGAGCTGCTGGAAGAGGGGCCGGTGGACCAAGTCTTCTACCACCCCCAGGCAGACTACACCAAGGGCCTCATCGCGGCCATTCCCACCAGACGCAAACGGGGGTGATTCGATGGAACCGAACCAGCAAGAACCCATCTTAGAGATCAAAAACCTCAACAGCTTTTACCGGCAGGGCGGCGGGGCCTTTTCCAAGGGCCGCATCATCCAGGTCCTGCGGAATGTCAACGTCACCATCGGCCGGGGCGAAGTCCTGGGCCTGGTGGGGGAGTCCGGCAGCGGCAAGTCCACCCTGGCCAAGTCCATCCTGGGCATGACCGAGTACCAGGGCCAGATCATCCACCACTCCCAGCGGCCCCAGATGGTCTTTCAGGACCCCTATTCCTCCCTGAACCCGGCCTTCCCCATCCGCCGCATCGTCGAGGAGCCCCTGCGCATCTACGGCAAGCACCCCCCGGCGGAACGCCGGAAACGGGCAGAAGAGATGCTGGAAGCCGTGGGCCTCGGACCGGAGTTTCACGACCGCAAGCCCGGCCAGCTCTCCGGCGGGCAGCGCCAGCGCGTCTCCATCGCCGCGGCCATGATCGTCCGCCCGAAACTGGTCATTCTGGATGAGGCCGTGTCCGCCCTGGACGTGACCATTCAAGACCAGATCCTCGACCTGCTCATGCGCCTGCGCCGGGAGTATGACCTGAGCTATCTCTTCATCTCCCACGATCTCAACGTCATCTACCAGTGCTGTGACCGGGTCATTGTGATGCAGAAGGGCCAGATCGTCGAGGAAAACACCGTGGATGACCTGTTTGATCATCCGGAGCATCCTTATACAAAGCAGCTGTTGAAGGCGGCGGAATAACGCGTAGAAAACAAGCGCACCAGATCGTTTTGGACCTGGTGCGCTTGCTTTTTGCGTAGGATCAGGGGAGACTAGGGGAGCGGAGGATCAGCTCACTCGTTGCTCATGCCCTGCTCGTAGGACTGGATCATCTTCTTGACCATCTGGCCGCCGATGGAGCCGGCCTCGCGGGTGGTCATGGAGCCGTTGTAGCCCTTCTTGAGATCGACGCCGACTTCCCTTGGTGTGTATTCACCACAAAAACTCAGTTTTATTTTGAAGTCAATACACACCAAGGTGGTTTGATGTTTTTTGACCTCTTAAAGATTTGCTACCCTTGTTACATTCCGTACAGGGTCTTTTGCGATTTCTCCAATAAAGCGGTAAAAGATACGAATACTTTGCCGGTAGGGAGTTCGCGGCCCAGCAATCGTTAAACCGTCTGGCAAGATTTTTTCACCAATTTCTATTCGCTCTATGAAGGCATGAAGAATATCTCGATCTAAAGTTTCGATATGGGAATAGCGTCTGGCGAGGTCAAAAAACAAGTCATACGCATCGCGGATATTGCTTTCTTCCGAAGTATCCTCAATCAATCTGTCACGCTGTTCTTCAAGCTCCTGACGCTCTTTTCCAAATCGCTCCATCATTTGATCCAGTAATTCATCACTTAAATTTCCGGCTGCGTTATCACGGTACGCTCGTTCAATCATCTTGACAATACGCTTCAGTCTTATTTCTATATCGGCTAATGACTTTTCCCTGTCCTCGCCAATCCCAAGTGAAGCATTGGATTGTTGAACAGCTGCCTGTGTGATGGCCTCAATATCATCGTCATCAAATGATAGCAACTCGTTCAGATCCCGGCGAATGATCTCCATTAGGTCATCGTATCGTATTCTTGCTCCATGTTCACAGCGATTTCTTGTTCGACTTGTCAGATTGTTACAAACAAGATACCAATACTTCGCTCGTTCACCCTTATAGACCGAACCGCCGGAGCACATTGCCGTGCCGCAGTGTGCGCAGTATGCGATCCCGCCAAAAATACTGTGGCGAAATGCAGGGTTGGCCGCATGGGACTTTGTGTTTTCTCCGAGGAAATGTTCTGCTCTGTCAAATTGCTCTTGTGTCACCAATGGCTCATGGGTATTTTCTGTAAAGCACCAATCTTCCTGTGGAATAGAGATTTTCTTTTTGGACTTCACATTGACCTTACGGGTTTTCCCAAGTACGGTGTGTCCCAAATAGACGCGATTTCGCAGGATACGCTTAACCGTAGTATAGTTCCAGTAGTCTGACGCTCTGGATGCTCCCTGTGGGGTGAATTTATCACGATATTCAACCCTGTATTTCAAAGGCGGGATGATACATTGTTCGTTCAGCTTGTTTGCAATCGTCCGCGTTGAAAGTCCCATTGATGCCCATTCAAAAATCTGTCGGACGATTGGTGCTGTATTTTCATCGGGAACAAGCTGGTCGGTGGTACGCTCCGCTTTTTTATAGCCGTATGGCGGACAAGCTGCATACTTGCCCTTCTTCCGTTTCATGTCTAACGTCTGCTTGACTTTTCTGGAAGTATCACGCAGGTACACATCATTCATGGCAAATTGGAACGGTGCCATCAGGTTGTCTCCCATGGAGTCAAAGTCATTACCGGGAGCCAGATAATGAATACCGTTCTCAGGGAAAAAGCGTTCTGCATAGTAACTTGATTCCGTCATGTCACGGCCAAGCCGGGAAAGGTCTTTTGTAATGACCATATTGGCCTTTCCGGTCGAAAGATGATCCAGCATCGCTTGAAAGCCAGGGCGCTCAAAATTGCCGCCAGAATAGCCATCGTCTACAAATTCTTTTACGATGATAATATCGTGCTTTTCACAATAGTCCCTAATGATTGCACGTTGATTTGTAATGCTCTCGGACTCGTTTTTATGTTTCTTTTCCTCATCGGATAAGCGGCAGTAAATATCAGCGAGTTTGATGTGGTTCCGCATGATGTCCTCCTTTCTGGAACCACTCATTTACACTAATATTATACCATTTTCTTTCCTGAGTGGTCAAAAAAATCGACTTTTTTAGCCGTGGTAATGATTTCCTCCGCCACCACTTCTTGCGGCGTTTTGTTGCTGGTAAACACTCTCTCGATTACATAGGTTGCAGCTCCAATTTTGTGTTGCTTTTCTTGCTTTTCCAAGGTTGCACCTCCCTAAAAGCATTATTTCCATCTAAAAACAATTTAACCGGGCAGTAGGGCTGCCTGGCACTTTTTTCTCAGTCTAAAATCGACAAAAACCGCGCCCTCATGCAGGCGCGGCCTTTGATGTAGTTTTGTTTGTTGGCAGGTACATTTCAGGAACATATTGGACGGTGCTGGCACACCTTACACGGGAATTTCACCCCCTGCGGTTCTCACAGGTTGTCCCCTTTGCCTGCGACGGCTCACGGCCTTTCAAGGCCGTTTCAACGCTCGGACTGAGGCTGGACAATCGTATCTCCCCGATATGCGGGTCATCGCCCCCAAGCCAGCCACGGCTTGTTTGTGCGCGGAAGGCTGCTCCCCCTATACCTCCTCTCTCAAGTTGGGATCATGGCCTGCTCAATCCCGCACGGCTTTCCTTTCGGGCGCATATCGGATGTATCCAATAGACCTATTCAATTCTCGGACTGTCGCCAGCCCGCACAGATGCACCGTTGCCGATACATTCGTGCCGAATGGCGGTAGTGTCGAAATCTGTCTCAAATTGAGCCACATTTTCAGTGACAGGCAAAAGAGAAAGGCGGCAGCGCCGCCTTTCTCCCTGTCGGTCAATTTCGCAGGTAAGCGGCCAGAATGTCGATGAACTGGGAATTGGTCGGTGGCTGCTGTAATTCAGTCCCAGCAATCAAGTTCAAAAAGCTGTGGTCAGGATAACTCCAACAGCTCTGAATAAGCGTGCGGAGATTGCGCTCGACGCAGCTGGGCGTGGTCTGAAAATGCGCCGCCGTTTGTGCATAGAGGCGCTTGGTAATAAGAATCATACTCTCCGGCTGATCCCGAACTTGCTCCACCATATAGACCGCATAGCGGAAACCCGTCAGTTTGCCGCTCACACCGAGAAGCCGCAACAGGCGTTCGGCATCCAACGGGGTCTGCGAAGCGTCTCGTTCATACTCAGGTACATAATAAACTAAAGGCATTTGATACCCCTCCTGTTAGAAATTGGGATAAGGACAGAGAAAGGGCAGCAGGGGCGGGCCTCTCGGCCAGCGGTAGGTCTTGGCACAAGACCTCTGCTATGCTGGAACTAAATCCAGCCGTTAGGGATACCCCAATTTTCTGTTTTCACTGTAAACTGTTTCGTCACATTATTTCCGGCTGCGTCTTTCACAACGGCTGTGCCAGTTACCTCATTTGTATAATTACCTGCATCTTTTCCTGTTACGGTTGCTGATAATCCGGTTACTGTATATTTGTTTCCGTTTACTTCAAATGTAGTTGCTTTGAATCCAGATACTGTATGGTCTTTTCCATCATATGTAGCTGTTCCACTCTTAGCTTTTACTGTGATGACTGTCTTTTCAATCCATGTTGCATATAAAACATTTTCACCATTTACATCTACATGAACTGTTTGTCCAGCTGCATAAGTAGCCTTACCATTTTTCGCATCATCCATAGACGTTGCCCAACCTGCAAAGTAATATTTTTTACCTTCTGTTTTAGGAGCTTGATAGCCAAAATCTTTTTCAGATTGTAATGTAACACTCGCGTTATTCTTAACTGGCACTGTCTGAACACTACCACGACCATATCCTGGATTATAACTCATTGTTGTTGAAGATTCTTCATTACCCCAAATAGCTTTCAATGTAATAATGTTATCATTATTTGCCAAATCCTTGTTTACTTCAAATGCATCTCCAGGATGATATAAATTTCCATTTAACTTCCATCCTAAGAATTTCTTTTTTGAAGTTGTTGTTGCATTCTTAGCTACGGTAACCTTAGCTCCACCTGCATAGATATTACTATCCGTTGGAACTGTTGCCTTTGATTCTTCTGTACCAGGATCATAAACAACTGTTAATTTACCATTATATAGCCACTTACCAATAACACTTGTATCCTTTGTGATTGTTTCATTCGTATTGTATGCATCCTTAGTAATATTTCCATTTCCATCCGCATAATACCAACCTGCAAATGAGTAATCACTTGTCGTTGTTGCACTTGGCAATACTGTATTGGCAATCGTACCAGCTTCTACCTTTTTAGTACCCTTAACTACATCGCCTTCAGGATTATTTAAGTTATAAGTTAAGTTAATCTTCTTAGCTGTCCATTTTGCGTATAGAGTCACATTTTGTGCTGGCATCTTCTTACCATTAAAATCAAATGCTTTCCCTTCACAAAGTTCATTATCATACCAACCATCAAATTCATAATAATCCGGCAATGAGCCAGGCCTTACAGGAGTATAGTTCTCACTTGAAATACTTTGTTCATACTTCTTAGAAACAGTCTTATCTTGTTTACCATTGTTAATAAACTTTAAGTTATAAGAATTACGTGTGTAATAGAATTTAGCATTTTTGTAATAACCACCTACACCAGGATCACCATGAGAATATGTAAAGCCTGCAATCGCATAACAATCTTCATTTCCGATTTTTGGATTGCTATCCATCATGATTGTATCTGTATGATGTAGCTCATAACCGCTTCCATCAACCTTTTGTACATAATAATATGCATTATAAGTATAATAACCACTTGTACTCCATAACGTTGAATCATTCATTGGCATTGTACTTGTATAAGCTAAATACCTACTATCTGAAATCTGCCAGTTTCCATTTCCATTATATGCAGGCCATTCTTTTTTCGAAATACTTTGACCCCATTTTTTAGTGATTGTTGATAAATCTGTACGTGAGTACTGTCTTTTTTTAAAATGCATTGTATACGTTTTTCTCTTGTAGTATACATTTACAATTGTTGAACCATCACCCTTGATTGTTTTTTGTTCAATTGTAGTTGCAGTAAAGACTTTATCACTCGTATCTTTACCATGAATGTTCTTACCCTTTATCGTATAAGACTTCGCTGCAGCTGTTGTTGTTGCACCAGTCAAGCCCTGTAATTCTTGAGATTCATGGAATGAGTATTCATCATTATCTGCATTTTCCCACCAGTGAATAACTGTATAACTAACTTTTGCTGCTTTCCAATGAGCTGTTAAAGTCATTGGAGAAGTAACTGTTGCACCATTTTCAACCTTAGTTAAACCATTGTACCAACCATCAAATGAATAACCTGGCTTTGTAGGAGTTGTAGATTTATCTAGGACTAGATTGTCACCGTGTAATACGAATTGAGAATCAACAATAGATCCACCATCTGAATTAAATGAAACCCAATAACCTTCTTTAATAATTGCATATACATTAACAGAAGTACTTCCTTCTGGAACTTTAATTTTATCTGCAATATTTGTAGTACCATTTCTTTCTGCTGCCCAACCAACTAATTTATGAGTTGAGTCAACATCATAAGATACGTGTGAGTAATTATGACCCTTGTGGTCTGCAACTTTTTCAGTACGCATGATTTGCGTTCCTTCTGGATTATAGAAGTAAACATATA
>OLSA01003515.1_pt1 | contig 10882 bp, 8 predicted proteins | sample 1672731 | NCBI WGS metagenome assembly OLSA01 (sample SAMEA3136718, study PRJEB25190) | human gut metagenome | biome: human gut; feature: human-associated habitat; material: faeces | place: Austria | collected 2013
CTTCGACATTACATTTGCTATAGTATGGGGTTCTTGTTTTCTGTTTCTTTTGTACTTGCACAGGTACTTGTTAAAGGTACAGTGAAGGATAACTTAGGAGAAGGAGTGCCGGGAGCCAGTGTTCAGGTAAAAGGCACTTCGCAGGGAACGATCACCGACCTTGACGGTAAATTCACTCTTAACATCCCCCAAAAGAACGCTACCTTGGTTATTTCCTTTATCGGCTACGTCACCGTAGAACAAAAGGCGGACTCGCAAAAACCAATGGTCATCACATTAAAAGAAGATACTAAAACGCTGGACGAAGTAGTGGTTGTCGGCTATCAGGAAGTACGCCGCCGTGACCTTACAGGTTCCGTGGCGAAAGCCAACATGGCGGATGTACTTACTGCCCCCGTCGCTTCATTCGACCAGGCACTCGGCGGACGTATCGCCGGAGTCAACGTAACCTCGGGCGAAGGCATGCCGGGCGGCAACATGAGCATCGTGATCCGTGGTAACAACTCACTGACACAAGAAAACTCGCCGCTGTTCGTTATCGACGGTTTCCCGATAGAAGATTCATCGGCAGCCAGCACGCTGAACCCTTCCGATATCGAGTCGCTCGACTTCCTCAAAGATGCGTCGGCTACGGCCATTTACGGTGCGCGCGGTGCCAACGGTGTTGTCATCATCACCACCAAGAAAGGTAAGGTAGGACGGGCACAGTTGTCCTATGACGGTAGTTTCGGTGTGCAGCACGTCACCCGCACTATTCCGATGATGGATGCTTATGAGTTTGTCAAGCTACAGAATGAAATGTATCCTACCGTCGTTGCCGGCTCATACCTGATGAACTACGAAGGCAAGCAATGGACACTGGACGATTATAAAGACATACCGCAATATAACTGGCAGGACGAGATATTCAAGACTGCCTGGCAGCAGAATCATACGGTCAGACTTGCCGGTGGTACGGAAGGTGTACGCTACAATGCTTCCTTATCTTACTTCGATCAGGACGGTACGCTGATAGAAACCGGTTACAAACGTATGCAAGGACGTATGAACACAGTAGTCCGTCGCGGCAAACTGAACATGAGCCTGACCACCAACTATTCACGCTCTATCCAGACAGGTAGTACTCCATCATCCACCTCTTACAGTGGTATGAACAACCTTTTCTATAGCGTATGGGGATACCGTCCGGTGACTTCCCCCGACACTCCGCTCAGCTTCCTGATGGACAGTTCAACGGACAATGCCGTAGATTCAAGCAACGACTACCGTTTCAACCCGATCAAATCACAGAAGAACGAATACCGGAAGAGCTACACCAACAATCTTCAAATGAACGGATTCGCAGAATACGAAGTACTGAAAGGACTGAAACTGAAAGTTTCCGCCGGATATACTTATGATTCACGCAAGCAGGATCAGTTCAACAACTCGAATACCCGCTACGGAGGTCCTACCTCTACAGATAAAGTGAATGCTCAGGTAACCCGTCAGGAACGCCTGACATGGCTGAACGAAAACACCCTGACTTATCAGACTAACATCAAAAAGAAACACTTCCTCAATGTATTGGGAGGTATCACGTTCCAGAACTCGGACTATGAGATTTATTCATTCCGCACAACGCACATCCCCAACGAATCACTCGGTATGGCAGGCATGAGCGAAGGACAGGCAGGTACTACCACTTCGGCAAAGTCTTCATGGGCGATGTTATCATACCTCGGACGTGTGACTTACAACTATATGTCTAAATATTACGCTACCGTTTCTTTCCGTGCCGACGGTTCTTCCAAGTTCAACAAGGACAACCGTTACGGATACTTCCCTTCCGGTTCTCTCGCATGGAGCTTCTCGGAAGAAGAATTTATGAAGCCGTTGAAAAGTGTACTGTCCAGTGGTAAGGTTCGTTTGAGCTGGGGACTCACGGGTAACAACCGTATCGGCGAATATGATTATTATGCGCTCCTGGCGGTATTGAAATCAAGAGTCGGCTCGTATACATCGACAAACTCCCTCCCAAGCGGCGTCTATCCATTCGACAATGATGCGACGAATGCAGGTGTTGTTCCTACTTCTCTGCCCAACAAGGATTTGAAATGGGAAACAACCGAACAATGGAACGCAGGTCTCGACCTCGGATTCTTCGACGAACGCATCGGTATAACGATGGATATTTACCGGAAGACCACCCGCGACCTGTTGCTGGACGCTTCCCTGCCTTTTTCTTCGGGTTATTACAGCGCTACCAAGAATATCGGTAAAGTACGTAACGATGGTCTGGAACTTAGTCTGAACACCGTCAACTTCCAGACACGCGCCTTCAAGTGGACGACTAACTTCAACATTTCATTCAATAAGAATAAAGTACTGGCATTGTCGGAGAATCAGACAGCCTTGCTGACTGCCGCGCAATTCGACCAGAACTACAACGGTCAGTCCAACTACATCGCCAAAGTCGGTCTGCCGATGGGACTGATGTATGGTTATGTCTATGAAGGTACATACAAGTACGACGACTTCAACAAATCGGGTAACTCATACAGCCTGAAACCGGGAGTGCCCCACTACTCTACTGAGACCAACACTCAGCCGGGTATGCCCAAATATGCCGACCTTAACGGAGACGGAGTAGTTGACTCCAACGACCGTACGATTATCGGACGCGGACTTCCGATACATACCGGTGGTTTCACCAACAACTTTGAATATAAAGGCATCGATCTGAGCATCTTCTTCCAGTGGTCATACGGCAACGATATCATGAATGCCAACCGCCTGTTCTTTGAAAGCTCCAACAACCGTTCACGCGAATTGAACCAGTTCGCCAGCTATGCCAACCGCTGGACACCGGAAAATCCGACCAGTGACATCCCTGCGGCTACCAACTCCTCTTCCAACCGTGTGATCTCTTCACGCATCATTGAAGACGGTTCGTACCTGCGTCTGAAGAACGTAACAGTAGGCTATACCTTCCCCGCCAAGCTGGTGAAGAAATGGAAGATAGACAAAGCACGTGTTTACGTTGCCGCACAAAACCTGTGGACATGTACCGGTTATTCCGGTTATGATCCGGAAGTATCTGTACGCAACAGTGCGCTCACTCCCGGTCTGGACTACTCTTCCTATCCGAGAGCATACTCTATCAGCTTCGGTGTAAGCCTGGGATTCTAAACGGATAATGATAGTAACAGTTAGAAAAAAGTATTCGATTATGAAAGCATTAAAAATAACAATCATAGCTCTATTGGCAGGTTTCAGCATGGCATCCTGTGACTTTCTGGACAAAGAACCTACCAAACTGACGCCGGAGAACTACTTCAACACCCCCGCTGAAGCCAACTCATTCCTGACAGGCGTCTACGCCATACTGTCGCAACCCACTTTCTACGGCGGCGACTATATGTACCTCGTAGCCGGTGACGACTTATCCCACTACGGAGGCAGCGGACGCGGTCCCGCATCTACCGGACTGATCTGCAACAACGCCACTACCAGTGACAACGCCGTGACTGCCTTCTGGTATGCCCTCTATTCAGGCATCAACCGTGCCAATATGTTCCTCGAAAACATCGACAAAGTAAACGGTTTCGATGCAGGCGTTGAACGTCGCTTCGTCCACACCCTCCGCGTCATACCTGTTGATGATGCGAACCCCTTCAAGCGTGCGGATCCCGAGAAATTCGCGAATATCCTTCGCAAGCCCTTCCGCCGCTTCCGAAAATTCGGGGCGTTTTTCGCTGTAAATTCTGTAAACCATTCTGTTGTCTCCCGTTAAATTTCCCGTATTCCGTAATGTTCGTTCTTTCGGCAAATGCCGGCGGTGCCGGCGTTTACCCGTTTTTTAAACGGCTTTCGCGCAATGCGGAAAGTCCGATGTCGCTTCTTGAATATTTTCCGTCAAAATGCACTCGTTCGGCTGCCGCATATGCCGCCCGAACCGCCTCTTCAAGCGTATCGCGAACGGCCGTGATGCCGAGCACGCGCCCGCCGCTTGTAACAAATTCGCTGCTGTCGGGTGTTCTGAGTTTTGTTCCCGCATGGAAGATGCATACCCCGCAATCTGCTTCAACATCGCCGTCAAAGGTGATGAGTTTTCCCTTTTCGTATTTTTCCGGGTAGCCCCCGCTTGCAAGCACAAGGCAGCAGGGGGATTTGTCGGAAAGCTTGATCTCGCATTTGTCAAGCGTCCCCGCCTGCGTCGCAATCATTATTTCAAGCAGGTCGCCTTCAACAAGGGGCAGCACCGCCTGCGTTTCCGGATCGCCGAAACGGCAGTTATATTCAATAACACGCGGTCCGTTCGGGGTGAGCATAAGCCCGAAATACAGGCACCCGCGGAAAGTCCGTCCTTCAGCATTCATTGCGTTCAGCGTGGGAAGGATGATGCTTTGCATAACCTGCTCCTCCGCCGCTTTTGTGTAAAAAGGATTCGGTGCAATAACGCCCATGCCGCCGGTGTTCAGTCCCGTGTCGCCGTCGCCCGCACGTTTATGATCCATTGAAGATGGCAGGGGAACAACTGTTTTTCCGTCCGTAAACGCAAGCACGGAAACCTCGGGTCCGGTCAGGAACTCTTCAACAACGACGGTTGCGCCGCTCCTGCCGAATTTGCCGCACCGCATCATGTCGTTCACGGCTTCAACCGCTTCCTCGTGAGTTTTTGCAATTATAACGCCCTTGCCGAGAGCAAGCCCGTCCGCTTTGACAACGACGGGAAGGCTGTGGTGCGCTGCGTATTCGGCCGCAGCATCGGCATCCGAAAAGACCTTGTATTCGGCTGTCGGAATGCCGTATTTCTTCATGAGTTCCTTTGAAAAAGCCTTGCTGCCCTCGATTATTGCCGCAGCCTTGCTCGGGCCGAAGCAGGGAATGCCCTTTTCGCGCAGCATGTCGCAAAGCCCCATAACGAGAGGGTCGTCCGGAATCACGGCAGCAAAGTCAATTTCGTTGTTCAGCACAAAATCCACAATTTTTTCCAAATCCGTTGCGGCAATGCCCGTGCAGGTCACCGGGCATGAACCGCCGCCCGCATGTTCGCGGGAAATTCCGCCGTTTCCGGGAAGTGCATATATCTTTCCCGCTCTGCGGCTTTGAGCAAGCCGCCTGATTATCGCATGTTCGCGTCCGCCGCCGCCTATGACGGCAATATTGAGTTTATCCTTTGTTATCTGCATTTTTTACTCTTAATTCCGTTCCTTGTTCCGTCCCTTCCGCATGTTCCGCACCTGCATCGGGAAATCCTTTTCGTCTATGTCCGCTTAATTGACCGTTCGTTTCCGTTCGCCCGGCATACTGCCGAGTGCCGAACAGATCCGAATATCCGAATATCCGAATAAACCGCTCCGTTAAAAATCAATGGTGGAAAAGGCGCAGTCCGGTAAAAGCCATGACCATGCCGTGTTTGTTGCATGCCTCAATAACGGCATCATCGCGCACCGAACCGCCGGGCTGAGCAATATAGGCAACGCCGCTGCGGAAAGCACGCTCGATATTATCGCCGAACGGGAAGAACGCATCGCTTGCAAGTGCGGTTTCGCCGAACCTGCTCAGCCATTCCCGCTTCTGTTCCTTTGTCATCGGCTCGGGGCGGCGGGTGAAGAAATTCTGCCAATTTCCGTCATCAAGCACGTCCCCGCACTCATCCTCGTTTAAATACAAATCAATTGCATTATCGCGGTTGGGGCGCGGAATATCCGCACGGAACGGCAGGTTCGGCACGGAAGGATGCGAGCGCAGGTGCCAAAGGTCGGCTTTATTGCCCGCAAGGCGTGTGCAGTGAATGCGTGATTGCTGACCCGCGCCCACTCCGATCGTTTGCCCGTTTTCAACATAGCAAACGGAGTTGGACTGGGTGTATTTAAGCGTGATAAGCGCAATAACAAGGTCGCGTTTCGCACTTTCGGGCAGGTTTTTGTTTTCGGTCACGATATTTGAAAGCAGGCTTTCGTCAATCGTTGAATCGTTGCGCCCCTGTTCGAATGTGATGCCGAACACCGTGCGCGTTTCAATGGGAGCGGGAACATAGTTTTCGTCGATTTTAATAACCGTGTATGCACCCTTTTTCTTTGCGGAAAGGATCTCAAACGCATCCTCATCGTAATCCGGAGCAATAATGCCGTCCGAAACTTCATGCTTCAAAACTTTCGCAAGCGAAACATCGACCCTGTCGCTGACGGCGATAAAATCTCCGAAGGAGCTCATTCTGTCCGCACCTCTTGCGCGAATATAGGCACAGGCAAGGGGAGAAAGCTCTGTTGTTTCGTCAACAAAATACATTTTGCGAAGCGTCTCGTTCAGCGGAAGGCCGACGGCCGCACCTGCCGGGCTGACGTGTTTGAACGATGCCGCCGCAGGAAGTCCCGTTGCGGTGCGAAGTTCTCTGACGAGCTGCCACCCGTTGAGTGCGTCAAGAAGGTTGATATAGCCCGCCCTGCCGTTCAAAACGGCAATCGGCAGTTCGCCGTCAATTGAAATTGCAGCGGGTTTCTGATTGGTATTGCAGCCGTATTTAAGTTCGTATCGCATGTTTGCCTCCGTTAGTATGTTCGGTTTTATTCGGTTATTGTTTGTTTCAGTTCTTACAGTCGGTCAGGGTAACTTAAGTTGACGTTGACCGGCTCCGTTCTTTTCGCAAAGCCGCACAAAGCTCAGCGGGTGTGCCTGTTGATGATGAATGTGTCCTCCGCGCCGTCTGCGCAGCCGATAAAGCGCACAAACAGCGAAACACGGTTGTTTTCATCAAGACTTGCCCAAATTTCTTCGGCAAAAGTCTCTGCATCGGGCGCGTTCAGCGCAATGCGCACCGGTTCACCGCAGAACGAGGGCAGCGGCGAGCCGTCATGCTCATATGTGTGGATAAGATGTGCCGTACCCGCTTCGGGTTCGTAATTGTAAAAATTCCTGCGGCAGCGTGCGCCGTCGGGCGTTTCCGCCTTCAGTATGCTGAGGGTGTATTCGCCTGTTTCGGGGTAAAGAATGCCGCTGATGCGCGGGGTAAAATTCGGAGCATCAGGTTCAAAGCTCCTTTTGCGCAGTGCGGATTCAAAGCTTCCGCCCTCCGCAATTTCGCAGGCAACGGTGTCCGTCTGGTCGCCGTTGGTAACAACGGTGCAGCCGTTGACCTTCCGCACGGGGGAATAAATGATAAGCGAAGGGTCTGTCAGCTTTTTTTCGTCAAACGCCCGTGTTCTGATGCCGTCCTCGGTCGGTTCAAATATGCGGTTGCGGCTGTTCTCGCTTCTGCCCATGATGAAGTATGCGGTCACATAATGTGCGTTGTCCGCACTTTTTCCGATAAGCACGCCGCGTCCGGGATAGGTATTGCCGTTCAGGTATTCGTTGATAGTTTTCATTTATTCCGCCTTTCGCATTTCGGTTCCGACTCGTTTGTTCACTGTTTGTTTCACTGTTCTGTTGATTTTATTGATAAAAACACCTGTTCAAGCGCAAGGGGCAGCAATTCCCATTCCGCCTGTTCCATAACGCGCCGCTGCAGGGTTTCCGGAGTGTCGTCCGGAAGCACATCAACGGCTTTCTGCATGATTATCTCGCCGCCGTCGGCAACCGCATTTACATAGTGTACCGTTGCACCCGTGACCTTCACGCCGTATGCAAGCGCAGCCTCGTGAACGCGCAGACCGTAGTACCCCTTTCCGCAGAAGGACGGAATGAGTGACGGATGATGCGCCTGTCGTAACTTTCGGTAAAATCCGCACTCAGTATTGCAAGAAAGCCCGCAAGCACGACAACATCGATTTCGCGCTCTTTAAGCAGTTTCCGCGCCGCCGTTTCGAACAGTGCGGGGTCCTGCCTGTTTTGAGGAAGATAAACCGCTTCAATGCCCGCATTTTTTGCCCGCTGAAGTGCGAATGCATCCGGCTTGTTGGAGACAACAAGCGCAATATCGCCGCTTTTTATAACCGAACCGCGCTTGTCGAGCAAAGCCTGAAGGTTCGTTCCCCCTCCGGAAACGAACACGGCAGCGCGCGGACGGCGGGGAGCTTCGGCCCCGCCGCAGCTGCCGCTTTTGCCGATCGCGGGGGAAAGTTCTCCGCCCGTCAGCATATCTCAATACCTTCGCCGAGCACGGTGTCGCCGCAGATGTAAGCCTCCTCGCCGTTTGCGCGGAGAATTTCAAGCGCACGATCCGCATCCTCGCGTGAAACGATAAGGCACATGCCGACGCCCATGTTGAAGGTGTTGAACATGTCCCTTTCGGGGATATTTCCCGTTGACGCGATAAGGTCAAAAAGCGGATGAATGCGCAGTGCGTTTTTGTTTATTCTTGCCGCAATGCCCTTTTTGAGGCAGCGCGGGATATTCTCATAAAAGCCGCCGCCGGTGATATGTGCACAGCCCTTTATGCGGACTTCCTTTGCAAGCTCCAGCACGGGTTTAACGTAAATCCTTGTGGGCTCAAGCAGAGCTTCGCCAAGAGTTTTTCCGAGGGATTCAACATGGGTTCCGAGCGCGGCATTGTTTGAATTGAGATTGAAAACCTTGCGCACAAGGGAGAAGCCGTTGGAATGAACCCCGCTTGACGGCAGCGCAATGATAACATCTCCGGGACGCTGCGTTTCAACGTCGAACACCTTGCTCCTGTCCACGATGCCGACGGCAAACCCTGCAAGGTCATATTCGTCCGCAGGGTAGAAACCCGGCATTTCGGCTGTTTCGCCGCCGATAAGTGCGCAGCCGGACTGCACGCAGCCCTCCGCAACGCCCTCAACAACGGAGGCAACTTTTTCGGGAATGTTTTTGCCGAGTGCGATATAGTCAAGGAAAAACAGAGGCTTTGCACCGCAGCAGATGATGTCGTTTACACACATTGCAACGCAGTCGATGCCGACGGTGTTATGTTTGTCGCTCAAAAAGGCGAGTTTAAGTTTCGTTCCCACGCCGTCCGTACCGCTGACAAGAATGGGTTCGCTCATGCCTGCAAGATCCGGTGCAAACAGGCCGCCGAAATTGCCGATGGAGGGCATTGCACCGGGCGTGATCGTGCGCGAAATGTGTTTTTTCATCAGTTCAACGGCGCGATAGCCCGCAGTAATATCAACGCCCGCTTTTTCGTAGCTTTCGCTCCTGCTGTTGTTGTTTGCCATTTATGTTCTTCCTTTCGATTTAATAAATCCGTCTAATAAATCCGTTTGGTTTATTTTGTTCGGTGGTTTCGATTGCGTTCGCGGCCCGTCAGAGCCGCGGCTTTTCTGTTCGGTTACTCTTTCGGCTGCGGCGTATCGGATTTTTCGCTGAGCTTGCGCGCATATTTGTTGACATAGCGGCGTTTGGGCGGCTCGCAGGGATATTCGCCCGTGAAGCAGCCGACACAATAATCCGTTTTGCCGTTGCCGGCAAGCAGCCTTGCGTTCTCAACGCTCAGGAAGCCGAGGGAATCGAGCCCGAGTTCGCGAACAAGTTCCTCATCGTTGTATTTGTTTGCAATCAGCTCCTCCCGCGAGGGAACATCCGTGCCGAAATAGCAGGGGAACAGGAATTTCGGCGCGGCGGAACGCACATGCACCTCCGTTGCACCCGCTTCACGCAGAAGGCGGACGATGCGCTTGATTGTTGTTCCGCGAACGATGGAATCATCGATAAGCACAACGCGCTTGCCGCTGACAGTTGCGGATACGGGGTTGAGTTTGATTCGAACGAGCTTTTCGCGCTCGTTCTGTTTCGGCTGAATGAAGGTTCTGCCGATATATTTGTTTTTGATAAAGCCTATGCCGTAGGGAATGCCGGACTGCCTTGAAAAGCCGATCGCGGCATCAAGCCCGGAATCGGGAACGCCGATAACAACATCCGCCTGCACGGGATGTTCAAGCGCAAGGAACGAACCCGCGCGCTGACGCGCAAGATGCACCGAACAGCCGTCAATAACGCTGTCGGGACGCGCAAAATAGATGTATTCAAACACGCAGAGCGCAGGCTTGACTTTTCCGCAGTGGCTGCGCAGGCTGCGCAGCTCGTCGTTTTCAACAACAACGATCTCGCCCGGTTCAACATCGCGCAGGAATTTCGCTCCCATTGCATCAAGCGCACATGTTTCGGAAGCAAAGCAGTAACCGCCTTCGGACAGTTCTCCGATGCAGAGCGGACGGAACCCGTGCGGATCGCGTGCGGCAATAAGCTTTTTGGGCGACATGATAACGAGTGAATAGGCCCCCTTTATCCTGTCCATTGCGCGCGATACGGCCTCCTCAATGGAATCAGCCGTCAGCCGTTCTTTGGTAATTGTGTATGCAATGACTTCCGTGTCGGTCGTTGTGTGGAAAATAGAACCCGCAAGCTCCAGTTCCTCACGCAGTTCGGCATCGTTGACAAGGTTGCCGTTGTGTGCTATCGCCATCGTGCCCTTTATGTGGTTCACCACAAGGGGCTGGCAGTTGATGCGCTTTTCGTAGCCGGTTGTGGAATAGCGGACATGCCCGACCGCCATGCTTCCCGTTCCGAGTTTTGCAAGCGAATTTCCGTCAAATACCTCGTTGACAAGCCCCTCATCGCAGTGCGCGGTTATAACGCCGTCGTCGTTGACGGCAATGCCTGCGCTCTGCTGCCCGCGGTGCTGCAAAGCATAGAGTGCATAATATGCAAGCGCGGCAACGTTTTCGCGTTTTGAAGCGGCAATGCCCACAACGCCGCATTCCTCGCCGAGGTGCTCAAAGGTTGTTTCGTGTTCGGTTATGCTTTCCAAAATATCCATTTTGCTGTTCTCAATCCAGATAAATCGTTCTGTTAATTCTCCGAGTTTCGCACAAAAGCTTACTCGCCCATCAGGCGGTGCAGGATCTCGTGATATGCGCCTTCAACATTGCCGAGGTCGCGGCGGAAACGGGCCTTGTCGAGACGCTGGAGGCGGTCAAGCCGTATTACGACGAGG
>OLSA01003516.1_pt1 | contig 10880 bp, 8 predicted proteins | sample 1672731 | NCBI WGS metagenome assembly OLSA01 (sample SAMEA3136718, study PRJEB25190) | human gut metagenome | biome: human gut; feature: human-associated habitat; material: faeces | place: Austria | collected 2013
CCCGCGTCGCAAGGGCCGTATCGGCCGGGGCGCTTGTCCGGATCGAATCGGCCGCGGGAACGGCCGTGCGGAGCATCCGCGCCGTTGAGGCGGATGTCGCGGCGAGGCATCCCGCAAGGGCGAGCGGGAGCAGAATCATTCGGGAGATATTCTTCATCGGTTCTTATGGGCGCCGGTGCCGGCGGTCGAGACCTTCGGGCAGCGGCAGGGAGATGCGTGTAAAACTGACGATGGCTCCGGCCAGTGCGAAACCTCCGGCCAGGAGCAGCGCCGTGTGGGTGCTGTTGTCGGGAACGAGGTGGAACAGCAGGGCCATCAGTGCGGCGCCCGTGGTCTGTCCCACGAGTCGGGCCGTGGCGAGCATGCCGCTGGCCGAGCCGCTCCGCTCGGGCGGTGCCGAGGCGATCAGTATGCTGTTGTTGGGCGACTGGAAGAGGCCGAAGCCGGCGCCGCAGAGCACCAGCCGCCAGACGATGTCGCCGTTCGACGGGTGTTCGGGCAGCCAGGCCAGCAGCACGAGCCCGACGGCCATGGCCGTGAGCCCCAGTCCGCCGAGCAGGCCGGCGTGGATGCGCTCGACGAGAATGCCGGCCACCGGGGCGACTACCATGATGATGGCGGGCCAGGCCGTCATCAGCAGTCCGGTTGCCACGTCGCTGTAGCCGCAGGCGTGCTGCAGGTAGAAGGGCAGCGCCACCAGGGCGAGCATCTGCCCGAGGAACGAGCAGATCGACGTGGCGACCGACACCGAGAAGATCGGGATGCGCAGCAGGTCGAACGGCAGCAGCGGGTAGGGTTCGCGCAGCTGCGTGCGGATGAACAGGGAGCCGATGATGAGCAGGGCCGCGATGCCGACCGAGAGGATCCGCGGGTCAAGCCCGTGCGAGAATCCCTCGATGGAAGACATCATCAGTCCGAAAGTCAGGGCGTTCATCACGGCGTCGCGCCAGTTGAACTTTCCTTCGTGGGCCCGGACCGGGTTCTCGGGCAGGAAGTGCGAGCTGAGTACGAGGGCGGTCAGTCCGACGGGGATGTTCACGGCGAAGAGCCACGGCCAGTCGGCGGCCGAGAGGATGGCGGCGGCCAGGGTAGGCCCGGCTACCGACGAGACGGCTACGACCGTGGCGTTGATTCCCATGCCGCGCCCGAGCTGTGCCTTGGGGTAGATGATGCGGATGAGCGTCGTATTGACCGACGTGACGGCCGCTGCGCCGAATCCCTGCATGACGCGGGTCAGCACAAGGGTCTGCAGCGATCCGGAGAGGGCGCAGCCGACCGAGGCGACGGTGAAGAGGGCCAGTCCGCCGATGTAGACCCGGCGGTAGCCGATCCGTTCGCCGAGGGCCGAGAACGAGAGCAGCGAGACCATGATCGCGAGCTGGTAGGCATTGACGATCCAGATCGAGTCGGCCGACGAGATGCCGAGCTCCCGGGCGATCGTGGGCAGGGCGACGTTGGCGATCGTCGCGTCGATTACGGACAGCGAGACGCCGAATGCCACGGCCAGGATGGCCCAGATACGACGGGGCATCGGAATGCCGTCCCGGGAGTGTTCTATGTGCAGGGAGTCGGACATGGCACGGCAAAGATACGAAAAAAGCGAAAACCCGAAGTCGCCGCTTCGGGTTTTCGTCTCGCATCTATTTTCGGGTCGCCGTTCGCCGGCCGGTAAGATAACCGGAAACGGGCGCCGTGGGGATTTGAACTTTTTATTTTAAAAATAGCTTGCGGTTCATCGGTTGTGCCGTCGCTTGCGGAGGTGCTGCGTGCCGGGCCACAAAAGAGGCAGAAGGCAGAGTGTTACCCACGGCAGGTGAATTTCGGCATTCGGGGTGAGGACCCGTGCGGCAACGCTGACGCCGAACTGGACGACAACGACAAGCAGGATCACTACGCGAATGACTTTCTCAATTTCCATGCAAAATGTGCGGGTTTCCGTTGCGACAATGCAAAGATAGAAAAGAAAAATCGAAAAACAAGCGAAATTTATTGAAATTCGATAAAAAATTTCTGAAAACCGGTCCGCTCTGGTTTATGGGTATAAAAAACGCAACCCGAAGGTTGCGTCAAGGGGTTTCGAAGGGTTTCGGACCCTCGGACAAAGGACCCGGCTCTCCTGCCGGTTCGGGCGGGTCATTCCGCATCGACGAACTTGTAGAGCTGGTCGCCGCGTCGGATCAACCCCGGCGTGCGGATTGCGCACAGTTCGCCCTGCGCCACCGATCCGACCGGCTCGCCGTCGGGGCCGTGCAGCTCCTCGAGCAGCTGTTCGGCCACCCCCGTCGTGGCGCCGAGGAAGAAGATCTCCTCGCCGACGGCCAGCGGGGCCGCCTCGACGGCCACCTCGGCCACCGAGAGCTTCTTGTAGAAGTTCACCACCTTGCCGACGTAGACCTTGCGACGTGTGGCCGATGATCCGTAGGCCGGGCTGTACTCCACGACCGGACGCCCGGCGTAGTAGCCCTCCCAGAACCCGCGGTTGAAGACCGTGCGCAGCCGCTCCTTGAGCGATGCGGCCAGTTCGGGGGTGTAGCGCCCCTCTTCGAGGGCACGCAGCGCCTGGTCGTAGCACTCCACGACACGCTTCACGTACTCCGCGCCGCGGGCCCGCCCCTCGATCTTGAGCACACGAACCCCCGCGCCGATCATCCGGTCGAGGAAGTCGATCGTGCAGAGGTCCTTGGGCGAGAGGACATACCGCCCGTCGATGTCGAGCTCGGCCCCCGTCTCCTTGTCGCGCACGGTGTACTTGCGGCGGCACAACTGCCGGCAGGCTCCGCGGTTGGCCGAGCAGCCCGTTTCGTAGAGCGACAGGTAGCATTTGCCCGAGATCGACATGCAGAGCGCCCCGTGGGCGAACATCTCGATCTCGACCAGCTCGCCGCGCGGACCGCGTATGTCGTCCGCGACGATCCGGTCGCGGATCCCGGCCACCTGTTCGAGCGACAGTTCGCGTGCGAGAACCACCGTGTCGGCCCATTGTGCATAGAACTTCACGGCCTCCGAGTTGGAGATGTTGCACTGCGTCGAGATGTGCACCTCGACGCCCGCCCGGCGGGCATAGAGGATGACGGCCATGTCCGAGGCGATGATGGCATCGATGCCCTCGCTCTTCGCCCGGTCGATCACCTCGTGGGCCGCGGCGATCTCGTCTTCGTAGATGACCGTATTGACCGTCAGGTAGGTGCGCACACCGGCGGCATGTGCCGTCGCCACGATGCACGCCAGGTCGTCGAGCGTGAAGTTGGCGGCCGATGCCGACCGCATGTTGAGTTTCCCGACCCCGAAGTAGACGGCGTCGGCGCCGGCCTGGATGGCTGCGGCGAGCGATTCGTAGCTCCCCACGGGAGCCATGATTTCGATATCGGAGCGTTTCAAGGCAGTGGCTCTTTCTGAAAGTTTACTTTTTGCGCCCCATGAGGCCTTCGGCGAATTCGCGCATCCGCAGCGTGCGTGCGGGATCGGCCGAGAGCGAGTCGAGGGTGGCGAGCGCCCGCTCGAAGCGCAGCGAGATCTGCTGCTCGGTCAGCCGCGGGATATCCAGCCGGTCGTATACTTCCTTCACGCGGGCGATCTTCTCGGCGTCGGTCAGCGTCGCGTCGCGGTAGGTGTGGCGCAGAATCTCGCGCGTGGGTTCGTCGGCGCGGCTCATTGCCGTGACCATCAGGTAGGTCTTCTTGCCTTCGAGGATATCGCCTCCGATGGCCTTGCCCAGCCGCTCGTCGCCGTAGCTGTCCAGCAGGTCGTCCTGCAGCTGGAAGGCGAGCCCCAGCTCCACGGCAAAGCGGCGCAGCTTGCGGCAGTCCTCTTCGGAGGCACCTCCCAGCGTGGCGCCGATCACGGCTGAACCGGCCAGCAGCACCGAGGTCTTCAGCTCGATCATGTGCATGTACTCCACCACCGAAACCTTCTGTTTCTGCTCGAAGTCCATGTCGTATTGCTGGCCCTCACACACCTCGAGCGCCATCTGGTTGAAGGTGGCCAGGATCTGGGGCAGCAGGTGCGCCGGCACACCGCTCAGCAGGCGGTAGGCGCAGATGAGCATCGCATCGCCCGAGAGGATGGCCACGTTCTGCCCCCAGCGGGCGAAGACCGAAGGCTTGCCGCGCCGCATGGCGGCATTGTCCATGATGTCGTCGTGCAGCAGCGTGAAGTTGTGGAACATCTCCACGGCCGCGGCTGCCGGAAGCGCCGACTGTATCTGGTCGGAGAAGATGCCGCAGGAGAGCATCACCAGCATCGGCCGCAGGCGCTTGCCCCCGCCGCCGAGCGAGTAGCCGATCGGGGCGTAGAGCAGTTCGGGCTCGGCCGGGAAATCGGTCTGTGCCAGATAATTCTCGATTGTGGCGAGCAATTCCTCGTTTGTTTGCATGGTATGAATCGATTTTTGGTGTCGGATTGTGTCCCAAAAGTAGGAAAAAACTTTGGAGTGGCCGAATTTTCGATTAACTTTGACCTGATATTTTTAACATAAAACCTGAAACCTGCTATGAAAAAACTCGCAATCGGCGTGGACATCGGGGGAATCAATACCGCTTTCGGACTTGTGGATGAAAACGGCGATCTCTATGCCGAATCGGTCATTTCGACCAAGAAATATCCCTATGTGGACGACTATCCCTCCTATGTGCAGGATCTCTGCGACTCGATGCATGCACTGGCCAAGAGCCTTTCGTTCGAATATGAGCTGGCAGGTATCGGTATCGGTGCGCCCAACGGCACAATGAAAACAGGTTGGATAACGGTAGACGGCGTAAGAATGTATTTTGATACTGAAACCGGTATAAGAAATACCGGATGGGTAGAATATATGGACTCCGTCTACTATGACGATCCGGTAAAGGGAAAGCTTACAGGCATTCAGGAAATTAATGGTGAAACATACATATTCAATGAAAGCGGGGCTCTTTACAGGGGATGGTTTGAATACGGAAACTGCAAATATTACGGCGGGGAAGACGGAGCAGTCCGCAAGGGCGAAACCGAAATAGACGGAGTAAAATATATTTTTTCACCGTCAGGAAGGTATCAGAGCGGTTGGCAGACAATAAATGGATTAAGAATATTCTATGATTACGATTCGGCAGAGATTTTGTATGGCTGGATAAATTATAACGGGCTTGTTTACTTTGCAGACGCCGAGCACGGAAAATATACCGGAGAACATGATATAGACGGTATTAAATACCGCTTTTCAGATAAGGGATTTCTTGCCGTGGGATTACAGAAATTTGAAGACGGTACGAGATATTATTATAAAGACGGCAGTATAGCCAAGGGTTTTGTAAATGATAACGGAAACGTATATTATTTTGATGAACAAAGCTGCCTTATGCAGACAGGCTTTATAAAATACGACGGTAACGCTTACTTTTTCGGCGCTGACGGAATAATGAAAACCGGCTTGCAGGAGATTGAAGGGAATAAATATTATTTTTCTGAAGACGGTGTTATGCAAACAGGTATAGTTCGAGTCGGCTCAGACTATTATTTTTTTGATAGTGACGGAACAATGAAAACCGGCTTTAGGGCTGAAGACGGAGAAATATATTATTTCAGTCCGGAAAACGGAAAAATGCTTTATTTTTGGCAGACTGTCAACGGCGAAAGATATTATTTCGGACATAACGGAAAAATGAGGACGGGCTTTGTCAGTATTGACGGGAAGATTTACTATTTTAACGGCAAAGGTATTATGTCGACAGGCTGGAAAACGATTAATAATAAAAAATATTATTTCGGAGACAACGGAGTAGCAAGAGTAGGCTGGCAGACCCTTGACGGCAAAAAATATTATTTTAATGAAAAGGGCGAAATGGCTACCGATTTACGTACAATTAATGATAAACGGTATTATTTCGGAAGCGACGGCGTTATGAAAACAGGCTGGCAAACGGTAAGATCGAAAAAATACTATTTTGGTACGGACGGAGCGGCATATACTTACAGGCACAATATAGACAATGTGAATTACTGCTTTTATTCGGACGGCTCTATGGTAACCGGCGGTAATCAGGATATTGTGGCAAAGGCCCTTACGCAGCTTGGCAATGTGGGCGGAAAACCTTATTGGACATGGTGGGGATTTGATTTTCGTATAGAATGGTGCGCCTGCTTTGTATCATGGTGTGCAAATCAATGCGGATATACACAGGACGGAAGCGTCCCGGAATTTATTTCCTGCGCCGCAGGCATTACGTGGTTTAAGCAGCACGGACAATGGAAAAATAAGGAGAGTTATACACCGATTTCCGGAGATTATATTTTCTTCGACTGGGAACCCGACGGAATCGCCGATCACATCGGAATTGTAGATTATTGTGAAAACGGATATGTTTATACAATCGAGGGAAACAGCAGCGATCAATGCCGCCGAAGATCATATAAGCTTACAGATATAAGAATTTTTGGATACGCAAGGCCGTCCTTTCAGCCTTGATACATACATTGCTTTCAAGTAAAAGGGAGGGATAAAAGGAGTGATAAAGCTATTAAAATATACATCCGCCTTTGCGGCCGGACTGATAATTTCCGGAGCTTCTTTCTCAACGTTCGTAGCCGCTGCGTCTGGCGAGACTGAAATATATGAAGACGTTTCTGAAAATACCGCGGCAATATCCGATAATTTAGGCTGGGTATATGACAACGACGGAAAAGCCTATTATTACGGACAAGATGGACAAAAATATACGGGGATACATGAAATAAGCGGAAGCATATATTATTTTGCGTCCAATGGAGCAATGAAAAAGGGCTGGTTTACCGTTGACGGTATAAGAAGGTATTTCGACCTGAATACAGGCGAAAATAAAACAGGGTGGATTGATTATATGAATCAGCGTTTTTACGCTGATTCAGAAAAAGGAAAGCTTACGGGTATAAATCAAATAGACGGAAAGACCTTTGTATTCAACGAAAACGGAGAGCTTCTGACGGGTTGGTTCGAATATGACGGAAATAAATACTACAGCGGGGAAGACGGGGAGGTATTTGTAGGCGATTGCATTGTAGACGGCATAAAATATATATTTTCTCCGAAGGGAAAGCTTCAGAGCGGCTGGCAGACAGTCGACGGCAAAAGAGTATTTTATGATTACGATACGGCTTTGCCGGTTTACGGCTGGGTATATTATAACGGTTATGTTTATTATACCGATTCTGAAAAGGGAAAATATACGGGTGAATATGAAATTGACGGCTTGAAATACCGCTTTTCAGAAAATGGTTGTCTTGAAACCGGATTACAGAAATTTGACGACGGAACAAGGTATTATTATTCTGACGGCTCCCTTGCCGAAGGTTTTGTTGAAGAAGACGGTTTTACTTACTATTTCGGCAGCGATTGCCTTATGAAAACAGGATTTAATATTATAGGAGATTCTACATATTGCTTTGGAGCCGACGGAAAAATGCTGAAGCTGTGGCAAAAAATCGAGGATAATACGTATTATTTCGGTCAGGAAGGCAAAATGACTGTCGGGTTGGCGGTAATAGGAGCTTCAAAGTATTATTTTGACAGCAGCGGTATTATGCAGACCGGTTTTATAACAATAGACGGCAGCAGATATTATTTTAACAACGAAGGCGTTATGCAGTTTAAATGGCAGAAGATAGACGATAAAAGTTATTACTTTGGCAGGGACGGAAAAATGTCTACCGGAATTATGACAATTGATTCGGAAAAATACTACTTTGACAAAACCGGAGTAATGCAAACGGGAATACAGACAATTGACGGAAATATTTATTATTTTGACGCTGACGGCAGAATGAGCTACGAATGGCATGAATGTGATGGAAAAAAATATTATTTCGGGAAAAACGGTCAAGCGGTTATGGGCTGGCAGACAATTGAAGGAATAAAATATTATTTTGACGAGAGAGGCGTAATGTCGGTAGGCTGGAAAACTATCGGAAATGAAAAATACTATTTCGGAACAGAAGGCGAAGTAAAAACAGGCTGGCAGATTATTGAAGGGCAAAGATATTATTTCAGCGATAACGGCTGTATGGCAGTGAATACCATACGCGACGGATATAACATCGATGAAAACGGAAAGGCCTCTGAATTTACAGAAGTCCAGAAAAGAGCTGAATCTATTCTGGATACAATAAGGCGAAACGCTATTTCAATATATAATTATGTGAGAAAAAACAATACATATAAATATATAGAATATTGCAGAACTCTGTCAGAAATCAATGAAAAAGGCTGGGGGTATTTTGCAAATTATGCAATGGGAAACAGATATATAACCAGCTATTATTTCGCCGCTCTTCAGGATATTCTTTTTCATCAGGCGGGATATGAATCAAGAATTGTCTATGGAACCGCCGGAAATGGAGATTATTACTGGAATCAGGTAAAAACAGACGGAGTCTGGGTAAATTATGACGCATGCGGCGGATATTCAAATGTATCGGATATATATCTAAAGTCATGCGGTTATATATGGTATGAATATGTGTATCCGAAGTATTACTGATAAAAAAACTATAATTGGAGTGTTTACGTTATGAAAAAAATATTGTCAGGTTTAATAGCGGCTGTTTTGTCCATAGGTTCGGTCATTTATACCGCCGCAGGAATTTCAGCGGAAACTGTTGCCGTAGAACCGGATTATCCTATTAACGGTAACAAATGCGGCGCCGTATTTGTTACAACTGAGCTGGATAGAAATGTTTATATAACGATAGAGCAGATAACAGAAGAAGGAAATTATAAATATTATGATACGATTATTTCCGGAGATTCCGCGGAAAATATCTATTTGTTCACCCTTGAGGGCAAGGACGACGTTTCCTACATTATGACTGTGGGCGTGCCGGAATATAAGGGAACTGAAGAATTGCTTGTTTATAATTATGAATTCAGTATAAGAGATACGGATTTTATAACCGACGAGGAAATAGCCGGATATGTTTATTCATTTGCTGTTGAAAGGAACGATGAGCTTGAGACGCCTGTCTTTTCGGCTGACGGAGAGCCGATTAAAGACGAAAACAATTTTATTACTACGTCGGCAGTTTTATCATTTCCACTTTCCGATATAACTCCGGGAGACGTTAATTTTGACGGGGTTGTTGATCTGTATGACGCGATAGGTATAGCAAAATATCTAATGGACAGCAGCTATTTCAATGAAGAACAGCTAATAGCCGGAGATTACAATAAAAACGGAACAGTTGATCTTTACGACGCAATAGATATTGCAAAAACGCTATTTTAAACTTTGAATAATTCGTAGAAATTATTGGAGTTAATATGATAAACGGATTTATGAATTAAAAAAGTTTCTTGTTTTTGTGGAGTGTTGACAAAATATTCCTTTATGTGTTATAATAATATGGCAATAATAATTATTTTACGGAGGCGGTTTAAATGGAAGATAATAAACTAAAGGGTACAAAAACCTATGCTAACCTTGAGGCGGCCTTTGCCGGAGAGTCAATGGCGAGAAACAAATATACATACTTTGCATCAAAGGCGAAAAAAGACGGCTATGAACAAATTGCAGCTATTTTTACTGAGACTGCCGAAAATGAAAAGGAACACGCAAAGATATGGTTTAAGCTTTTGAACGGAGGTATTTCAGATACCGAGGAAAACCTTGCCGCAGCAGCGGAGGGCGAAAATTATGAGTGGACCGACATGTACGCAAAGTTTGCCAAGGATGCCAGAGAAGAAGGCTTTGAGGATATAGCTTATCTTTTTGAGGAAGTCGGTAAAATTGAGAAGGAGCATGAGGAACGCTATCGTAAGCTGCTGGAAAACGTCAAGGACGGTCTGGTATTTTCGCGCGACGGGGATATGATATGGGAATGCAGGAATTGCGGCCATGTGCATATAGGAAGTAAAGCTCCGGAGGTATGTCCGGTATGTAAGCATCCGCAGTCATACTTTATGATTAAACCTAAAAATTTTTGATAAATTTTAAACCGGCTGAATTATTCAGTCGGTTTTTTATATATTATTCTTATTGTTTTTTCTGTAATTCAGAGAACTGATTCCCTCTATTTTTTTGAATTGACGTGAAAAATAGCATTGGTCGTTAAAACCGCAAAGATGGGATATTTCATCAATAGTTTTATTCGTTGTTGCAAGCAGCTCCTTTGCGTAATCTATTCTGCGGCGGATAATATGCTGAAAAATTGTTTCGCCGTATTCCTTTTTAAATTCTCGGGTGATATAATATTTATTCATGTAAAATTCAGAGGATATTTTATCGAGATTAATACTTTCTGTAAAATGATTGTCTATGTATTCTTTTACTGATTTCATCTGATTTACAGATTCCTCGCCATTTTCCGGAATTACTTCATTTGTCAGTATTGCAGTTAGAATATCTGTAATCAGCTTAGCGTTTATAATTTCTGTTTTGTTGTTTTTATGAGCGTTATTCGTAATTATTTCGCAAACCTTAGCGTTCAGAACGTTAATTAAGCGAGGTGTGAAAACGCAGCAGCTTTCCTTTGAAAACATATCGAAATAATATTTGGCGCTGATACCGTTAAAATGCAGCCACTTTACCTCCCAAGGATCATTTTTATCGCATTTGTATGAATGTTCGATTTTACAGTCAATAAAAGCGCACTGTCCTTTGCTCAGAATATATTCCGTATTATTGATTTCTATAAATCCTTTTCCTTTATCTACCAATATTATGAGATATGAATCAATTTGCTTTCTTTTTGTATAACCGGCTGATTCGGAGGGGAGAATACCGACTTCCTGCATATATAGAAGATTATTTTTTGTATGCTTTGTCGGCGTACTTCGTAATCTTATTATCTTTTTATTCATATTTTACCTCATTTCTTTATTAATTTATTGGTCTAATTATAGTATAATAAGCCCAATAAATTAATAAAGAAATGAG
>OLSA01003517.1_pt1 | contig 10880 bp, 8 predicted proteins | sample 1672731 | NCBI WGS metagenome assembly OLSA01 (sample SAMEA3136718, study PRJEB25190) | human gut metagenome | biome: human gut; feature: human-associated habitat; material: faeces | place: Austria | collected 2013
ATCCTCCAGTTGCCTTTGTGTGCAAAATAAACAACAGACTGAATGAAAAATAATAAAATTTATAACAATTTTTATATTGATATTTTTTTAACGAATTGATACAATACAGTCATAACAATGTTAAAAAAATATCAATGAAAGCATCTATAAACGATACCACTTTTCAGGAGGTCAAGCATGACAAAGAATGCACAGGTAACCGTACCAGAGATCATCGACAGTGTAGAAGCGTTGACAGCGAAGATGGCTGCAATGCGCGAGGCTCAGAAAGTATTTGCAACCTATACCCAGGAGCAGGTAGATAAAATTTTCTACGAGGCAGCGAAAGCAGCAAACCAGCAGAGAATCCCGTTAGCAAAGATGGCAGTTGCTGAGACTGGCATGGGTGTTGTAGAGGATAAGGTTATCAAAAACAACTATGCAGCAGAGTACATTTACAACGCATATAAGAACACCAAGACCTGTGGTGTGATCGAGGAAGATAAGGCATATGGAATCAAGAAGATCGCAGAGCCGATCGGTCTGATCGCAGCAGTAATTCCGACTACTAACCCGACTTCTACAGCGATCTTTAAAACCCTGATCGCACTGAAGACCAGAAACGCCATCATCATTTCCCCACATCCACGTGCAAAACAGAGCACCATCGCAGCAGCAAAGATCGTTCTGGACGCAGCAGTAAAGGCTGGCGCACCGGAAAATATCATCGGCTGGATCGATGTTCCATCTCTGGATCTGACCCAGGAAGTCATGAAGAATTCCGATACCATCCTGGCAACCGGCGGTCCTGGCATGGTACACGCAGCTTACTCCTCCGGTAAACCGGCACTGGGCGTAGGCGCAGGCAATACTCCGGTTATCATTGATGATACCGCAGATATCAAGATGGCAGTCAGCTCCATCATCCATTCCAAGACCTTTGATAATGGTATGATCTGTGCTTCCGAGCAGTCCGTGACCGTTCTGGAGCCAATTTATAAAGAAGTAAGAAAAGAATTTGAATACAGAGGCTGCTATTTCTTAAAGAAAGACGAGTTAGACAAGGTTCGTAAGACCATCATCATCAATGGCGCATTAAATGCCAAGATCGTTGGTCAGAGCGCTCACACCATTGCAAAATTGGCAGGTGTTGAGGTTCCGGAAGATACTAAGATCCTGATCGGTGAAGTAGAGTCTGTAGATATTTCTGAAGAGTTTGCTCACGAGAAGCTGTCCCCAGTTCTGGCTATGTACAAGGCAAAGACCTTTGACGAGGCCATTGCAAAGGCTGAGCGGCTGGTTGCAGACGGCGGCTATGGCCATACCTCTTCTCTGTACATCAATGTCAACGAGAAGGAGAAAATGGCAAAACACGCAGCAGCCATGAAGACCTGCCGTATCCTGATCAACACACCTTCTTCCCACGGTGGAATCGGTGATTTATACAACTTCAAATTAGCTCCATCTCTGACACTGGGCTGTGGTTCCTGGGGCGGCAACTCCGTTTCTGAGAACGTAGGCGTGAAACATCTGCTGAACATCAAGACCGTAGCTGAGAGGAGAGAAAATATGCTGTGGTTCCGCGCACCGGAAAAGGTTTACTTTAAGAAAGGCTGTATGCCAGTTGCATTAGACGAATTAAAACATGTAATGGATAAGAAGAGAGCATTTATCGTAACCGACTCCTTCCTGTACATGAATGGATATACCAAACCGATCACTGACAAATTAGATGAACTGGGCATCGTATATCAGTGCTTCTCCGATGTTCAGCCAGATCCGACACTGGCCAATGCACAGGCTGGCGCCAAGGCAATGACCGCATTTAAGCCAGATGTGATCATCGCGCTGGGCGGTGGTTCCGCAATGGATGCAGGCAAGATCATGTGGGTAATGTACGAGCATCCGGAAGTAGATTTCCAGGATATGGCAATGCGTTTCATCGATATCCGTAAGAGAGTTTACACCTTCCCGAAGATGGGCGAGAAAGCTTATTTTGTAGCAATCCCAACATCTTCCGGTACTGGTTCTGAGGTAACTTCCTTCGCAGTTATCACCGATCAGGAGACTGGTGTGAAATATCCGCTGGCTGACTATGAGTTAATGCCAGATATGTCCATCGTAGACGCTGATAATATGATGAGCCAGCCAAAGGGCTTAACCAGCGCTTCTGGTGTTGACGTTCTGACTCATGCGTTAGAGGCATACGCATCTGTTATGGCAACAGACTATACAGACGGTCTTGCTTTAAAAGCAATGAAAAATGTATTTGAGTACCTTCCAAGAGCTTATGAGAATGGCAATGATGTAGAGGCAAGATGCAAGATGGCAGACGCTTCCTGCATGGCTGGTATGGCATTTAACAATGCATTCTTAGGTGTATGTCACTCCATGGCTCACAAGCTGGGTGCATTCCATCATATTCCTCATGGTATCGCTAACGCACTGCTGATCTCTATGGTTGTTGATTACAATGCGGCTGAGTGCCCAAGAAAGATGGGAACCTTCTCCCAGTATCAGTATCCACATACGATGGCAAGATACGCAGAGTGTGCCCGTTTCGTAGGCATCCAGGCAAAGGATGACGCTGAGGCAGTTCAGAAGCTGATCGCTAAGATCGAGGAACTGAAAGAGAAGGTCGGTATCAAGAAGACCATCGCAGACTACGGCGTAGATGAGAAATATTTCTTAGAGACTCTGGATGATATGTGCGAGAAGGCATTTGATGACCAGTGTACCGGCGCAAACCCAAGATACCCTCTGATCAGCGAGATCAAGGATATGTTCTTACGGGCTTACTACGGCGACAATAAAAAGAGCGAGAACTAATACCAGACTGGATTTCCGGAGCTGAAACTGCTAAAATAGAGGTAGGAAAGATTCCGGAAATCCATCGGATCGGAAAGGGGAAAAATAATGAAAACAGAGAACATTTTAGCTACAAGAGCCCATAAAGTGATCTACAGAGACGGCGATACTGCAGTGAAGGTATTTGACGCAAACTTTCCAAAGACGGATGTCCTCAACGAGGCTTTAAACCAGGCCAGAGTCGAGGAAACCGGTCTGGATATTCCGAAGATCCACAGCGTTAATGTGACCGAGGATGGTAAATGGTGCATCGTTTCTGATTATATAGAGGGCAAGACCTTAGAGCAGATCATGGAAGAGGATCCGGCAAACTTAGAGAAATATATGAAAGAGTTTGTAGCGCTCCAGTTGGAGGTTCACAGCAAACGTGCTCCACTGTTAAACAAATTAAAAGACAAATGGGATAGCAAGATCGCAGCTTCCAAGGCTATCAACGCAACTACCCGCTACGAGTTAAGATCCCGTCTGGCAGGTATGCCAAAGCACGATAAGGTGCTTCATGGGGACTTTAACCCAAGTAACATCATCGTGGATGCAGAGGGCAAGTATCACATCCTCGACTGGTCCCATGCGACCCAGGGCAACGCTTCTGCAGATGCGGCAACTACATATCTGTTGTTCGCATTAAAGGACCAGAAGCTGGCAGATCTGTACCTGGAGCTGTTCTGCGATATGACAGATACCGCAAAACAGTACGTGCAGAGATGGCTGCCGATCACCGCAGCATCCAGACTGGGTAAGGGCATTCCGCAGGAGAAAGAGCTTCTGGAGAAATGGCTTGATGTGGTAGAATACGAATAAACAGTAGTGAAATGATATATTTCCCCCGACGGTTTTTACAAACTGCCGGGGGTTTTTTGTTGTTGGATTACCTCTAGTCAAAGACCATTCTTCTATGCTATAATGTCCCCATTATGAAGAATTATATTGTATTTGATCTGGAGTGGAACCAGAGTATTGAGGGAAAAGAGCATTCCATAGAGCATTTTCCATTTGAAATTATTGAGATCGGCGCGGTAAAGCTGGATGAAAGACGGAATATGGTGTCAGAGTTTCACGGGCTGATCACGCCGCAGGTTTATGTGGAGCTGCACCGCAAGATCCTGGAAGTGACCCATATGGACATGGAGACATTGAAGCGGGAGGGGAGATTATTCCCGGAGGTCATAAAAGAATTTTTAGAATGGTGCGGTCCAGACTGCCGTTTCTGCACCTGGGGAGCGATGGACCTGACGGAGCTGCAGCGAAATATGGAGTATTACCAGGTGGAGATCCCATTTGAACGACCGCTTTATTATCTGGATATCCAGAAATTATATGCGCTTCAGAAGGGAAATGGAAAGGAACGGGTGTCCTTAGACCGGGCGGTAGAAGAGTTAGAGTTGTTAGAAGAACGACCATTTCACCGGGCGCTTGATGACGCGTATTATACGGGAAAAGTGATGCAGGAGATCGATCTGGAGACCTGGGGGAAATACCTTTCCATCGACTATTACTGGATCCCAGGAAGACGGGCTGAAGAGATCTATCTGGAGTTCCCGACCTATGCAAAATATGTGTCCAGAGGCTTTGAGACGAAAGAAGAGATCCTGGCGGATAAAGTGGTGACAGATATGATCTGTCAGAAATGCCACCGGATGCTGCGGAAGAAAATGCAGTGGTTTTCCGTCAATCAGAAACAGTACTTTTGTCTGGCCGTGTGCCCGGAGCATGGATTTGTGAGAGGAAAGATCCGTATAAAAAAAGCAGAAGATGGTCGGCTGTACGGTGTAAAAACCATGAAGCTGGTCGATGAAAATGCGGCCCAGGATGTGTTTCGGAAGAAAGAAGAGCAGAGGGAGAAGAGACGGGAGAACCGGATTCGGAAGGTGCATCGATGAAGGTAATTGATACCTCGAAAGAATCATTGGATATTTTTACAGCAGGCCAATTTGATTTGCGGAAATGGGAACATTATATTGATAAAGCAGTACCTGGTGCAAAAAAATTATGCCTGGATGGGATGCGAAAATGTATAAATGCTGGATTTTCGTGGGAAAATGATTATTTACCTATATTGAATGCTATGATATGTGATGAGGAAAAACGGGAACAGGTTCTAGCATCATTTAGCAAAGTCACGGAACAGTTGGATGCAAAAATAATTGGGATATTCCATAGAGATATAGATGTGGATGTGATTCTTTATCTTGGTCTGTGTAATGCAGCAGGACGGGTCACGATGATTCATGGCAGAAGAGTGATTCTTCTTGGAATCGAAAAGATCATGGAATTAAACTGGTGTGATATAAATTCTATGACAGGGCTGATAATTCATGAACTGGGGCATGTTTATCAGGCTCAATACGGAGTAATGGATTTGCAGACGGATTCTGTGGCTGATCAATTTCTATGGCAGCTTTTTACAGAAGGTGTCGCAATGGTTTTTGAACAAAAGGTCATGGGAGATCCAGAATATTTTCATCAAGGTAATTGTGAATGGAAAAATTGGTGCAGACAAAATATAAAACTCATCAAACATTCATTTGTAAATGATCTGAAAAAAATGACTCACGAAAACCAAAGATACTTTGGTGATTGGGTGCGCTTTTATGGATATGGCGATACAGGTTATTATCTCGGAACAGTTTTTGTCCGTTACCTTCTCCAGTATGATGAGTTTGACCAGATTATTCAATATAGAATCCATGAAGTAAGAAAATATTTCAATTCTTTTGTAGAGATATTATGAAGTGGATAGAAAGTTTTTGACATTTTTTTAAGCATGGTATTCTAACAGTCGCACTATGCGTTTGCAGCCATATTATTTTAAAAGGACCAAAAGTTGGCAGGAATTAATTCCATCGACTTTGGGTCCTTTTTCTTAAATAGATTTAATCTATTTACGCTTCCGTGATAACGTCCGTTTCCCCTTCTTCGTCGTAGTATAAGACGACCGTTTCCTTTCCAGCATCAGATTAAACTCTTCCTGACTGATTCCACTGGCCTCCAACCGCGCCAGGCGTTTCTGCTTGCGGAGAATGCGTTCTTCTTCCTCCTTCTGTTCATGTCTGGCGTGGAGAACGACTGCGATGGCAGCGATAGCTCCGCCGACGAAAAGAACTGCCAGGATGATCCATACGACGGATGGAACGTGGAAGGTGGCAAGAGGAGAGGAATCATCACGGGTCTTGTCCGGAAGAGTGACCTCTGGGAGTGTCTGGGAGGTACTATCAGAGGTGGTGTTGGTGGAATTGCTTCCTAAAGCACCAGAATCCCTTGTAATGGACTGTGTGTCAATTGTGGAAGAATCCTCATTCGAACCATTTTCGCCGCTCAAAACCGATCCTGGAGCGCCAGAGGCCATATCTGAGCTGTCTGCACCAGCAGTATCCTCTGCCTGCGGAGAGAGGGACAGCTTTAAATAAGCAGTTCCGATCTTTCTCTGACCCCACTGGTACGTGATCTGAGCAATGGCGCCCTGGGGGGCATCGGCCGGGAGATCGTAGGAAATCTGGGAGGTGACAGAGGAGAAATCGGAGGCTTTCGGGATCGTTACCTTACTGTCAGGATCGATCATTAAGCCTGCTAATTCCGAAGTAGTCAGTCCGGCGATGGTCATGTCATTGGTTACGGACTGGTAAGTGGTGTCGTAGTCTCCTGCGGAGACTGTCTGGAAATTCTGGAAACCAAAGTCTAACAGGGCTTTGGTGTCGGTGTACTGGGTCTGGTGGCCGTTTAAGACCACAGATACCAGGGTCATGCCATTTCTGCGGGCAAAGGTTACCAGGGTATTGCCAGCCAGGGACGTGTATCCGGTCTTGCCGCCGATACAGCCTTCATAGTATTCCGGCATATTTTTCTTTAACATCTTGTGTCCTGGATAGATACGTCCGCCCTCGGGATTGCGCTTGGTCACAGGCAGATCGTAGTATAAGGTGGAGTCGATCTCCAGAAAGGTCGGATTGTTTAAGGCAGCCCGTCCAATTAACGCCATATCATAGGCGGAAACATAGTGATCCGGGTTATTTAAGCCGCTTGGATTGGCAAAATGGGAATCCTGGCAGCCGAGGGATGCCGCTTTGGCGTTCATCATTTCCGCAAATGCTTCCGTGGAACCGGCTACATGCTCTGCCAGGGCATTGGCGGATTCATTGGCGGATTTCAGTAAAAGGGCATACAGGCAGTCCCGGACGCTCAATACGTCGCCTTCATCCAGTCCGGCGCTGCTGCTTCCCGCCTCCACATTGTAGACGGCGTTGTGGGAAAAGGTCACCATTTCATCCAGAGAGCAGTTTTCAATCACCACCAGGGCTGTCATGATCTTCGTGATACTGGCCGGGTAGTAGGCAGTGTGGATGTTCTTTCCGTAAAGGACCGTTCCCGTGTCGGCGTCCATTACGATGCCGCCTTCCGCCTGGATTGGCACGTAATCCGGCCATGTGGCCTCTGCGTAGGCATTGATCGGTGTGATCAGGGAAAATACCAATGTCAGACATAATAAAAAGTGAAAAATTCGTTTCATAAAAAATCTCCGTTATCATAAAAATGATTTTGCAGGCAGAAGACCGAAATCCTATGCGTTTGCCGGACGGGAGCCATCCACCTGCTTTCTCTGGCGCTTCTCCCGGCGCAGCCACCAGCGTGACACTCCGAAGATGACCGCCACGCTGATGCCGAACACCAGAGCAATATAAGAAGCCGTATCCACAAAAATGGTTCCGGAACAATATTGATCAACAGATCCGTTGCAGGATCTAACAGCCACAGGTCATTGTTGAAGAAAATGTGGTGGAAGATCACGAAATATTTCGTGAAGTCTGTGGATATCACAAGTCCCAGCACACAGATCATGGCAAAAAACAGTCCGGTTCCCCAGCAGACAGACCGTGGAACTACCAGGGCGATATCTGCCTTCAGAAGCCACAGAAGGGCCACGCAGACAAAAGCCGTGATGATGCAGATCCGCCGCAGCACCAGTGCCCCAACAAACAAACCTCTGACATCCTCCATATGGGCGATCTCCCGGTCATTGAAAAATTCCCTGGGCTGTCCGTCCACGATGGTCGGAACATGTAAGTCTTCCCGGTTGCCCCGCAGGTACGCCATCATTTCCGTCGTCACATCTAACAGATCATCCATCTCCATATGGACATCTTCCGTTACGTTGTATTTCGAGTATTCCCGTTCATAATAGCCCGGAGTCCAGTAAGTCACTGCCTCCACAGATGTGATCAGAAGGGTCACGATCAGGCAGAAGGAGAACAGGATCCCAAGGGCGTAGGAAAGTACGTGATTGTCTTTCATCATATTCCTCGATTCTTATCTTCAGATTTAGGGAAATAAATCCCATAATAGCTGTATTATAGTAAAAATACGAAGGGATGTCCAGAGGTGAAACAGGTGGGCACAAAAAAAGAGAAGCGCTTACGCACGCTTCTCTTTCTGTCTTTTGATCACCTTCAACCGTGTAAACTCCTCACGCTCCTTCTCCTCCAGAGCATTGGTGATATCTTTCGTCAATGTCTCGTAGGTCGGGATGGTGATGTTCTTCAATGCGTTTGCACGTTTCTGTGTTTTTTTAATATTGTTGGCCAGACGGTAAGCGGAATTTTCCACCATGGATAACTTGATGGTCAGCTCCTTTACCTTGTCGAATTTTACTCTGGCGTCATCTAAGGACTCCCTTGTGTTGTAGTAAGCATAGGTCGGGTTGATGGGGGCCTCCTCGTGCTGTACCAGGGGGATCTCGGTTCCCATGATACTGCGGGCTTTGATGCGGATTCCATTTTCAATCGGAATGGAAGAGCTGATCTCCTGGACGTAGTTGATGCCCAGCTCGATGTTGGCCTTCTGGAGGGACTCGTAAGCCTCGCGGAAGGTGGAGTCGATCTCCGACTGGATATCCCTCGCCTGGTCGATCAGATCCATCAGCTCCCGGATCAGGATGTTCCGCTTTTTGTCCATCAGCACATAGCCCTGCTTTGCCAGGGCCAGAGAGTTCTTGGCCAGAATCAGGTTACCCTTTGTAGGGAATGTATTCGGATTCATGAAAAACCCTCCTATTCTTTGTCAGCACCCGTGTCCGCAGGTTTATAATACTGATCCAGGATCTTGGTATCGATACGGTCTAACTCTTCTCTTGGCAGCATGCCGAGAAGCTCCCAGCCGATATCTAGAGTCTCTAAGATGGTACGGTTCTCGGTCGGACCCTGTCCGATGAAGCGGCTCTCAAATGCTTTACCGAATGCCAGGTATTTCTTATCGATCGGGGATAACTCGTCTTCACCGATAACGGATGCCAGCGCTCTTGCGTCACCTACTTTGGCGTAGCAGGAGAACAGCTGGTTGGCAACATCCTGATGGTCTTTTCTGGTGTAGCCTTCACCGATACCATCCTTCATCAGACGGGACAGAGAAGGAAGGACGCTGATCGGCGGGTAAACGGACTGGCCGTTTAAGTTACGGTCCAGAACGATCTGACCCTCGGTGATGTAACCGGTTAAGTCAGGAATCGGGTGGGTGATATCATCGTTTGGCATGGTTAAGATCGGGATCTGGGTCACAGAACCTTTGCCGCCTTTTACGATACCGGCGCGCTCATAAATAGTTGCCAGTTCACTGTATAAGTATCCTGGGTAACCTTTACGGGATGGGATCTCTCCTTTGGAGGAGGAAACCTCACGCATAGCCTCTGCGAAGGAAGTCATATCGGTTAAAATAACCAGGATGTGCATGCCCTTCTCAAATGCCAGGTACTCTGCCAGTGTCAGGGCTACCTTTGGTGTGATCAGACGCTCAACCACCGGGTCATTTGCCAGATTGATGAACATGGCTACGTGGGAGGAAACACCGCTCTCTTCAAAGGTGCGGCGGAAGAAATCAGCCACATCGTATTTGACACCCATAGCGGCGAATACGATAGCGAATTCCTCGTCAGAATCCTCTCCCAGAGAAGCCTGCTGTACGATCTGTGCAGCCAGCTGGTCATGTGGAAGACCGTTGCCGGAGAAGATCGGCAGCTTCTGGCCACGGATCAGGGTGGTCAGACAGTCGATAGCAGAAATACCGGTACGGATATAGTTACGTGGGTACTCACGGCTTACCGGGTTTAATGGTTTGCCGTTTACGTCTAATTTGATGTCGGAACGGATGTCGCCCAGACCATCGATCGGAACGCCGATACCGTTGAAGGTACGGCCAAGCATATCCTCCGATACGGCTAACTCCATAGGATGTCCGGTCAGACGTGTGTGAGTGTTCCGGAGAGCCATTCCTTCTGTACCTTCAAATACCTGGATGATGGCTTTGTCCTCGTAAACCTCAACAATACGTCCCAGCTTCTTTTCATTGCCGCCCACGGTCATTTCCACGATCTCATCGTAGCTGGCGCCGCGGACGCCTTCCAGGACCACCAGAGGTCCGTTGATTGCACTTAAACCTAAATATTCAACTGCCATTTGGAACCTCCTTCTTATGCGTTTCTTTCAATGACGTCTTCATAGAATGCGTCAATGTCTTTTTTATACTGCTCAAACAGTTCCGGCTTGTCATTCGGGATGTCGTATTTCATGGCGATGACCTTATCGAAGATCTTATCCTCTTTCAGAACAGACATCGGCATACCCATGGAAATCAGGGATTTGGACTTCTTGTACAGGTACAGGATCACATCCATCATGGCGAACTGCTTGGTCATCGGTACACAGGTATCATCCTTGTGGAAGGCGTTCTGCTGTAAGAAGCCGACACGGATGACCTTGGCGATCTCCAGGATCAGTTTCTGGTCGTCAGGCAGAACATCGCTGCCGATCAGTTTTACGATCTCCATTAAGCTGCTTTCCTGGTTTAACAGGTACATTAAGCGGTTGCGGTAGTCCACGAATTTGGGATTTACATGGTCATTGTACCATGGTGCTAAGTCTGTTAAATACTCGGAGTAGCTGGTCAGCCACTGGATCGCAGGATAATGTCTTGCGTAAGCTAAGGATTTATCCAGTCCCCAGAAGCAGCGGACGAAACGTTTGGTGTTCTGGGTAACAGGCTCGGAGAAA
>OLSA01003518.1_pt1 | contig 10877 bp, 14 predicted proteins | sample 1672731 | NCBI WGS metagenome assembly OLSA01 (sample SAMEA3136718, study PRJEB25190) | human gut metagenome | biome: human gut; feature: human-associated habitat; material: faeces | place: Austria | collected 2013
GGTCGGTCATGGTAAAATCGGAAGCGGACGTGCCGGACTTCACCAGCCAGCTGATCTTGTTTGCCGTCTGCGTGACCAAGGTGATGTTGCCCTCTGCCGTCTCGATACGGGTCTTGAAGCTGTTTACGGTCTGTGTCAGGGCAGAAACGGACCCTTCCGCATTTTCGATTCGCGTATTGAAGCCGCCGACCGTCTGGGACAGCGTGGATACTGCGCCCTCGGCGTTTTCAATGCGCGTATTAAAACCGCTCACGGTCTGCGAGAGCGTAGAGAGATCGCCGTCCACGGTCTGGATGCTGGATAGCAGCTTTCCGTCCGCAGCCTTGAACTCCTGCCGCACCCGGTCGATCTGGGTCGCCGTGGAGGCAAGGAGGTTCGGCACATAATCGCCAACCTCCACCCGGACGGTGTAGCGGTAAAACGGGTCATACTCGATGCTGATGATGCGTGTATCCACATTCACGCCCATCGGCGTATAGGTGATGTTCACCTCGTCACCCGCCTGCAGGTCCGCCATTTTGAAAAGCGAGATCTCGTAAGACTGCGTATTCTCCCGGCTATCAATGGTCACAGCCAGATCGGTCACGTTTTCGCCGTCCATCAAAGATTTGCGAACAGTGCTGCCGCGATGCCTGCGCAGATTGATCTTGTACCCATCGTACTCCACCTCGCAGCCGCAGGCGTCAATGAAGCGCATGAGCGCGCTGCGGCGGCTGAGTGGGCTTTGGTCGGTGAACGCGCACTCCACGCGCCCGGTCGCTTCAATTACACCAACGGAGAACGGCGTGCCGGACAGCAGCTGCGTCATGCCGTCTGCCGGAGTACCCTCAAAAACAAAGGTCACGAGGTTGTACTGCTCCTCGTTCAACAGGTAGGTGATGTGCTCACACTGCGCCATCGTGACCGGAAAGCCGCCCGTGATCTTCTTGGCGACTCGAACAACGGTATAAAATTGACCGTCCAGCTTCGCGGTCATGCCGACAGACAGCGATTGCGACCGGGAAGCGAGGACGGAGAACGAAAGTGTCCGCTCCCCGGACAGCTTGTCGCAGAGGGATGCAGAGAGCACACGCGGAAAGCTGCATTGGAGCGTCCCGGCACTGTTATAGATTTCAATCATGGCCATTTCTCCTTACACGGTTCCGAGATTACGCACATAGGCGGCATTCTGCGTCCACTGAATTTCCGCCAGAATCCGGGCCAGCGTCGTGCCATCGATGGTGAGCGGAATGGTGACGTTGAACGCCTGCCCGCTGGACGTCCGCCCGACATCGGAAAGCCCGGAAAGCGTCGTATCCATGTTGATGTGAGACGGAATAGCAGTCTGCATATCTGCCGTCATGCCCTGCATGACAGAGGAAATGCCGTCCGCCAGATGCTCCGCCGAACGCACCGCCGTCTTACCGTTTTTGTCAAGGGACCCGGCAAGACCCTCCACCAGCATCTCACCGACCCAGCCCATCTCTTTGGACGGGGACGCGATTCCAAAGAAGTCGCAGATGCCGTCCCAGATGGAGCTGATCCATCCGCTGACCTTATCCCAGAGCCACGAAGCGAGGGACTGGATGCCCTCCCACAGCCCGCGCACAAGGTTCGCACCGACCTCTACGATCTGGGGAATGGACTCCGTAAAGGCGTTCACGATGCCCTCGATGATCTGCGGGACCGCCTTGACGATCTCCAGAATGATGGTGGGGAGATTTTCAATGAGGGAAATAAACAGCGTCACGCCCGTTTCCACCAGCTGCGGGATGGAGGCCAGCAGCGCATCCACAACGGCAGAGACGATCTGCGGCAGCGCCGCGACGATGGTCTGGATGATCTCCGGGAGGTCCTGCACCAGCGCCACCAGCAGGTCGATACCCGCCTGCACGATGCGCGGCAGTCCTTCCAGCAGTCCCGTGACGATGCCGTCAATGATCTGCGGCAGAACTTCCACGATTGCCGCAATGATGTCCGGCAGCGCATCCACCAGTGCGGTCAGAAGCTGGATGCCCGCCTCCATGATCTGCGGAATGCCCGAAATGAGGAAATCCACAATGCCTGTGATGATGGCAGGGAGCGCTGCGATCAACTGCGGCAGGGCGTCCAGAAGCCCCTGTGCCAGACCGAGGATGAGCTGCAGCGCCGCGTCCAGCAGGAGCGGAAGGTTGTCAATGAGTCCCTGCACAATGGTCGTGACAGCTTCCACGGCAGCGGGGATGAGCTGCGGCAGCGCGTCCGCAAGCCCCTGCACCAGCGACACGATCATCTGCGTCGCGGCGTCAATGAGCAGCGGCAGATTGTCGATGATCGCCTGCGCGATGGTCATGACCGCCTGCACCGCTGCGGGAATCAGCTGGGGCAGCAGCTCCAGAATGGTGGTCAGAAGCTGCGAAAAAAGCTGCGTCACGGTATCCAGCAGCGTGGGAAGCAGTTCCGCGATGGCTTCCAATAACGCCTTTGTTGCCGTGGGCAGCGCCTTTACGATATTCTCAATGACCGGTGTAATGTTGGCGATGACGTTTTTCAGTGCCTCTGCCATGTTCCCGCACAGCTGCTCCATATCCGCATCTGCGTTGCCGAAACCGACGAGCAGATTCTTTCCCGCCGCCTGTAAGGCGTTGATGGAGCCGGAAATGGTGTGCTCCGCTTCCTTCGCGGTCGTGCCGGTGATGTCCATGCTCGTCTGAATGACATGGATCGCGTCTACCACATCGGCATAGGATTCGAGGTCGTAGTGGATGCCGGAGATCGCCTCGGCATCGGCCAGCAGCCGCTCCATTTCGGATTTTGTACCGCCGTAGCCGAGCTTCAGGTTGTCCAGCATCGTGTAGTTTTGCTTGGCAAAGCCCTGATACGCCGACTGGATCATGGACATATCCGTGCCCATTTTGTTGGCGTTGTCGGACATATCTGTAATTGCCATGTCGGCGTATTTGACTGCTTTTTCGGTATCGCCGCCGAGGGACTGAATCAGGCTTGCGGAGAACGAGGTGACCGTCTCCATGTACTCGTTTGCAGACAGACCGGCCGTTTTGTAGGCGTTGGCGGCGTAGCTTTGCAGTTCCTTGGAGTTGTCCTTGAACAGCGTGTCCACGCCGCCCACCAGCTGCTCATAATCGGCGTAGGCGGAGATAACTTCCTTGCCCAGCTTGACAGCGGCGGCCCCGGCAGCGGCGGCGACTGCACCCATTGCCGTGCCGATGCCCTTGAGGACGCTGCCCAGCTTTTCAAACTTGCTGCCGGATTTTTCTGCCTTCTCCCCAGCATCGTCGATCTGACCGCCCATGTCCCCGGCGTTTTTTGCGGCGTCGTCCATCTCATCCGACATCTTGGACACAGACTTCTCCGCATCCGTATAGCCGTCGCTGGCTTCGGAGAGCGCGTCGTTGTTGGCTTTCAGTTCGCGCTCCATGTCGTTGAGGGCGGCTTCCGCATTGTTCAGCTGGATCTGCCAGCTTTGGGTGCGGCGGTCGTTTTCCTCAAAGGACTCAGACGCATTTTTCAGCGCCTGCCGCAGCACCTCGATTTTCTGCTTCTGCGCATCGATCTGCTTGTTCAGAACCTCCGAACGGGCGGCGACGGCCTGCATGGAGGTGTCGTTTTTGCTGAACTCGGAAGACACCAGTTTCATCTCCGAGCCGAGAACTTTGAAGGACTGGTTGATGTCCGCAATGGCCTTTTTGAACTCCTTTTCGCCCTCAAGACCGATTTTCAAGCCGAAATTGTCTGCCATACTGCCGCCTCCTTTCCGCGCAGATCATACGATGGGGCTGATCGTCACATAGACCGTACAATAGTGGTCTATGATCTTAACGTGTGCGCCATTCTCGCTGCTGTCGATAACCTCGCCGTCTGTAGGCGAGTAGAAGTAATTTGTCTGTGTCGTGACCTCGATATGGATCATCGCGCCAAGGAGGGTGGACACGGTCCCGTCTGTCTGGCTTGGGATCTCGACGGGGCCGTCCAAGCCGTAGGCGGTCACGGATGCTTTCGTATGATTGGAGACTGTCACCTTCACGACCTCGGTGTCTACGATCGGCACCTCGCTCAAAAGGTCCGTGAGCTCCGACAATGTGGCATACCCCGGTACGGTGACATTTTTGGTCATCAGCCAGTACCGGAGCACGCTCTTCGCATCTTTCAGCCGCGTGATCTCACTTTTAATGCTCATCCGCAGCCGCCTCAGATCGCCGCCAGGGCTTCTTCAATATCCGAGGTCAGCGACACCGTACCGCCTGCGGTATAGCCTGCCGGAATGGTCACGCTGGTCGTGGTCAGACCGTCCATCGTGGCGGTCGCGCTGCCGTTGTCCGGCATGGAGCCGGTGAGCTTCACGCCGTTCACAAAGGCTGTCTTGCCGTCGAGAATGTTCGCCGCCAGCGCATCCGCGCCAGAGGTGTCCACGAACTCCTCCGGAATTGCCGCCACGCTGACCTTGGTGAGAACTTTGCCCGTGGACGGAACAACATCCTGCGCCGCTTTGGCCGGCGTGACCGTTTTTGTCTCCACTGCGACGGACACCTTGCCCGCGCCGCTGTGGTAGCCCTTGGGGATGGTATAGGACGGCGTATTCGCGTCCAGCGTCTTGGATACCGCGCCGTTATTCGGCATGGTGCCGGTCGTGACCTTGCCGTCTGCCGTGACAAGCACCTTGCCGGTCAGCGTGTCTGCCGCGCCCGCCGTAACGGAGGACACATCCTGATACGCATCGGGGATCTGCGAGACGGTAACGTCGGACAGGCCGTAATAGCCGCTGTCCGGGGTGATCGCCTGCTGCGCTTTTGTGGGCGCGACCGTCTTGCTTTGCAGCTTGTAATTGCCGCCGCCCGCCACGCCGGAGACCGTGCCGCTGCCGTTGTGGTAGCCTGCAGGAATGGTGTATGTATCACCCTCCTGCACAGTCGCAGAGACAGCGCCCTGATTGGAAATGCCGTCCACTGCCGTGGCACAGTCGTCCAGCTTGGCCGCAGCGGCCACAAGCCCCAGCGCCACCAGCTTTGTACGGATCTTGTTTCTCGCCGTCTGGAGCTTGGCGAGTTCTGTTGCAATGCTCATAAAACCTCCTATATCGTGCCGAGCAGCACTTCGATGTTGCCCAGCTCCGCATACACCGCCGCTGCGGTGATAGGGAGCGTATTGTCCGCTTCGGCTTCGTCTGCCACCTGCACGGCAAGCCGTCCCTGCTTGTCCCACATGAGCGCGTGACCCAGTGAGAAGCCGCCGCCGACCTGAACGGTCGTTTGGAAGTCGGCATGGAGCCGTTCATCCTCGGTATGCAGCTTTGCGCTAATGCGCATCGGCGATCAGCTCCTCTCGATGTAACAGTTCTTTTGTTGGGACCGGAATACTGTCCGTTGCAAATACAGCGCCGCTCAGCATGACCCGAAGCTGTACCTTTGCGATCTGGTTGTCCGGCAGCATCAGCGTTTCGGTCTGCGTCAGGCGAAGGCTGACCTCCGTGCCGTCAGCGGACAAAGACAGTTCCGAAAGAGGACGCAAGAGCCGGACCGTTCCGCAGGCGAGGCAGAACTCCGCAGCCGCACAGCCGGTGATGCTTCTGTCAAGAGACAGCGTCAGGGTCGGCGTTGTGCCGGGGATAATGCTCATGTGCTTCGCCTCCTTACAGTCCGGGTGGGATAATATCGTCGATGGAAAGCTCCCGTTTCGGCTTTGCCATGCCGAGGAACTGCCTGTGGCATTCCCACAGGTCGAGGAGAAAACCGAACGGCGTCAGCCAGACCTCCTCGGAGGAAAGATGCAGCTGGGCCGTTCCGTAATAGAAAAGCCGGGTGAACAGTTCCTCGTCTGTTACCCGACCTGCGCGTTTTTTGAGTCGTTTTCGCTTTCCACATTCCGCTTCGTTCCCTTAAACATGGCCTCCATGATGGCAGATTTGTACTCCGCCAGTTCCAGAGGACTGGTGAGCAGCTCGACCGTTTCCTGTGTGAGAAGCGCCTGCTTGTCCTCCGGGGTGCGGAGATTGTGGATGAGCACGGACTGGTTTGCCAGCAGCGTAATGAGCCACACCAGCTCGTCCAGCGCCATCTCAAAGTTTTCTGAGCGCATCAGCTTCTGACCCAGATTTTCCAGACCGCCGTAGCGGCCTGCGATCTCCTTGGTGGCGCGGGTGGTGAGAATGAGTTCAAACTCCCGACCGCCGATGTTGATTTTTGCACTTCTGTCGTCCATAAAATCCTCCTTACACCTGCGCGAATGTCGGCTCATACACCTCGGTGTACCAGCCGCTGATGACCGATGCGGAAACTCCGGTGGAATCCTCAGACACCTCCGCCTTCCACGGGTGCTTGCCCTGACCGTCCAGCTTGTTGCGGCGCAGGACGGTGCCCTCGATGCTGGGCGTGGAGAACTCGATGCTCTCGCCCTTGGTAGTCAGGTTGGTGGCAGGGATGCCGAACTTCACCTTGTAGAGCCAGAAGTATCGGTACTTGCCGTTTGCTTTCTTTGCTCGAAAGCCAATGGCGACAGGTGCGCCGCCGTCCTCACTGGCGGAGATGATAACGCCGTTCTGGTCGATCACCGCACCTGTCAGGTCAGATGCCGCCGCTGCGCCGATATCGTCCACGCCAAGGGTGAGGGTGCCGCTCTGAAACTCCTTCACGACCTCTGCCGCGCCGTCGTCGGCATAGAGCGTCGCTTCGGCCAGTTCCACGGAAAGCTCCGCTGTCATGGCCTTGGCAAGCTGCGTCGGCGTACCGTAGGTTTCGTCTCCGTTGTCCCCCTCGGTGATTTTTGCGTAATAAAGTTTATCCAGACCAATGGTCGCCATTGTTATTCCTCCCAAACATAAGATTTTGCCACGTCAATGGCATAGTGGTGATAGCCGGTGTCGGTTTCAAAGCCGATGTACCGGCGGTCAGTGATTGTCATATCTGCGTTTAGTACTGCTTTCACAAGTCGATTTTTGATTTTCGTGTAATTCTCCTTGCAGAACAGGGACAGCCGAACCTCTTGAACGTCAATGCTCGGTTGATTATCCGCATGGAGGTCAAAGCTGTCCGACAGCGGCGTCAGCACAAGGTATGTGTCCGGTGCAGCATCGGAGAAGACGCCGGTTTCCACCGGCACGCCGCAGCTTTCCGCGATGGTATTCAGTTCCGACAGCAAGCTCACAGCTTTTCGACCTCCTCCTTGAGCGTCTGCTCCATGACGCGGATGCACTCTGCCTTGGATGCAGACTTTGCAGGCTTCAGAAAGGGCTTTGCAGGCTGTCCGTGCTTGCCATATTCCAAAATGTTGGCAAGTTTTGCATTGCTGCCGCCATCCGAGCGCGGTTCGGAAAAGCCGATCTTGATGTCGTGGTTTCCTTCGCGGTTCAGCTTGACGGGAGACAGGCCGAGCGACTGCGCCAGTTCTCCGGTGGAGCGCGAATCGTACTTTGTCCCGCTGCCGATCACGGCGGCGAGATTGCTCTGCACCTTTGCCAGAACGACCTGCCCGCCAGCTTCCAGCACCTTTTCCGCAACGCTGTCGGTGTCCCTGCCCAGCCGGGACAGCTTTGTCAGAAACTCGTCCGGGAGTTTGAAATCAGCCTTTGCCAATGGTGGGTCCACTCCTTTTTGCTAAAACCTCGATATACATTCCGCGCCCTTTCACGTTCTCCACGGAAACAATGTCATAGCGACAATTTTCGCAGACGAGGAAATGGTCAGTGGTGACCGTCAGCCCCGGAATACACCGAAATCGGAACAGGTCGGTGGCTTCGCTGAATGCCGCAAGGTTCGCCCACCGCTGAGAGCCGTGCCGCCCTTCCTGATACACCCGAATGGACGCAAGGACTTCATCCTCGGAATGGGTGAAGCCCTCGCTGTCTTTAACCTGTTTTGTTTTTACAATGTCGGCAAAGCCGTTCATTTTCCCAAAGCTCATACCTGCCACCGCCGATCCAGCCGAAGCAGCAGGTTGACGGTTTTCCACACCTGCTGTGCTGCTCCTGTGCTATCCGCGAAGAAGCCGCCCGTGCTGCCATCCCGGCTTTCATAGAAGTGGGATGCCAGCATGATAACAGCCTGTTCCGTGGTCGGCGGCATGGGCGCGTTTTGATACGTTCCCTCCGGGATGTGCTGGTAGCTCTCCGCGTATGAAACAGCGGCGGTGATGTAGCTCTGAATGAGCGCATCATCCGCCGCGTGATCCAGGATCAGGTTGGCTTTCACTTTGGTAAGCAGTTCGTCCATCACCGCCGCCTCCTCTCATCAGGCTGCCTTCATCTTCAGAAGCTGGATGCCCTCCGGCAGAATGATCTTGCCGTCCACGCGCTCGGTAGCGACAAAGCCGACCTGACCATTGGTGGAATACAGCTCGTTCAGACGCTGAACAGTCCTGCCGGTGCGGTCAGCGATCCAGTAGCTCTGGAAGTCGCCGAAAGCGATAGAGAGCGCACCCGCCGCCAACGTGGGAGCATACGGACTGGTGTAGATCTCGTAACCGAGCAGCCGGTCCGGCTGACCCGCCTGCAGGGAGGGCTGCCACAGATACTGACCGTTGGAATCCTTCAGCTTGCGCAGCGCGGAAACGGTAGCGTCGTTCATCAGGAACTTGGCGTTCTTGCGGTACGGCGCTTTCAGGGCGTAGATGAGGGAGATCACCTCGTCGGTGGTTACGGCGGTCGCACTGGCTGCGGTAACACCGACCGTGCCGCCGTTTGCGGTGAACAGGCCGGTAGGCTGACCCGTGCCGGTGCCGACGCAGAACGCCTGCTCCTCGGCGGCACCGAAAGCATAGGCGAACTCGCGGGCGATGTACTCCTCCAGATCGAAGGCGCTGTCGTCCAGAAGTTCGATGCTCACCTTCACGAGGTCGGTCAGCTTGTAGGCGTCAATGGTCTTCTGTGCGAAGGTGGGGTTGCTCTCGGTGTATGCGGCGTTTTCAGCTGTCCACGCGGCAGTAGAATGGGTCGCGGCAACGGGGATCTTGCGCTCGTTATCGGTGGTGATGACCTTGCACAGACGGCGCATCACGTTTTCCTCCTTGAGCGTATCCACGATGAACTTCTCAAACTCGGTAGGGACGAGATAGCCGCCGTTGGCATCCACGCCCTCGGAGAGCACATTGTGAAGCATACGCTTGCCGCGCAGATGCAGACCGAAGTCCTCTCGGTAGGCACCCGACGCTCTGCCGGTCTTAGCTTCGCCGGCCGCTTTCTGTGGCTGCTCGGTGATGGGAGAGGATACAGGCTTCGCAAGCTCTGCGGCAATGGCGTCGCGGCGCTCCATGCGTCGGACCTCATTGGTGAGGTCGTTCAGTTCCTTCTCCATATTGGCGTAAACGGCGTCATCCTCGGCGGACAGAACGCCTTTGTCATTGCGGTGGGTGTCGAGGAAACCCTCCATCGTTGCCCACAGCTTGGCGCGCTTTTCGCGCAGTTCAACGATCGTCATATTGAAATACCTCCATATTAAATGTAGTTTTTGATGGTGTTCAGCTTGGCTCTGAGTTCGTCCACAGAGCGACCCGTGCGCTCCGGCACGGCAGGCTTGGGGTCGATGGTGCATTTTGCGGCGATCTTCTCCATGAGAGAGTTCACCACGTTCGCCTTGGAATACAGCATGGAAACGGCAGGCGCGTCCACATCCTCGGTTTCCCTGGCGCGCGTCATGATCTCGTCCGCAAAGCCGAGTTCCACAGCCTTGTTTGCGTCCATCCAAGTCTCCGCATCCATGAGGTGACTGAGCTTGGCACGAGACAGCCCCGTTTTGATCTCGTAGGCGTTGATGATGGAATCCTTCACGCTGCCGAGCATTTCAATGGCTCGCTGCATTTCCTCCGAATTACCGAACGCTGCCGTCATGGGGTTGTGGATCATGAGCATGGACACAGGAGATACCAGCACCTTCGTACCAGCCATAGCGATGACGGATGCAGCAGAGGCGGCAATGCCGTCGATCTTGACCGTCACATCGCCCTTGTAGTCCATGAGCATATTGTAGATTTGCGCCGCTGCCACACAGTCGCCGCCAGGTGAGTTGATCCAGACAGTGATATTGCCGCTGCCGGACATGAGCTCATCCTTGAAAAGCTGTGGGGTGACATCATCGTCAAACCAGCTTTCCTCGGCGATGGTGCCGTTCAGGAACAACGTCCGTTCCGCTGCCTCTGTCTGGTTCTTCCAATTCCAGAACTTCTTCATTGGTTTTTTCCTCCTTTCCGTCATCGGTAGGTGTATTTGCAAAAGCTCCGGCATTTTTCAGTGGGAGCATATTGCCGTTAATGAGGTACAGGTCGCCGCCGTCCTCCTCGGCCCTGCGGTGGGCAGGGCGCAGGTCCAGTTCGCCCCGCAGCTTGTGCAGCAGGGCGGTCAGGGCGTCGGTGTCCACCGGTTTCAGGATATATTCCCGCACCACATTCAGGCGCACCGCCCGCTGGGCGTAGGAAAAATCGTTGTAGCTGGAAATCAGGATCACCTGGGGAGAAAGCCCCAGTTCCAACAGGTCCTCGATCAGGTCAAAGACGGTCTTGGAACGCATGCAGATGTCGGTGATCAGGATATCCGGCGCCCGGCGCCGGGCAATCTCCAGGGCGCTCTCGGCGCCGTCGGCTACCCCGATCACCTCCATGTCCAGGGTGGCCCAGTCCAGGTGACGGCGCAGTCCTTCCCGGATGAGCATCTCATCGTCCACGATCAAAACGGAATAGGGCATGGGTCTTTACTCCTTCAGTCTGGGGGTAGTCAGGCGGTCGGGGGCGGTATAACGGCGGGGAATGCGGATGCTCGCCGTCAGGAAGCCCCCCTCCATCCGGTATTCTAGGGCGGCTTCCCGGGCGTAGGCGATCTCCAGCCGGGTGCGGATGCTCTGGATGCCGTAGCTGCGGGCGGGGGCGCCCGCCTCCTGCCGCAGTCGCTGCTGTACCTGGGCCAGGGCGATCATAATTCC
>OLSA01003519.1_pt1 | contig 10873 bp, 10 predicted proteins | sample 1672731 | NCBI WGS metagenome assembly OLSA01 (sample SAMEA3136718, study PRJEB25190) | human gut metagenome | biome: human gut; feature: human-associated habitat; material: faeces | place: Austria | collected 2013
ATCATGTAGACCTTTCGGAGCTTTCGCACCGAAATGACGGGCTTCTGGTCATTTGCCATCGCAGTTTCTCCTCAATTTTAATCTTGGGTTCATTATAATCTCATCTTATGAGGAAGTCGTTACAATCAGGCGCGATTTGGTTACAAATTATTTAAGAGTTCCTTAATTCTCGCACCGAGCCTCTTTCCTGTATTATTTAGACGGAATTTATCGAAAAATGTTTCATCCTTTTTGAAAAAAACGGCGGACTTTTTTGAAGTCCGCCGTTTTTTAAGTTCATGCCGTTTTAGTTCAGCGGCACGTCGGGCACGACGTAGACCGTCATCTCTTCGCCATTTGTGTCGATGGACACGGTGTCGTCGATGGGTTGCGTCAGCGCCGCGTCCGCATAGAGAAGATTGCCGGTGCTGCTCACAAACGTGACATAAGTGCCGCGCTTGATGGAGATCTCCTGCGTCTCCTCGTCCGCCGCGCCGGGGTTATAAACAAGCGTCAGCGCGCAGACCTCATCGCTGTTGAAGGCCTCGGCCGCCAGCTCCTTGTCCGGCAGATAGGACTCGCCATAGCTCCAATCATAGAGCGTCGTGCCGAGGACGGATGCCTCACCGCTCTCATCCTTGCTGTAATCTGTCACGGATTTGGCAAGAAGCTCGCCCGTCGCGGGGTCGACATAGTAGAGGGTCGTGAAGTAGTAGTCCGGCATGTCGTTGTAGGTCGTGGTCGTCGAGATCACCACTGCGCCGTCCTGCTCGCTGCGCTCGTCGAGCGTTTCCTCGGCGTTTTTGGCGGCGGGATCGGCGCACTGCGGCAGTATGTCAAGGAGATACTCCGTCCCCTCGCCCGGAATGGGATAGATGTTCAGGCTTGCGTTATCGTCGCTCGTCATGCGCGTGGCGTACAGCCTGCCACACCCCTCGCTCCACAGCTCATCCTCGCCCGGGCCGCTGTTGGCGGTATAGCTGTAGTGCGAGGACATGAGGATCGTGCTGTCGCCCCCGTCCGTGTACTGCAATCTTGCGGTGTAGGCCACCTCGCCGTCCCGGTCGGTGCCCTGAATGTTCACGGTCACGGCGTCGTACTTTGCAAGCAGTACGCACGGATCGTTGACCTCGCGCAGCGTTTCGAGCGTCACGTCCATCGGCGTGTCGGCGCCGATGGTATCGTCCTCTTTGTCGTCCTTGCCGCCCTGCGTGCCGCAGCCGGCAAGAAGTGCCGCGACGCAAAGCGCGGCAATACCAGTTTTCTTCCAGTTTTTCACCTTGGTTTCCTCCTTATTTGGGTGCGGACTTACGCCCGCGTTTCAAATTCTTTTTAACGGTTTTCTTCCAGCGGCACGATATAGACCGTTGCGCTCTCGCCGCTCGTGTCGATGCCCGCCTGATAGTCGATCTCCTGACTCAACGCTGCATCATAATAGATATTGCTGCCGGTACGGCAGGCAAACATGGCATAGCTGCCGCGCGTCACGCGGTACTGCTGTGTTTCCTCGTCCGCTGTGCCGGGGTCGTAGATGAGCGTCAGCAGGCAGGTGTCAGCACTGTCGGTCTCGTGCAGTGCTTCGCCCGCAAGGTCACGCTCAGGCGCGTAGGGCTCATCGTAGCTCCAAGTGTAGCGCATCTTGCCGTCAAAGGCCTCATCATCCGCAGCATGATCAGTCACTGTCATGGCGTGAAGCTCGCCGGATCCAGGTTCAACTTCGTAGAGCGTCTTGCTGTGATAACCGCCAAGGTTCGGATATGTCACACTCCCGGAGAGCAGGTACACACCATTCTGTAATCCGATCGTTTCCTCGCTCTCCTCGGTGCCCATCTCAAATTCCGCAATTGCGGGCAGATCAGCAAGAACATACATCTCGTAATCTATTTTGGTGAAGCAGGTCATCATCGTTCTCTCTTCGTTCGATGATCGATCCAGATACACTTTTCCGTTTGCCTGCGTCCAGCGCTCTTTTGCACTGACCGGATAATTCTCGCTCGGATCATACCCATAATGCCCCCAGGACACGACATTTCCATCCGCATTACGGGTGTACTGCACTCTGGCGGTATAAGTCACATCGCCATTTTCATCGGTGTATTGTACATTCACCGTCACGACCTCATGTCTTTCGAGCAGTGCAAGGGGTATATTGATCCCTCGAAGATCCTCGACGGTATAATCCTCGCCATCTTTCAGCCCACAGTCGCCTCCACAGCCTGCAAGTAAGCTCGCAGCGCATAAAGCAACGGTGACGGCTCTCTTCCAGCTTTTCATGGTGTGCTCTCCTCTCTCATCTCCCACCGGTCTCAACCGCCGCTTTTTACATAGACGGTCGTGCTGCCGCCGTCCGGCCACTCGATCTCAGGGGTTTGATACTCCTGCGTCATGGCGGCGTCGTAGTAAAGCATGACGCCCTTACCACTCTCTGGGGAAAAGTACGCTGCGCTCGGCACGGTAAAGTGCTGCTCGTGCTCCTGCGCGGTGCCCGGGTCCCACACGAGCGTGATTTCATGCTTGGGAACATCGTCCGACAGCATCAGCGCGTAGAGGTCTTCCTCCGGTTCATAAGGGCGATCATAGCTGAACGTATAGCTTCCCGTGGCAAAGCAGGTGTCTTTTCCCTGCAAGTCTTTTCTGTGCCGCTCCGACTTGATCGATATCAGGTCATCGGAGGTTGGATCGACATAGAGCCATCGCAGCGAGTAGTCAGTGTCATCGTCGGTGATATAATGTTTGATTGGAAACACGAGCTGGCCGTCCTGCTCATACGGCTCTTTGACCTCCACCGTGATACCGTCACCGGCCACGGGCAAAAACGGTTCCCGCGCGGTACTTTCTTCGTACCACTCATCCGTTCCGCAGGCGATCACACTGGCAATTCGAGCGCTGCCGTCATCATTTGTTCCAGCGATAATGCACATACCGTCCGGCACTTCATCCAGGCAGACATTCAGGCTATAAATATCGTCTGCGCCGTACTCATCATAATACCAGCCGTGGCTCCAGCTTTGCAGCCGGCCTTCTTCGTCGCGCGTGTACTGGTCAGTGCTCTTGACGTCCTGACCGCCGTTGCTGCTGTCTGTGCTCTCCCGTACAATAGTCACCACCTTGTGCCGTTCAAGCAGCGCAGAGATCTTATTCCTCTCACAGATGTCTTCGTAGGTGATCTGCAGCTCGTCGGCGCTGTCGTCATCGTCAAGCCCGCAGTCGCCTCCGCAGCCTGCGAGCAGCAGCGCGGCGGCAAGTGCGAGGGCACTCATTAGTCCCCAGCGGTTCATTTTGTTTCTCCTTTCATCGTCTTCTTTCCATCTTGATTATGCGGAGCTTTTTTCGTTCCGTACATTCTCTTAGACGAGAAATTTCTCAAAAAGTTTCACCCTTATGATTTTTTTAAGAAACTTTTTTCTTTCCCGTGCGAGCTCTTGCATTTTCCGCCGATGCGGCATACAATGAGGACACATTTCACCCGGGAGGGGCGTTTTTATGAACTATATCGGCATCGACCTCGGCGGCACGAACATCAAGGGCGCACTCGTGAGCGCAGAGGGCGAGATCTTAAAGGAGCATTCTATCCCGACACGCGTCGATCTCGGCCCCGAGGCGGTCGCGGGACGCATCGGTCAGGTCATCGCGCAGCTCTCTATCGGCGAGGACACCGTCGGCGGCGTGGGCGTCGGCTGCCCCGGCACGGTGGACGACGCGAGCGGCATCGTGCGCTTTGCGGCGAACCTGAATTTTGTGAACTTCGACCTGCGAAGCGCGCTGCGCGCGCATACTGCGCTTCCCATCTACCTCGGCAACGACGCAAACGCTGCGGCGCTGGGCGAAGCGCTCTTCGGCTGCGGCAAAGGCGCGGAGAGCACCATCGTCGTCACGCTCGGCACGGGCGTGGGCGGCGGCGTGGTGCTTGGCGGCAAGCTCCTCACGGGCTACACCGGCGCCGCGAGTGAGCTTGGGCACATGGTCATCGCGGAAAACGGCGAGAAATGCACCTGCGGCAGCCGCGGCTGCTTTGAAGCTTATTCCTCCGCAACAGCCCTCATCCGCGACACAAAGCGCGCCATGGCCGCGCATCCCGAGAGTCTTCTGCATACGATCGCCGCGGAGCATGGCGGTGTGGACGGCCGCACAGCGTTTCTCGCCAAGGAGCGCGGCGACGAGGCGGGCGCGCAGGTCGTGGAAGACTATATCGAGCATCTGACCTGCGGGCTCACAAATCTTGTCAACATTTTCTTCCCCGAAGTGCTGGCCCTCTCGGGCGGCGTAGCAAATCAGGGCGACGCGCTGCTCCTGCCGCTGCGCGAAAGGGTGCGCGAGCGTTCGTTCGGCTCGCGCTATGCCGTCTCGCACACGCGCATCGAGCTCTGCACGCTCGGCTACCGCGCGGGCGTGATCGGCGCGGCGATGCTCGCGCGCGTCTGACGCAAAATTCTATTGCAAAAGCCCTCCGCAGACAGGTTCTGCGGAGGGCTTTTTTTATCGGTGCGGGACAGATCCCGCCGCGCCTTCGATGAGAAACTGTACCTCGTCCACGCCGCTGAGCGAGAGGATCGACCGCTCGATCGCCTCGAGCATCAGCGCCCGCTCGTCTTCTCTCTCCGGCAGCGCGCCGTGCGCCGGAAGGTTGAGATAACAGACGCCGTTTTCAGTGCGCGAAGAGATCACCGAAAAATCCTCCGGCAGGAGCGAAACGAGCGAACCGTCCTCCGGCCCCTGCGCAAGCGCTTCGAGCAGCGCGTTCACGCGCGTCTGCCCTTCGTAGAGGGCAAGGGTCTGCTGCTCGGCGCGCAGTTCGCCGCGCGCCGGTTCCCAGAAGTAGAGCGAAACGGTGATCGGCCGCAGGCCGCTCTCGCGGGAAGAGAGCAGCGTGTCCGCCGAAAGGAGCACCTGCGTTTCCCGATACGGGATCTCGCGCCCGTCCGCCGTGATGCTCACCGCGTTCACGTTGGGCAGCTGCGTCAGCGTCAGTGTGATGCAATAGTCCGCAAGCGACAGGTCAATGCCGGACAATCGCGCATATTGCGCGCTCAGGTCGATCTGTGCCCGGTGGCCGGATACCTTGAGCGACTTGAGCGTTGTCCCATCCGGGACGGCGGATCTGAGCGACTTGTCCTCAGGCCCCGTGAGTAGCGCCTCCATCAGGGCGCGGACGCAGTCCTCCGTTTCCATCGTATCGTCAAGAGCAAGGCGCGTCCGCTGCGCGCAGATGGCGTCTTCGCCGCCCGCGGAAGCGGGATCGCTGAGGAAATAGACTTCGTAGCCGCTCTCGTCCATCTCCTGTACGCGCTGCGCGCAGGCGCAAAGGAGCGTGAGCGCCATAGCAAGCACCGCGGCAAGAAGAATGCGTTTCTTCATCGTTCCTCCCCTCCCTCTTTGCAGCGCGGCAGGCGCACGGTGAATACTGTGCCGCCGCCCTCTCTTGCGCACACCTCGATACTGCCGCCGCGGCGGCGCGCCGTGTCGGCCGCGATGGAAAGGCCGAGGCCGGTACCGCCCGCTGCACGGGAGCGCATCTTGTCCACGCGGTAGAAGCGGTCGAAAATGCGGGGCATGTCCCCCTCCGGAATGCCGATGCCATTGTCGCTGACAGTGAGAAGGCAGTCCTTTTCATCCCCCGCGAGCAGCAGCTTCACAAAGCCGCCGGGACGGTTATACTTGATGGCGTTTTCCGTCAGGTTGTAGATGATCTCGTGAATTTCATCCTCGCTCGCAAGGGTCTGTCCCTCGCGGCGAATTTCATAGGAGAGGTCGACCTGCTTTTCCTCGGCCACAAGGCGCAGCATACGCACCACGCGCGCCATCACGGACGAGAGGTCGACGCGCTGCGCCTCGGGCAGCATGCCGCTGTCCAGACGCGTCAATCGCAGCAGATTTTCCGTGATGCGCGCCAGACGCTCGGACTCCTGCTCGATATCACCGACAAATTCGCGCACGGTCTGCGCGTCCATGTTCTCCGTCTGCAAAATGGAGTCGGAGAGAAGCCTGATGCCCGCCAGCGGCGTTTTGAGCTCGTGGCTCGCGTCCGACACGAAGCGGCGGCGAGCGTCCTCCGTCGTTTGCAACCGGTCAGCCATGTCGTTGAACTCGGCGGCGAGCTCGCTGATCTCGTCGTGCCCGCCGACCTCGGCGCGGTGGCTGTACGAGCCCTCGCGCATCTTGCGGATGGCGTCGGTCAGTACGCCGAAGCGCCGCGTCAGCACACGGGATAAGAGTACGCTGATCCCGCCGGCGAACACCAGCACGACCGCCGAAATCGTCAGGAGATTGCGCTGCAGGGACAGCAGCAGCTCCGCTTGCTCGGTGTCGTATTCGTAGGCATACACCGCGCCGATGGTCTGGCTGTGGTAGATGACCGGCGAGGCCGCGCGGCTGCGGAACGCGCCGTCGGTAAAGTCGGCATAGAAGGCGTCGTAGCCCCGCAGCGCCTGCACGATCTCGGTGTAGAGTCCGTAGCGGCCCACCGCGCCGTCCGTCTCGCGGGTGTCGTAGAGGATGCGCCCCGCGGCATCCGTGACGAGAATGCGGGAAATGCCAGTATCCTCCACCAGCGTCATCGCGGAGGCGACGTTCTCCTCGCTCAGCTCCTCCAGACCGCTCAGCGCCGTCACCATCACGCTCACGCTGCTTTGCAGCGTCGTCTGCTTGGAGCGCACGACCAGGTTTTCCGACACGATCAGAGGGTAGGTGTTCATGAAAACGAGCACCGCCGCAATGACCAGAATATAACTCAGGCCGAATTTGACCTGTAAGCTCGCACGCCGCACGGCGCTCCCCTCCTCCCATTCGTTTTCCTTCTGTGCGCCGCTCAGTCCTTGAGGTAGTAGCCCACGCCCCACTTGGTCATGATGTGCTTCGGCTCGGCGGGGTCATGCTCCAGCTTTTCGCGCAGGCGGCGGATGTGGACATCCACCGTGCGGTAGTCGCCGGCGTAGGTGTAGCCCCAGACGAGATCCATTAGATTCTCGCGCGAGTATACGCGGTGGGGATTCTTGATGAGCAGCTCCAAAATGTCGTATTCCTTCGCCGTCAGATCGACCGGCACGCCGTCGCGCAGCGCGATGCGGCGCTCGGTGTCGAGCGCGATGCCGCCGGCGGTCAGAAGCTCCGTGCGCTTTTGCGCGGTCTGTCCCGCGCGGCGCAGCAGCGCGCGGATACGCGCCTTGAGCTCTAAAATGTTGAAGGGCTTGGTGACGTAATCGTCCGCGCCGGACTCGAGGCCGATGATCTTGTCCGCGTCCTCGCTGCGGGCGGTGAGCATGATGATGGGCACCGCGGAGAATTCGCGGATGCGCATACAGGCGGTCAGCCCGTCCACCTCCGGCATCATCAGGTCCAGGATGATGAGGTCGAAGCTCTCGCTCCTGGCCAGCTCGACGGCGGCCGCGCCGTCGAAGGCGGTCTCGACCTGATAGCCCTCGTTCTCAAGGTTGAATTTGATGCCCTTGACGAGCAGCTTCTCGTCGTCCACCACTAAAATTTTCACGGCGCATCGCCTCCTGTCGTAATTTCATCGCGCATGGCGTCGAGCTTCGCGCTGCCGATGCCGCGCACCTCCAGCAGCTCGTCGAGCGTCTGAAAGTCCCCGTGCTCGGCGCGGTAGTCGAGGATCGCCTGCGCCAGCACCGGCCCGATGCCGGTAACGGTCTCCAGCTCCTCGGCGGTCGCGGTGTTGATGTTTACAAGCACGCGCACGGGCGCGACCTCCTCCGCAGCTGCGCGCTCGGTCTGTACCGTATAGTCCTCCTGCTCGGTGCGGTTCGCGCCGAAGGTCAGATACAGCACGGCGGCGAGGAAGGCCAGCGTCACGAGCGCCAGAAAGAAATATGTGCTTCCGCCTTTTTCCTGCCGCTCCATGCTTGAACTCCCTCCTTTTTTTTGCTATACTGAAGGTCGAAAACGGTCGAAGGGGCGCGCTCCGTCCGCCGCGCAGCTCATTTCGATTTTTATTGTAACATAGTATGAGGTACATTTCCATGAAAAAACGCCGTTTTTTTGCTCTTTTTTTGGTCCTCGGCCTGCTCGTCTCCCTGCTGAGCGTACCGGCCTCCGCCTTTGAGGAGATCGACGTCGATGCCCGCGCCGCCCTGCTTGTTGAGAAGGAAACGGGCGAGATCCTCTACGAAAAGAACGCCCACGAGAAGAACTACCCCGCGAGCATCACCAAACTGACGGTGGCGCTGCTGGTGCTCGAGGCGATCGACGCGGGGCAGCTCTCGCTCGACCAGCCCATCACGGCGCGCGAGAGTGCCTTCGAGGGTCTGAGCATCTACGGCAGCACCGCCGGCATCAAGGTCGGCGAGGTGCTGACGGTCGAGCAGCTTCTGCAATGTATGCTCATCGTCTCGGCGAACGAGGCGTGCAACATTCTCGCCGAGGCCGTGTGCGGCGAGGGGAACATCTCCCAGTTCGTGCAGAGGATGAACGAGCGCGCCGCCGCGCTCGGCTGCGAAAACACGCACTACGTCAACACCTCCGGCCTGCACGATCCCGACCACTACACCACCGCGTGGGACATCTATCTCATCACGCGCGCGCTGATGCCCTACGAGAAATTCATGGAGATCTGCAACTCCAAGTCCGCGGAGATCGCCGAGACCGACCACAACCAGCGCCATGTGCTCCACTCCACCAACCGCTTGATCTCCAACTGGCGCGAGCTCGGCTACCTCTACCGCGACGCGCAGGGCATCAAGACCGGCTCGACCGAGGAGGCCGGTCACTGCCTCGTTTCCTCCGCCGTGCGCGGCGACCGTCAGCTTGTGAGCGTGGTGCTCGGCGCGGAAAAGATCACCCTTGCCGACGGCAAGAGCACCCTCACCAAGAGCTTTTCCGAGACCATCCGCCTCTTTGACTACGGCTTTGACAGCTTCTCCCGCCGCGAGGTCGTCTCCGCCGACGAGCTGGTGCGCGAGGTCCCGGTCGCCCTTTCGAGCGAGGCGAACTACGTCGTCGCCCACCCCGCCGAGAGCATCACGCGGATGCTGCCCACGGAGCTGGACCTCAGCGAGCTCACGCGCGACATCACGCTGCCGGACAGCGTGGACGCCCCCATTGCCGCCGGCGACGAGCTTGGCGAAATGACCGTCTCCTACAACGGCACCGTCTACGGCACGGTCAAGCTGCTCGCGCTCAGCGATGTGTCAGCCTCGTGGCTGCTGGTCGCCAGGCGCGACGTGGCGGACTTCTTCTCCCGCACCGTCGTCAGGATCGTTCTCGTCGTCCTTGTCCTGCTCGTTCTCGCATTCATTTTCCTGCGCGGGAAAGGGCGCGGACGGCGCTACGGCAAGCGCAGCAGCGGACGCGCCGCTCCCGCCGGTTATCGCGGCCGCAGGCGCTGAGCATCGGGGAAGGCAAACTGTTAAGGTCATCAAACCGCACAAAACGGACGGGGTATCCCGTCCGTTTTCCGTTCAGCAGGGAAAATTCCGCGACACACGGACTTTTGTCCTTGATTTTTGTCCATTCCCCTGCTATACTGCATTCATCGTCAGATAAGGAGGCGCTCCTATGAAATATCTTGTTGTCATCGGTGACGGCATGGCGGACAACCCCGTCGAGGCCCTCGGCGGCAAAACGCCGCTCGAGTACGCCGACATCCCCACCATTGATTCCCTTGCCGCGCGCGGCACGGTCGGCAGCGTTGTGAACTGCCCCAAGCCGCTGCCCGCGGGCAGCGAGACCGCGATCCTCTCCATCTTCGGCTGCGACCCGCTCAAGCACTTCTCCGGCCGCTCGCCGATGGAGGCCGCCGCCATCGGGCTCAGGCTCGTTCCCGGCGACGCGGCGTTCCGCTGCAACCTCGTCGCGCTCGAGCCGGGCGATCAGCCCTATGAGGAAAAGCGCATCCTCTCCCACTCCGCCGGCTCCATCGCCGGACAGGACGCGCTCGACGTTGTCGCCGCGCTCAACAGCGATCCCGAATTTTCCGCCGCGCTCCGTGCGGCGGATATGTACATCGACCCCAGCCCCTCGTTCCGTCCGCTGGCGGTGAAGCACCATTGCGACCCGAGCGGCGTGTGCTTTATCCCGCCGCACGACCACCTCGGCGAGGTCATCGGCCCGCTGCTCCCGAGCGGGAAGGACGCGGCGCTCGCCAAGGTCTTTGCCGACCTTATGCGCCTCGCCAACCGCGTGCTGGAGCACCATCCCGTCACCGAGAAGCGCCGCGCGGAGGGCAAGCTCGGCGCGAACGGCATCTGGTTCTGGGCAGCGGGCACGGCGATGCAGCTGCCCGACTTCCGCGAGGAGTACGGCTGCGGCGGCGCGGTCATCAGCGCGGTGCCCCTGTGCCACGGCATCGGCGTGCTGCGCGGACTTGAGATGGTCGAGGTCGAGGGCGCGACCGGCGAGATCGACACCAACTTTGAGGGCAAGTTAGAGGCCACATGGGCGAGCCTTCAGAAGTACGACTTCGTCTGCCTGCACCTCGAGGCGCCCGACGAATGCACCCACAACGGCGACCTCAAGGGCAAGGTGCAGGCCATCAAATGGCTCGACAGCCGGCTTGTCAAGCCCCTCACCGAGCGTCTGGACGCGGCGCACATGGACTACCGCCTGCTGCTCCTCTCCGACCACAAAACGCTCACCGCGACGCGCGGGCACGACGGCGATCCCGTGCCGTATCTGCTCTACGACAGCCGCATCGACAGCGGGCGCGGCGGCGTGTACACCGAAAAGGCCGGCGAGAACGGTCCCTTCGTCGCGCACGGCTGCGAGCTGCTGCATCTTCTCTTTGAGCGCTGAAAAAGGAACATCGAAAAGGGTCAGCCGCCGGCTGACCCTTTTCTTATGTCTCCGCCGCGGCAGGGATCGACGGCTCCTCCCGCCGAACGCGGAGCGTTCCGTCCTCCGCGCCGATGCGGGCGGCGTCGCCCGCGTGGAGCGTTCCGCTGAG
>OLSA01003520.1_pt1 | contig 10871 bp, 9 predicted proteins | sample 1672731 | NCBI WGS metagenome assembly OLSA01 (sample SAMEA3136718, study PRJEB25190) | human gut metagenome | biome: human gut; feature: human-associated habitat; material: faeces | place: Austria | collected 2013
CTACGGACCAAAAGGCCGGGGGTTCGAATCCTCTAACGCACGCTAATAAAAAATAAGACAGTGCAAATGCACTGTCTTATTTTTTTATTCGAGTCCGGGTCGGACTCGAACGGGTTCGATCTACGCTTCGCTCCGGTCGTTGCTAAACGCGTGCCACTGGCACGCAGCAACCTCTAACGCACGTAGAACCGCTAGAAATCAAGGCTTCTAGCGGTTATTTTTTTACTTGACAAGGCTACTTGACCCTTTGGTTAGTTCCGATGGCATAGCCCCGGGAGTAATCATTAAGGAGAAGAAATTTTACATTGAATGTAATTGAGTAAAGCTCTGTCATTCCGATTGTCTTCAGAAATTGTAATGATTTCAACCTTTGGGTGATTTACAATTTCAGGCCAGAAAGATTCTGCAGGTTCCTGTAATACCCCTAAAATGGGAGTCTGCCCATCCAAAAGGTTTAAGATTTTTTTACGAAATAAAGTAGCGTCTGCTTCATGTGGACCAAGTTCATCCATAACAATTAAAGAGCAGTCAGAACACATGGAAAGAATATTGCATCCAAGAAGATCAAAGGTATCGGCAGTGTGTTCATCTGTTTTTCCGCATAAAAACAAAAGATTAGATTCGTTTGGGAATTCCTTCTCTTTTAGATGGTACATATGAACTGAATACTGATTCTTTAGATAGTCTTTTGTGCGGACAGTCAGGAATCCATCAGCGGTTTTCTTATAATCATCCAATATCTTTTGGATCAATGTAGATTTTCCAATGTGTTTTTTACCAGTTAAAAATATATGTTGAGTCATAGTAAAGTCCCATTTTATTTTATAATAGTTCCATAATTGTAACCCACGTATCATTTCTCATGAACTGTTTTGGCTGAGCTGTTTACCGGTAAACAGATAGTTCGTTCACGGCCATAGCGGTCGTGTGTAGTTATCACATCCATTTCAATATCGTAAACAGATTGTAAGGTTTCAGATGTAATGATTTCTTTGGGAGAGCCAAATCCCATAACCTTTCCGGATTTCATGAGAAGAACTTTGTTTCCCACGGAAAAGGGATGCTCAGGACTATGTGTTGACATAATAATGCAATATCCCTGGTTGGCCAGCCCTGAAATTACTTCCATGAGAAGCTGATGATTTGCATAATCCAGATTGGCGGCTGGCTCGTCCATGATGAAGATTTTTGCAGACTGACAGATTGCACGGGCAATTAAAACCAATTGCCTTTGTCCTCCGCTTAAGGAAGTATATTTCCTGTTGGCAAGAGGCAGGGCATTTACTTTCTCCAAGGCAGCAAAAGCTGCTTCCTGATCAGGCTCTTTTGGGGTTTCAAATGCGGAGAAATGAGAAGCACGCCCCATAATTACTATATCAAGAACTGTATAGGCAAATACAGGGGAATGATATTGGGGAATATATGCAATCATATTTGCCAGTGTTTTGGTTGTAAAGTCACTAATATTTTTTCCGGCTATCTTTATTTTTCCATTAGAAACAGGAAGGGAACCTAATATCATGCGGAACAGAGTGGTCTTTCCGCAACCATTAGGACCAAGCAGACAAAGCACATCACCATAGTCTGCGCTGCAGCTGATACCTTTTAAAATATCACCATTGCCGTAACCGCCAAAAACATTTTCAATTTCCAGAAGCATATAATTACGCGCGCTCCTTTCGTTTGATGATAAGATAGATAAAGAAGGGGGCGCCCATGATACTTGTGACAACGCCAAGTGGAAGTTCCATGGACAAAAGGGAACGGGAAATATCATCAACAAGTATCAGATATCCGCCGCCAAGGATCGCACTTGCAGGTATCAGCCTTCTGTAATCAACGCCAACCAGTGCACGTGCCAGATGGGGGATCATCAGCCCGACCCATCCGATCAATCCTCCAAGACAGACAGCAGCGGCGCTGAGTAATGTGGAAGCGACTATAAAAATCAGACGATATTTACGCACATTGATTCCTAAACTTTTGGCTTCTTCTTCATCCAAAGTCAGCAGATTGATCTGCCATCGAAAAATAAAAATCAGACTTAATCCAATGATCATTGGAAGAACACTCCAGGAAAAGGATTTGGTTGTGGTTTTGGTTAAGCTGCCCATAAGCCAGAAAGTAATTTGTTGGAGAACATCATTAGGGTCTGCCACATATTTGATCATTGTGACACCGGCATTGCAGAGTGACATGATCATAGTTCCGGTCAGAACAAGACTGAGAGTCTGGGAATGTGCGGATTTTCGGCTGATAAGATAGGATGCGGCTACTGCGGCTACACCACCTGCAAAAGCAGAAAGTTGAATCATCCAGTTGGAAGCTCCGTTTAAAATTGCAAGAGCAGCTCCGAGACTTGCACCGGAAGAAACTCCAAGGATATCCGGAGATACCAGTGGATTGCGAAACATTCCCTGATAGGTTGCACCTGCTACCGAGAGGGAAGCACCAATAAATAAAGCAGACAGAATACGGGGCAGACGGATATTCCAGAATATGGTAACTGCCTGGGGTAAAATATCTCCTTTAAAACCAAATTTTGATAAAAATGCATTTAGTACCTGCACTGGTGTAAGCGGATAATATCCCACCCAGAATGAGAGTACTATAATGATAAACAAAAGTACCAGCATAACCGCCAACAGCAGAACATATCGTCTTTGCCGGGCAGTAGCTGCTTTTTTTTCATTAGCTGTCAGATTCATAATCATTCATCCTTGTAACTTGACTGATCAAATTTACGGTGTTATACTCAGAAAAACCGAATTGTTTTTAAAAACTATTCGCATATACATTATAATACTTAAAAATTGTATAGTCAATTTCAATAAGCGTCAATTATGAGTAATGCGGAGAAAAGAAAGGAGAAAGTTTATGAAAAAGCACAGACAACTTTTGGCTCTGCTTATATGTCTGGTGATGTCAGTCAGTCTTTTAACAGGATATTCTGAAACGAAGGCTGCTACTGAAGAGCAGGCGCAGAGTGGGGAGCAGGATGCCACGCAGGAAACTGCTGAAACCCGTGAGATCACAGACATGGCAGGAAGAAAAGTAACGGTCCCTGCAGCAGAAAATATTGAATCTGTTTTTTCAGCAGGTCCGGTAGCTGCAATTTTTCTGTATATGGTTGCACCGGATAAGCTTCTTGGGTGGAATTATGAACTGAATGATGTTGAGAAATCTATTATTCTGGACAAATATCAGGATCTTCCTAATTTTGGAATGGGTGATGCTGTCAATTATGAAGCAGTAATTGCTGCCAATCCTACAATTGCTATTAATAGTGGAAAGATTAATGATACAATGGTTTCTGATTGCGATGCGTTATCAGAAAGCCTTGGAATTCCGGTTGTTGCAGTAGACAATGAGCTTAATAATTCTGCGGAAGCTTTTCGTTTTATGGGCGAACTTCTTGGCGTAGAAGATCATGCAGAAGAGCTTGCTCAGTATGCGGAGCAGGTATTTACTGATATTAATGCACTTTCAGATATTCCAGAAGAAAAGAAAGTCAGTGTATACTTCGGTAATGGAGAGGATTCACTGGAAACTGCACCCAGGGGATCCCAGCATGCACAGATCCTTGATGCCATCAATGCAGTCAATGTTGCAGATCTGGAATTGGGAGATGGATCTCGTGTTCAGATTTCAGCAGAACAGCTTCTTGCATGGGATCCGGATGTGATTGTTGTAAATGGTGAACCAAAGGCAGATAAAAGCGGAAATTCTGCAGCAGAAGATATCCTGAGCAATCCTGATTATGCTTCACTAAAAGCAGTACAGGACCAAAAGGTTTATGGAACTCCTAATGCACCGTTTAGCTGGGTGGATCGTCCGGCAGGACCAAATCGTCTGATCGGTATGCGATGGTTCTCAGCATTGATTTATCCGGAATATATTAAATGTGATATCAATGAAGAAATACATAAATTTTTCGATCTTTTTTATCATGTTGATCTGTCCGATGAACAGTTGGAAAATGTTCTGAAAGGAACTTTATAAAGGTTAGGCATGGACGTGGAAAAGGGCTATACAATAAATAAATGAAAAAGAAACGCTGGTTCCGGTAAATACCGGTTCCGGCGTTTCTTTTTATAATTTTCGGATCATTGCGCTTCCATGCAGATCGCATACAGGATCTGCAAACAGATGGTTTTTCAGACAGAATTCCCCGACCGCTTTTCGACATCCGGAAAACTGTGTACTGTACACATCGTGGATCAGGAGAACTCCTCCGGTGGCCAGGCGTTCATAGAACAGAGGAAGTGCGGCTGCAGTTGGAGCATAGAGATCTGCGTCCAGAGATACAAAACAAAAAGTTTCATCTGTGACATCGGAAAAGGTATCCGGAAACCATCCTTTGTGGATCACAGTACGTGTAGGATCAGGCATAACATGAAGAACAGAGTCAATATCAGTAGAAGAAAAATCACCTGTTTTGGCACGGGACAGATTACCGGAGGCTTCTATTGTGATATCCTTTTCTGAAAAGCCCTCAAAAGTATCAAAAAGATGGATTTTTCGGTCTGGAAAGGCTGCACTGATTAGGGAAGAAAATTCACCTCGAAAAACACCTAGTTCTGCAACATTTCCCGGAATATCCAATTGATAGATCTGCTCAGATAAAAGACGCATAACAGCAACCCGTGCGTCAAACATGCGAAGGACGGAGGGATCACGAAAAGGTCCGTGATAACCTAAGTTTTCCATCTGCTTTATCATAGAATTGCGCCGTTCTTCATCCAGAACTCCCAGGATGACCAGATCCGGGAGAAGTGCTGCTGCAGTATCCGGAGAACAGACTGGAATATTTCCAATATATGATCCGTGTTTATGGGGGTCATTATCAGCAAAGCACAGGAGCTGACAGGGACTGCTGAGAAGTCTTGCGGTCATTTGTCCAATTTGTCCGGCACCAAATATTACAGTTTTATATACTGATTTTGCCATCATTTTGATGTAGCCTTTCTGTCAGCGCGAACCTGGATCATCTGTCCTGTGATGGAGATGGCGATTTCAGCCGGTGTTTCTGCTTTGATCTCCAGTCCTATAGGTGAGATGATATGGTTTAAATCTTGTTCATTAATGTTGTATTCTTCAATCAGACGGCGAAATACAGCAGCTTTTTTTGCACGGCTTCCAATGACGCCTATATAACATGCAGGTGTAGCGAGAAGCTGTGCCTGTACAATGGTATCATAGGAATGTCCACGTGTCATGACGCAGCAATAATCAGCAGCTGTAATAGAAACATACTGGTCCAGATGGTTGAAATCACAAAGTATTGTTTCAACTGCTCCTGGGAAAAGAGCAGGATTTGTAAATTCCGGCCGGTCATCCAGGACAACACAGCGAAAATCAACGCTTGCAAGGATTGGGACAAGCTTTTGTGAGACATGTCCGCCGCCGAATACATAGACAGTTCCTGAGGTTCCAATCTGTTCAGAAAACAGATCATAATCTTCACTGTGATATCGGTGTGGCTTTGGAGACAAAGAAGATAATACAGAAGAAGGAACATTGGCAGTTCCGATGAGACCGCATGCAGGACTGTAAAGGCTCACACCGGAGGTGGTGAGAAGATCGCAAATCAGCCAGAAATCTTTTCGCTCTTCATAGAATTTTTCAGCAGTTTCCGTGATTTCCATAATAATCGGATCGTTATGATCAAGATACTGGAAAAAGGCCGTAACATCACCACCACAGATCATACCAATATTTTCAACATCTTTATGATTCAGCCGGAATTCATGCTCGCAGGATTCCTTTTTTTCAAGAATATCCAATGCCATACATTCAGCACGATATTCTACAGCTCCACCTCCGATGGTTCCGGAAATTCTGCCGTTTTTTCCGACCAGCATGCGGGAACCGGCACCTCTTGGTGTAGACCCTGAGGATGCTGTAACGGAAACAAGTACAAGATCGTTTCCCTCCAGGAATTGTTGTTTTATTGTCTGAAATAATGTTCTCATATAATAAAATACCTCCTAACTAAATTAAGTGATTTTTCTGCTCCAGTTGTGTACGTCTGCCCGCCTGAACTAAAGCGTGATATGGCAGAGTGATTGTATCATGTCCTGCAGTTTGCGGGCTTGTTCTAACTGCTGCTCATGAGCTTTGCGAGCTTCCGGACTTTTGCATTTACTCATGCTGTCGGCAAATCTTTTTTCTATGGTTACACGCTGTGTTTCCTGAATCAGTTTATCAGCCAGAAATACAATAGCTGCTTCATCCAGCGTGGCTTCCAACAGACCATGGTGCTGTGAAATGATCTGGCTGATCTCAGGATAACCTAACTGTAAGAAAAGTTCACCGCCTGTTTTCGCGTGATGCCTCTGAAGTCTGGCAATATCATGCAGAAGTGCGCCGGAGCGAACAAGCTTCTGGTCAAAGATATAACCATTGGATTCCAGCATATTGCATAAACAACAGGCAAGTTCAGTAACAGCATCACTGTGAGCTTGTACATGACGGGGCAGAGAAACAGCATTGCGAAGCCTGAGACATAGTCCGTCATTTAATTCAGGATGAGGCAGTATATAACTGGGATCAGAGAAAGAAATATTATTTTTTTCATTCACTTCCAGATGATAGTAAGAGCCGCAGGGCAGACGAAACTGCTGCCTGCTGTACATATCAGAATGTAATGCATGTAAATAAGAAGAGATTACATCTGTATGAGTTACCACTGCAATATCACCTTCAGAAGCGCAAAGAATCTTATGAACTGCCTGCGAAAAGCGAAAACCAGATGCAGCAGGAGTTTCTGCTCCCGGGATCGGATGATCAGGGTTATTCCCACGCGCTTTATAAATGTCCGGCCATCTCTGGCGTATTTCATCAAAAGAAAGGCCATCCCATTCTCCCAGATTTCGTTCTGACAGATCAGAAACAATGATATGTGGAAGCTCAGGTGCCATATGGCCTGCTGTCTTAACAGCTCTTAACAAAGGACTGCAGTATACCCCTGATATTTTATCGGACAATTCTTCGTTAAGAAGGACTGCCTGCAGATGTCCAAGCATGGATAGAGAGAAATCTGTCTGTCCTACACAGTAAGAATGTTCATCCGGATACTGTGGTTTTCCATGCCGGACCAGATAAAGGTTACGCATTTAAAAACCCTCCGAAACATTCTTCAAATATTTTTTTTGAACAGGAACGTGTTTCTTCTGAAAAACGGGCATATCGTTTCAGAAATTCTTCGCCGTATGGTGTCAGTTCGCTATGGCTTCCCCTTGTACCGCCCTGGCTTCTGATGATCAGAGGTTCATGAAGCTGTGATTCCAGGGTATGGATCAGGTTCCAGCTGGTAGAATAGGAAATGTGCATGCGCTCACAGGCATCGCGGACAGATCCTGTTTCATGGATCAGTGTAAGCAGCGAATAGAGTTTTTCATCAAAAAAAACTTTTTCCCGGGCTAGCTGAATATGGATTTCAGAACGGATCAGGCTCTGGTTGTGTATGCGGAGAAGTTCAGCATAATCCTCTGGTGTATCAGCATCATGAATAATACCGGGATCCTTTACATTAAGATAATACATGGGTTCCCCGCAGTTATCCACAGCACCTTTAAGTCCTGATTTTCCGTCATCACTTAGGATGGAATCAATCAGTGTGGAACGGATCAGAATGGGATGACCGGGATTGCCATTACAGACCGGAGTTACAAGGGGACGCCCCAGAGAGAGCATTTGAGTGACTGTCTGGGCTGTGAACAGCGGAACATCAACAGGTGTAAAGAGTACCGTATCCACTTTGTCTTTCAGATACTCAAGTCCGATTCGGACAGAATCAAACATATGAGTGTTTGCATAGTTCTCATTTCGAAGAAAGACTACATTATTGGAAGCCAGGTGGCATTCCAGAACATCTGCATGATATCCGGTTACCACTACTACTTTGGAGATTCCGGCCTGCCGGAAATTATTGATCACGCGCTGTGCGATGGAAATGGAGCCAAGCTGAAGCATGGGTTTAAAGTCTACCATTCGTGATGATTTCCCCGCAGCCACGATGAGGGCGCCTGTCTGCATTTAGATACCTCCTTCTTTCAATGATATTATACAAATTTGATATTATTATAACATATAAAAGAATAAAAATAGTTAAAATTTTAAATAAAACAAAATAAAATTGTCTGCAATATATAAAATAGCCAACTATTAATTATTTGTAATTTGTATAATTGTGCAAAATTATGGTAGTATGGATATATAAAATAACATGGACAGGAGAACTTTTTTATGGATAAGATTTTTGAGATTACCGCAAAAGAAGTTACTGTACAGGTAAAAGATGAGCGTACAGGGGTTGTATATAGCCGGACGCTTCCCATCGATTATTATGAGAATGCAAATGTTTTAAAGCTCAGCGGTGAGAATCTGGACGGGAGCAGCTCTTCCATTGTTTTCTATTCCGCCAGAGGAATAGAGAGACTGAAAGATCTGACAGGCAGGGGAGCTGACCATGATTCGTGCGGAACACATAAGCCTGAAGATCAGTAAGATTGAAATGAATTTTTTTAAAAGGAGGAATGGGACATGATTAAAAAGACATTGAAGATTAATGGTGTTGAGAGAATACTTATTCTTGATAAGGATGAGACACTGGCGCAGGTGCTCCGTGATCACCTTCTTCTTACAGGATGTAAGATTGGCTGCGGTGAAGGTCACTGTGGAGCCTGTAATGTTATTATGAACGGAAAAGTCACAAGATCCTGTATCTACAAGATGAGCCGTGTTCCCGATCATGCAGAGATCACAACCATTGAAGGTGTGGGAACACTTTCTGATATGCATCCAATCCAGGTTGCATGGATGGCATATGGATGCGCACAGTGCGGTTTCTGTTCACCGGGATTTATTATTTCAGCAAAAGTGCTTCTGGACAATAATCCAAGTCCTACCCGTGAGGAGGTAAGAGACTGGTTTAACAAACAGCGTAATCTCTGCCGTTGTACAGGCTATAAGCCGCTGATCGATGCTACTATGGCTGCAGCAGCAGTTATGCGCGGCGAGATGACAAAGGAAGACCTTGTGTTCAAACAGACAGGTGATTCTATTGTTGGAACAAATTATATCCGTCCGTCAGCAGCACAGAAGGTAACAGGTACCTGGGATTTTGGTGCAGATGATGCATTAAAGATGCCATCAGGAACACTTCGCCTTGCTCTTACACAGGCAAAGGTTTCTCATGCAAATATTCTCAATATTGACACAGCAGAAGCAGAGAGTATGCCTGGTGTTGTTCGTGTTATCACAGCAAAAGATATTAAGGCAGCAGGCGGAACCAATAAGATCAATGGTCTTGTAATGCTTCCAAAACACAACAAGACAGACGGTTTCGAACGTCCTGTACTTTGCGATGAAAAAATCTTCCAGTTTGGTGATGCGATTGCCATCGTAGCTGCTGATACAGAAGAGCATGCAAGGGCAGCAGCAGAAGCAGTTAAAGTTGAGATCGAAGAGCTTCCTGCATATATGAATGCAATGGATGCCATCGCACCGGATGCGGCAGAGATTCATCCCGGTATTCCGAACGCATTCTTTGAGACAAACTGTATCAAGGGTCCTGATTTTGACTGGGACAGCATTCCGGATTCACAGCAGGTTGAGATCGAATCTTACTGTTCACGTCAGCCTCATCTTCATCTTGAGCCGGACTGCGGTTATGGTTACATTGACGAAGACGGTATGATAACTGTTCATTCCAAATCCATTGGTATCCATCTGCATATGCCTATGATCGCTGATGGTATCGGTGTGCCAATGGAGAACTTACGAATTGTTCAGAACCATGCAGGAGGAACCTTTGGTTACAAGTTCTCTCCTACAAATGAGGCTCTGATCGGCGCTGCTGTTAAGATCCTTGAACGTCCTGTGTCTCTGGTATTTAATCAGTTCCAGAATATTACTTATACAGGAAAGAGATCCCCTGCATTTATGAATATCAAGCTTGCAGCAGATGAAAATGGTAAGCTTCTTGCACTCTGGGGCAATAACTATGTGGATCATGGTCCATACTCAGAATTCGGTGATCTGCTTACAATGAGACTTTCCCAGTTTACAGGTGCAGGCTATGGAATCAATTCTATCCGTAACAAATCTACAACAGTGTTTACAAACCATGCATGGGGTTCAGCATTCCGTGCTTACGGATCTCCTCAGTCTTATATGGGATCTGAGATTGCGATAGATGTTCTGGCTGCAAAGATGGGAATCGACCCCTTCGATATCCGTGAAATGAACTGTTACAAAGAATCAGAAGGCAGTACGATCCCTACAGGTTATCCGCCTGAAGTATACTGTGAAGAAGAACTGTTCAAGACAGCTCGTCCACTGTATGAAGCAGCTAAGAAACGTGTGGCTGAAAAGAATGCAGCTTCTGATGGCAAGATCAAATATGGTATCGGTGTATCTCTCGGTGTATATGGCTGTGGTCTTGATGGTGTTGATACATCAAACGCATTTGCAGAGCTGAATCCGGATGGAACAGTTACAATGTATGCTGCATGGGAAGATCACGGACAGGGCGCTGATATGGGGGTTCTTGTATCATCACATGAAACACTTCGTCAGGCAGGAATCAGACCGGAACAGATCAAACTTGTTATGAATGATACCAAGACATGTCCTAATGCAGGTCCTGCAGGTGGATCACGTTCACAGGTTATGTCAGGTAATGCATGTCGTCTGGCAGCAGAAAACCTTGTGGCAGCCATGAAGAAAGAAGACGGAACCTTCCGTACTTATGATGAGATGGTGGCTGAGGGTCTTGCAACAAAATATGAAGGTAACTGGGTGACAACCTTCTGTGCAGATCATCCGATCGATCAGGATACAGCACAGGGTGATCCGTTTGCAAC
>OLSA01003523.1_pt1 | contig 10867 bp, 9 predicted proteins | sample 1672731 | NCBI WGS metagenome assembly OLSA01 (sample SAMEA3136718, study PRJEB25190) | human gut metagenome | biome: human gut; feature: human-associated habitat; material: faeces | place: Austria | collected 2013
AGATTGATTACTTCCCGTTCGATATCAACGAGACTATTGAACCGGTTTATGTAGAACTTCCGGGCTGGAAAACCGATATGACTAAGATTCACACAGAAAAAGAATTTCCCCAGAAGTTCAATGATTATATCGCATTTTTGGAAAAAGAATTACAAGTACCTATCCAAATTGTATCGGTGGGACCGGATCGTGAACAAACGATTATCCTCTCCAATAAATAATAACTAACCTAACCTCTATCTACTATGGCAAAGATTAAACCATTCAAGGGAATACGTCCTCCGAAAGATTTCGTCGAGCAGGTGGCCTCACGGCCTTATGATGTTCTCAATTCAGAAGAAGCGCGCCAAGAAGCTGATGGCAATGAAAAATCGCTCTACCATATTATTAAACCTGAGATCGATTTCGTTTCCGGTACGGACGAACATAGCCCAGAAGTTTATCAAAAAGCGGTAGAGAACTTTAATATGTTCCAAGAGAAAGGTTGGTTGGTACAAGATAACAAAGAACATTATTACATCTACGCTCAAACCATGAACGGACATACTCAATATGGATTGGTCGTAGGTGCATGTGTCGAAGACTATATGTCGGGAGCAATTAAAAAGCACGAACTTACTCGGCGAGATAAAGAGGAAGACCGTATGAAACATGTGCGTATCAATAATGCCAACATCGAACCGGTATTCTTCGCTTATCCTGATAATACAGAACTCGATGCAATCATCAAACAAGAAACTTCTGTTTCTCCTGAATATGATTTTGTAGCTCCCGATGGATTCGGACACCATTTTTGGGTAATCGACAACGATAAAACAATAGCTCGAATTACAGAACTATTTGCACAAATTCCCAATTTATATATTGCTGACGGACATCACCGAACGGCTGCGGCCGCCCTAGTAGGGAATGAAAAAGCACGGCAAAATCCCAATCATCGCGGTGACGAAGAATACAATTACTTCTTAGCTGTCTGCTTTCCAGCATCTCAATTACAGATTATCGATTATAACCGAGTTGTAAAAGACCTGAACGGACTTACCCCTCATGAATTTCTTGAAAAACTAAAAGAAAATTTCATTGTCGAAGAAAAAGGAGTGCAAATATATAAACCGAAAAAGCTACATAATTTTTCTCTATATATAGATGGAAAATGGTATTCCTTAACGGCAAAAGAAGGTACATACGACGATAACGATCCCATAGGAATACTCGATGTAACTATATCTTCCGACCTAATTCTCAGGGATATTTTGGGTATAAAAGATTTACGTTCGGACAAACGAATCGATTTCGTCGGAGGAATCCGGGGACTCGAAGAATTGCAACACAGAGTCGACAGCGGTGAAATGAAAATGGCTTTGGCTCTATATCCGGTATCGATGAAACAACTGATGGACATAGCGGATACGGGTAACATAATGCCACCCAAAACAACATGGTTCGAACCTAAATTAAGATCTGGGCTGATTATTCATAAATTGGAGTGAGAAGACTGGTCTATTCCCACACTTAGCGGTTCTTTGATATAATATTATTTAACAAAGAACTGCTATATTATTTTTTATCTCATGCAGCAAAAAAGGGTTTGATTACATCTATTTAATGTAGAAGTAACTCAGGCCGAGTAAATCGGTATGAATGAAAAAGAGCTGATAGAAGCTTGTAAAAACAACGACGTTCGAGCGCAGAAGTTACTTTACGAAACTTTTGCTCGTAAAATGATGTCAGTGTGTTTGCGTTATGCCGATAATCGAGAAATGGCAGAAGACTTTTTGCAAGACGGATTTATCAAAGTTTTTTCTTCCATACGGAGTTACAGTTACGAAGGTTCTTTTGAAGGATGGATGCGGCGTATTTTTGTCAATACGGCATTAGAGGCTTTACGCAAAAACGATCTGTTAAGAAACGGAGTCGAGTTAAATGCGTTAGAACCACAGCAAGAGGCCGACTACTCTGCCGTAGAAAAAATCTCGGCCGATGAATTGATGGAACTCATCGCGCAACTACCTCCGGCTTTCGGACGGTTTTCAATATGTTTGCTATCGAAGGCTATTCACATAGAGAAATAGCCGAGACTTTAAACATCAATGAAAGTACTTCGAGATCGCAGTATACACGGGCAAAAAGATTGCTGCAAAAATGGATTAAAGAATTAAAGTAAACAGGTATTGATAACAATCTATTAATGATAGACGATCAGAATTTCGAAAAAGCAATACGCACCAAACTGGTACAACATGAATCCGACGTTCCGGATGCCATGTGGTCGGGTATTGAGTCGAGATTGCTTAAAAGAGTACCCAATAAAGTACCCCTCTATCGTCGTATCATGTGGTATTCGGCCGCTGCAATCGTTATGGGTGTTATCGTTACGATGGCTTTATGGCAATATCCGGATAAAGAAATATCCGCACCTCTCGCTGTTAATGAGGATTACACAGCTCCCACAATAACACAACCTTCTATTTCAAATCTTCATTCAAGTATTGAATCTCCTTCGGTAGAGACACCCAAATTTTTACCGGTTTCATCGCATCAGTCTCAGAGTCAAACAAAGCAAGAAACTCAAACAGACTCAAAAATTGAAATCGTCGAAACGAATAAAATGAATGAATCCCAAGTAGAAAACAGATCTAACAATACAAAATCAGAACAATACGATTCACAATCCTATCGGAAAAAGTTAGAAGATTTCGAAAATGACGGCAAAAAACTGAAAGAGGCCGATCTTGCAATTACCGAACCGATGAAAAAGGGTAAAAGCAATGGGCTAAAATTCGGACTTATGGCATCCAATGCGACCTCTGGAAACAGTAAGAATCCGGCAAAAGCTATTCGCACGAGAAATCCGCTAATGATGATGTCGGCAAGAAGGAATCCAGTTTATGAATTTGACCACAAGATGCCATTATCTGTGGGAGCCACAGTTTCCAAAAGTTTGGCAAAAAATTGGGAGTTAGAATCAGGTATAATATACACTTATTTATACTCCAAATATCATTCAACCAACGGAAACGGTAGTCAAGAATTACATTATTTAGGTATTCCCATAGATATTATATATCGATTTGCCCGAGTGAAACGAGCATCTTTTTATGCTTCTGCGGGAGGAAAGGTTGATTTTTACCTTACCGGACAGCAAAAAGACGAAGGACACGACGAAGGAATTTCCGGGTCTGGGTATAAAAAGCTCGAACATGAAAATGTACAATTCTCTGTACAGGCCAAATTGGGAGCGGCTCTCACACTGTATAAGCAAACGGAACTTTATTTGGAGCCTCATATCGCATATTATATCGAGAATAATTCGAGTATACACAATATATGGAAAGATAAACCTTTCAACTTTGGATTAACGTTGGGAATAAGAACTGGCTTTTAAACGAACAACATTTATAAACTAAGAACAAAAAAATAATGAACACATTGAAACTTGTATCTATTCTAATTTTGCTCTGTGGCGTTTTATCATTTTCCGGCTGTTTAGGCGACGGCGGAAATACCTTATCTGTATACTCTACGGGCAGTATCTATAAAACTTCGACAGGAACTTCCTATATGTTTATAGACCGAGCCGGTATATCTGCGACAAGTGCAGAATTACAAAGTGAAAACTTAGAATTAGGCGACAGAATATTAGCTACCACAACCATCGATTTCGATAATCAGGGAACCCAATTGGCGCAAGGTATATACAATGCCACGATTGCAGGGGTACATAAATTCGATTGTAAAAACTATACATTCGATAATTCTATATCCTCTTTCGCTAGTGACACATTGCCCACACTATATGGTGTAGAGCCTTTCCTAAGCTATCGCAAAGACGACACGATATTGACTTTTGCATATGTCAAACATGATGTAGAAAACGGTGATCCGAGTTCTTTGAAGCTAGTCCAACCTAAATTATACAATCCAGAAGCTAAAACAGATACACTCTTTCTCATATATGAAAAAGGGAATATCAAAGATAGCAAAAGCTCGGACTATATTTCTTTCAAATTACCTCAATATCCGAGTGACACAGATATTAACGTCGTTGTAAGATACAATGCCGAAAGTTCCAATTTATCGACCAATAACGGCGACGGAACCAGTAAACTATTTTCTATAACATATAACAGACCTTCGACACTAAACTAATTCTATAAAGAACTTTTATTTTTGATGTTTATAATTTCAGACGGGGTGTCCGTGAGGATACCTCTTTCTTTTTATAAAAATGGAAGCATTTCTATCGATTTCACTCATTGCAATAATTACAAAATAATATTATCTTTGTTTCCTTATAATACTCATAAAAAACGATGAAAAAACTTTTTTTCTTTGCTATCGCCCTGCTATGGACAGGGTTCAGCTCTTTCTCGAAAACTCTTTCTTTGCAAGGAGAGTTTATAAATTCCTCGCACCGATACATTCAATACATAGGTCGTATCAGCCATAAAACTCCGGATGCTATTCGTTTCAATTATCCCGGAGTTCAAATACGGGCTTCATTCCGGGGTACATCTCTAAAAATGTATGCCAAGCCCATGAGTGGATTTTTTATGGTAAAGATCGACAACGCTGCCCCTTTCAAAATTTCATTCAATTCCCCCTCCGACTCGATCGTTACCCTTGCCACAGCACTAAACGATACGGTTCATACTGTGACTATCATGAATGTAATAGAGGCTTTCCATCGTCAACCGGAATTCAAAGGCTTTTTGCTTGACAAAGGGAAAAACTTGGTATTCCCGCCTAATCTTCCACAACGCAAAATCGAATTTATCGGTAATTCTATCACATGCGGATATGGAATAGAGAGTGTTGAAGCCACCGATCCCTTTACCGAAGAAACGGAAAATCACTATTACACCTACGCTGCAATCACTGCCCGAAACCTCCATGCCCAACATTTTGCAATAGCTCGCAGTGGAATAGGTATCTACCGAAATTATAACGGGCCACGTGAAGGCAGTCCAGACTGTATGCCTGCCATGTATAATCAAACTCTTTTCAATGATTCCTCCGAAATTTGGGACTTCTCCCGATATATCCCAGACGTCGTATGCATAAACCTCGGTACAAACGATACCAGCACGCCCGGTTATGATACGGATCGTTTGTATAATGCCTATCTCGCTTTCCATAAAACAGTACGCAATAATTATCCAAAAGCCAAAATCGTGTGGCTTACAGGCTGTATGCTTCATGGCGAGTCGTTGTCTTTGGTTAAAAATACGCTCGACCGACTCTCCGATACACTTCACAAAGCCGGAGACCTCGAAGTATATCGTTTCGATATGACTCCCCAAACCGGAGAATTAGGATACGGAGCAAGTTGGCATCCCAGCCTTTTACAACAACAACGAATGGCTGACGAACTGACTCCATTTCTCCGTAAGTTAATGAGCTGGACAGATTAACCATCTTCAACAAAAAACATTACGGAAGGCGGACTCAAAATAAAACGGATCTATTTTGAGCCAAGCTATATTCTGTAAAAGTCAAATATAAAAAAGCCCAGAAAGATTGAGGTCTTTCTGGGCTTTTTTATATGTTGGGTAGAACTATCTTAACGAAACAAGTCCGTGTGGTCTGCAATATACCAATCGTACATCTTTTGTACCCCCTCCTCTATCTCGATTTTATGATGCCACCCCAAAGCATGTAGTTTGGAAACATCGGTCAATTTACGCATGGTCCCGTCCGGTTTATCGGCATTGAACCGAATCTCTCCTTCATAACCGACAACTTCCCGTATCCGGTGAGCCAAAGCAGCTATGGTTATTTCTTTACCTGTTCCGATATTGATATGGCAATTCCTTACTTCCGGGTTATCACCTTTCACATCAGAGAAATCGACATGTTCGAGAATATATACCGAAGCATCGGCCATCTCCTCGCTCCACAAAAACTCACGTAACGGTTTCCCGGTCCCCCACAATTCCACATAATCGGGATAAATACCATACTTACTCAACACCGTGAGAATAGCTCCTGTCGTGGCGGTTCCGTCGATACCCTCCACTGGCCGCAACGATAAATCTTTACGAACAGCGCCCCAATCGTCCATCATTAAACATTTTCCCAAATGTATTTTACGAATCATAGCAGGCAACACATGGCTTCGCTCCAAATGGAAATTATCGTTAGGACCATAGAGGTTAGTAGGCATTACAGCAATATAGTTGGTTCCATATTGCAAATTAAAACTTTCACACATTTTCAAACCGGCAATCTTGGCAATCGCATACGGCTCGTTCGTATATTCCAACGGAGAAGTTAACAATGCATCCTCTTTCATCGGCTGTCGAGCATCACGCGGATAAATGCAAGTACTGCCCAAGAACAACAATTTCTTTACTCCATGTCTGAAACTTTCACCGATGACATTCTGCTGTATTTGCAAGTTTTGATAGATAAAATCTGCCCGATAGATACTGTTTGCCATAATCCCCCCAACATGAGCGGCCGCCAAAATCACATACTCCGGCTGCTCTTCGTCAAAGAATCTCTTCACAGCAACCCCGTCGAGCAAATCCAATTCTTTATGAGAACGACCTATCAAATGGGTGTAACCCTTTTCCTGCAAATTCTTCCAAATAGCCGATCCCACCAATCCGTGATGCCCAGCTACATATATTTTGGCACTCTTTTCCATACCGATTCTTTTCTTATTTAACAATACCCTTTTCCAGATATTCAGCCAAGTTCATGCGAATCTCGTCTCCGGCTCTCTCGACCGCCACTTTCGCCATGTCGGCATCGACCATAATCTTCACCAATTCTTCAAAAGAGGTCTTCATGGGATTCCACCCCAACTCTTTCTTTGCTTTCGTCGGGTCACCCCACAAATTCACCACATCGGTAGGACGATAAAAATCAGGAGAGACCTCGACAACGACCTTTCCGGTCGCCCGATCTATACCATTTTCATTCTCCCCTTCGCCTACGAAATCCAATTCTATACCTACATGATGGAATGCCAACTGACAAAACTCCCGTACCGAATGCTGTACCCCGGTAGCAATCACAAAATCCTCCGGTTTATCATTCTGTAAAATAAGCCACATGCACTCTACATAATCCTTGGCATATCCCCAATCTCGCAACGACGAAAGATTTCCCAAATAGAGCTTCTCTTGTTTCCCTTGTGCAATACGAGCGGCGGCCAATGTAATCTTACGAGTCACGAAAGTCTCCCCTCGACGTTCCGATTCATGGTTAAACAAGATACCCGAACAGCAAAACATATTATAAGCCTCACGATACTCTTTGACAATCCAAAATCCATAGAGCTTGGCCACTGCATAAGGGCTGTACGGGTGGAATGGAGTCTGTTCGTTTTGTGGAACTTGTTCTACCTTACCATACAACTCCGATGTCGAAGCCTGATAAATGCGACAAGTTTCGGCCAAACCACATTGGCGGACGGCTTCAAGAATGCGAAGCACACCGGTGGCATCTACATCGGCTGTAAATTCCGGGGCATCGAATGACACTTGTACATGGCTTTGAGCTGCCAAATTATATATTTCATCGGGCCTTACTTTCCCGACCACCTGAATCAGACTCATCGAGTCTCCTAAATCGGCATAATGCAAATGGAAATGAGGTCGCCCTTCCAAATGGGCTATACGTTCACGATAGTCTACCGAAGACCGACGAATCGTTCCGTGCACTTCATATCCTTTTTCCAATAAAAATTCTGCAAGAAATGATCCATCTTGCCCGGTAATACCGGTAATTAGCGCTGTTTTCATAACTGTATTTATTCGCTTTTATTGATTATTTCATCTATTTATAATGTCACCATAAAAATATAGCCGAATGCAAAAAACGAGCTTATTCGAGTTCCTTACCGAAGCAATTCCTTCATTTTACAAATATAGCGAAAGGTGAGAGCAGAGACAAATGTAGTATCAAATTTTCAAATTCGGCACTACCGGCCTACTTCTTCGAATCAATCACTCGGTTTTTCCCGCCAATTTTTTACGTTTTCGCTTGCGATTCCACTCTTGATAAAGCAATTTAGGCAGAGATTCCACAATCATCGAGCAACGCCCTATTTGCTTTTTCGGTTCGCAATAAATTCGGTGCAAAAATTCCAAATGAGCCCGCACCATCCAATAAGGAGCCCTGTTCACATCGGTTCCGCTATAAAATTTGAATGCCGCTCCCACTGCGATCATCACCCCTCGTTTCAAATAGGGTTTTAATTTGCTCATAAATATCTCTTGCTTGGGAGCACCCAATGCAATCCAAATAATCTCGGAGCCATCTTTTTCCAACATCTCGGCAATAGCCGGATAGTCAAACTCTTCAACTCTCTTATAAGGTAATGAGTAAAACCACATGTTTGCAATTCGTGGATCTATCTCCGACAAGTTATTTTGCAGCCCGTTTAAAGTCGCTTGCGTCGTTCCAAGAAAAGCCATTTTATATCGCTTCATATGGACAATATCCATAAAAATCTCGCTTCCGCAATACTGGTGACGTTCTATACCATAAATCCATCGCAAATACAAGGGTACATAACCACTATCACAAATAGAGAACATCGCTCCATCTACAACCTGTCTGTAATCCGGGTCCCGGTTTACCGTACTTAAAATAACCCCGTCCGAGACACATATATATCCCGGCTTCCCCAATAACAACGCTTCGTCGATAGCCTGTAAAACAGCTCGTTTATCAAACTCATACCTGATATTGAAATAATTCTCCATAAAAATTGATATATAAAGTGACTGTCGGAACTCCCCTATCCCGACTATAAAACAATCTTACCCGCTTGTTTGATTTCAGACCGAGCCCATCGATGACTTATTTACTCGGTTTGTAAATGTATTACTCTACTTGAAATATAATCCCTCGTTATTCCCTATCTACTCCACCGTTCCGAATCTTTTTCACACCATTCTCCCTCCCCCCAAAACGGGAATCACAGAAACAGAGAAATATTTACTGAAACAATACACCTCTTGTTTACGATTCAAAAGTCCCGGCTTCTCGTAATTTCACTAAGAAGAAAATAAAAAAAATTAAAACTGTACAAATTTTTACATCAATCTTTTCACCAAACAGAATGTACCCTCTTTCACCCAAGCCAATACGAATGAGCTAATAAACAATATGGGAACAATAACAAAGAAATAGATCCCAAATTGCGACTGATTCACAAAATAGTGTTCCATGAAATAGGGATAAACCATTGCGTCGAACAGATAACAACATAGATACATATCGAGAGACAAAAGCGAAATCTTTGTCAAACTTTTACGCAATACCGGTAATTTGAAATCGGTCTGATAAAACAGCAGAAAAAATGCCAAAGCAATAACCGTTCCAAATACACCCCACGGGCCTCCCGCAATTTGAATAAGCGTATGATTATGTACGAACAATGAATTAAATACAGGATTTATCAGACACAATAACAAAATCACAATCCACAACTTCCAACTTTCAAACCGTGGTTTATACTCATGAATATAAGAGCCGGCAAAGAAAAATGTCAACGGATAGCACGAAGCCCAGAATCCGGGAACCCAATGTAGTCCATACCGATTCAACAAATCGGGCAATGCCGTCATCGCATACAATGTCAATATCAAAATCTGTTTCTGCCACCGAGTAGGTATTGCTTTATACAACATATTCAAGAACGGTGTCAAGAGGAACAATCCTATCCACATCTCGATATACCATGCATATGGTATAGCCGAAAAATCGAATATCTTCAAAATCCATTTTGCCCAAGTCAAATCCTCTTGTAAATAATATTTACGAAACAAAATCGTAAGGAGCGAAAACAGAAAATAAGAAGCCAGTACCCGAATACAGCCTTTATAATACCGTTTCGATACCGTTTTATTGATATTCAAATAACCGGTCAACAGAAGAAATAACGGAACTCCCGTCATAAATAACGGAATGGACATTGCCTGCAAAAACATCGAAAAGCCTCCAAAATCTGTATTTTTAAATGGAGTATTCAAGACAAAAAAATGGCCTGCTATCACAAATAATATCGCACAGCTTCGAACTAAATCCAGCCCTATTATTCGATTTTGGCACGATTTTTGCCCCCCCCTAAATTGTTCTTGCATAATTGTTTCATATTAAATTTAATAATTTTTAACCAATCCAATTATCAATCTTTGTAACTAATTTATTTGTATATTCGTCCCAATTGATTTTAAGAACCAAACGCTCTACTGGATTGGTAATAAACATCCGTAACTTATCTATTAAAATACAGGCCATCATAATAGTCAAGGCCAAAAATACAAGATATAATGACAATAACCAACCATTATTAACTATCTCCTGTAAATGAGCGATAAATGGCCACAAATATTCACGAACAACAGCATTACAATGAAGTAAATAGATAGCCAACGCAGAAGAAGCCAACCAATTAATGCTCTTAGATTGAAATGAAAATGTTCGAAATATCATAAAAAGAAGAACTGCACCTAGCACTACGAATGGACTGTTATAAGGCACAGATAATAACGATATCCATTCCAAATCTATTTTAACTTTCAATATGACAATACCAATTCCAGCAATAATCAATGAATTGATTATATATAACAAGATCAATTTTATCCTATACATTTTTAAATTGGGCATATATAATGCAATAAACTGACCTATCAAATACAAAAACATAAAATTAATTGTATTATATCCTGTTGAATTCAAACTACTTTTCCATAAATAGCCAAAATAGAATGTAATTACAGACCATAATAATAGAATTATTATATATCTTCTTTTTGATACACTTTTTATAGCATTTAACATTGGAGCAAAAAAGAATAATAATATATAACATTCTATAAACCACCATTTGGAATGAGAAAAA
>OLSA01003547.1_pt1 | contig 10803 bp, 9 predicted proteins | sample 1672731 | NCBI WGS metagenome assembly OLSA01 (sample SAMEA3136718, study PRJEB25190) | human gut metagenome | biome: human gut; feature: human-associated habitat; material: faeces | place: Austria | collected 2013
TACCTTCTGGTAAGACCAGACCCGCAGGTCATCTGGAACACGAAAAAAGAAAATCCGGGCTGGAAAAAGAAAAACGGTCATTATCACAGAAGCAGCAAGGGCGGCGGAGAATGGGAGTTTTTCCATCTGCCGGAGCAGTGGGAGATCAACTATAAAGACCTGACCTTCCGCCTGAAACCGTTCAGCTTCAAACACACCGGCCTTTTCCCGGAGCAGGCAACGAACTGGGACTGGTTCGGCGATCTGATCCGCCGTGCCAACCGCCCGATTAAAGTGCTGAACCTGTTCGCCTACACGGGAGGCGCAACGCTCGCAGCGGCCGCAGCAGGCGCAAGCGTCACACATGTCGATGCATCCAAAGGCATGGTCAACTGGGCAAAAGAGAACGCTGCCGTGTCCGGCCTTTCGGACAAGCCGATCCGCTGGCTTGTGGATGACTGCACCAAATTTGTCGAGCGCGAGATCCGCAGAGGCAACCACTACGACGCGATCATCATGGACCCGCCGTCCTACGGAAGAGGACCAAAGGGCGAGATCTGGAAAATCGAGGAGTCGATTCATCCGTTCATCAAGCTCTGCACGCAGCTCTTAAGCGATGACCCGCTGTTCTTCCTTGTGAATTCTTACACGACAGGACTTGCACCGGCTGTCCTGACGTACATGATTTCCCTGGAATTAAAACAGTACAAAGGCCACGTAGAAGCACAGGAAATCGGCCTTCCGGTCAAGTCGACCGGCCTTGTTCTGCCGTGCGGTGCATCGGGAAGATGGCAGTCTGACAACGTTTAAAACATCTTTTGGCAGCGGACGTATGTCCGTCATACGAAAAACATTTGGCTGAAATTGCAGGAAATGAAGTATAAAACTGCAAAAAGTGGGATAAAATGCTGAAAAGTGTATAAAACATGCAAGTTCTCCTTGACAGAAACTCATGATCTGGTAAAATGGTCTTTAGTTGAGCAAGAAACCTGAAAAACGGGTAAGGAAAGTACAAGGGAGGACGTTTCATGAAACCGTATATCGAATGGACCAAAGAAGAATTAGTTGCCGAGAAAGCCAGACTGGAGCAGGAATTTGCAGAGGTAAAAGCAAAAGGCCTCAATCTGAATATTTCCAGAGGAAAACCTGCAGCAGCCCAGTTAGATCTCACGGAAGGAATGCTTACCGTTCTCTCGAAAAATGAAGACACCTTCGCAGAAGATGGAACCGACTGCCGGAACTACGGCGTGCTGACCGGTATTCCGGAAGCAAGAAAACTGATCGGAGATATCTGTGAGGTTCCGGCGGAAAACGTCATCGTTTACGGAAACGCCAGCCTTACCATTATGTTTGATACCGTAGCACGTTCGTTCCTGAAGGGCGTTGCAGGCTGCACTCCGTGGAACAAGCTGGACAAAGTAAAATTCCTCTGTCCGGTACCGGGCTATGACCGTCACTTCGGTGTAACCGAGTACTTCGGCGTTGAGATGATCAATGTTCAGATGACGCCGGAAGGACCGGACATGGACATGGTAGAAAAACTCGTTGCAGAAGATGACGCCATCAAGGGAATCTGGTGTGTACCGAAATACTCCAACCCGCAGGGCTACACCTACTCCGATGAGACCGTCAGAAGATTTGCAAACCTGAAACCGGCAGCCAAAGACTTCCGTATTTTCTGGGATAATGCATACATTATCCATCACCTGTATGATGACAGACAGGATCACCTGCTGAACATCATCGAGGAGTGCGAGAAAGCCGGAAATCCGGATATGGTCTATGAGTTCGTATCCACTTCGAAAGTAAGCTATCCGGGAGCCGGAATTGCAGCTCTCATTTCTTCTGAGGCAAACCTCAAAGAGGCACAGGAGTACATGAACTTCCAGATCATCGGTCATGATAAACTGAATCAGCTGCGCCATGTAAAATTCTTCCAGAACCTGGACGGCGTGATGAATCAGATGAAAAAGCATGCTGAGATCTTAAGACCGAAATTCGAGGCAATTCTGCAGGTAATGGATCAGGAGCTGAGCGGCCTTGGCATCGCTTCCTGGACAAAACCGAACGGTGGATACTTCATCTCCTTCGATGCGATGGAGGGATGCGCAAAGAAGATCGTTGCAAAGGCAAAAGAGGCCGGTCTTACCATGACAGGCGCGGGCGCAACGTATCCATATCACAACGATCCGCAGGATTCCAACATCCGTATTGCACCGTCCTTCCCGACACCGGAAGAGCTGGAAATCGCAGGTCAGGTATTCGTGCTGAGTGTCAAACTGGTCAGCGTGGATAAGATTCTGGAAAGCAAATAACAGATAAGTAAAAATACAAAAGCCGGATTCTCCCGGGGGACACAGTTTTTGTGAACTCTGGTGTGGGAGTTCCGGCTTTTTTCTATTAGAAAGTTAAAAAGAAATTTTCTATGGGACAGAAAGGAAAAACATGAAAAAGAAAGTAATAGGAATTGCCGCAGGAATCATACTCCTTGCGGCCGCAGGCGGTTACGCGGGCGTGGGGCATTACTATGCATCCCACTTTTTCCCGAAAACCGCGATCAACGGACTGAACTGCGCAGGGCTGACCGCAGAGCAGGTCAAAGAGGAAATTCAGAAGCACATTGTGGATTATACACTCAGCATTACCGAGCGCGGTGGAAAAACAGAGACATTAAGCGGCACGGAGATCGGCCTCACGTATGTGGACGACCACGCGGTGGAAAAACTGCTGGAGTCCCAGAATACTCTTGCATGGCCTGCATTCTATTGGAAAGAGAAAGAAAACCAGGTGGCGGCGGACTCTGTCTATGACAAAGAAATGGTGCAGGAAAAACTGCAGACGATGGAAGGGTTTCAGGAAGAACAGCAGGAAGCGCCGACGGATGCGTATCTGACGGATGACGGAACCTCGTACGTCATTGTGCCGGAAACAGAGGGCGAGCAGGTGGACTATGAGAAGGCGGAGCAGGCTGTCATCGAGGCGCTGGATGCCGGAGCGGCGAGCGTGGATCTGGAAGAAAAAGATGTTTACCGGAAACCGGACATTACGCAGGATGATGAAGCACTGAATGGGAAAATGGCGGAACTGAACCACCTGACAGCGGCGCGGATCACGTATGCAATCGGTGAAAACAGCTATGCCATAGACCGGGCGACCTTACAGAGCTGGCTCGTACAGGGGGAGGATGGAACCTACACGATTTCGCAGGACGAAGCGGCAGCTTTTGTGCGCCATATGGCGTATGAGACGGACACCTTCGGGCTGGCGCATACCTTCAAAACGAGTCTTGGCGCGACCATTAACCTGAATGCGGGCGGCGATTACGGCTGGTGCATCGACAAGGAGGAGACGACGCAGGCACTTCTGCAGGCGATCGAGGACGAAACACAGGGAAATCTCGACCCGGTTTACCTCTATACGGCCAATGACCGCTCGGCCAATGATATCGGAAATACATACGTCGAGGTGTGCATTTCCCAGCAGAAAATGTGGTGCTACAAGGATGGCGTTCTGGTGACGGAAACACCGGTCACAACGGGCAATCATGCGACGGGCTATGACACTCCGGCAGGCAGTGTCTGGGCGGTGGATGCGAAAAAAAGTGACTGTGATTTCAAGCTCTATCCGAGCCATGTCATGTTCTGGCTTCCGTTTAACGGCGACGTCGGAATCCACGATGCGAGCTGGCGTACCGAGTACGGCGGGGACATCTATCTGACGAACGGATCCCACGGATGTGTGAATACCCCATACACAGAAGCAGAAAAAGTGTTCAATGCTATTGAAATTGGTGACCCGGTTATCGTATACTATAGCCTGGATGATGTAACCGGGCCGCAGCCTACACAGAAAAACAGCCTGTAGGAAAAACGCTTAAGCATCACAGCAGAAGCACACCAAATAAAGGAGATTTTGATAGATGAAAATAGTAGTATTAGCTGGAGGAACCAGCACGGAACGTTCGGTATCCATTACATCGGGAACTATGGTCTGCAAGGCACTCCGCGAGAAAAACCATCAGGCAGTTCTGGTAGACGTTTTTTGCGGTATCGATGTGAAGGGGAACCTGGAAGATGTATTTGCAGAGGAGGCGTACGATATAGACAAAGCGGCAGAATATATGCACAGCTTTGATGCAGGATTAAACGAAATGATCGAATCCCGCCGCAGATTTTTCGGACCGAACGTACTGGAGCTCTGCGAGGCAGCGGATGTTGTTTTCCTTGCCCTGCATGGCGCAAACGGAGAGGACGGAAAGGTACAGGCTACGTTCGATCTGCTCGGCATTCCGTATACCGGAACGGGCTATTTAAGCAGCGCCCTCGCAATGGACAAATCCATCACAAAACAGTTCTTCCGTGCACACCATGTGCCGACCCCGAACGGCGTGACCCTGAAAAAAGGCCAGGAGAGCGAGCCTTTGTCCGGCTTTGGCCTGGAGCTTCCGGTTGTCGTAAAACCGTGCTGCGGCGGTTCCAGTGTCGGTGTCTATATTGCACACACGAACGAAGAATACTGGCAGGCTATGAAGGATGCTTTCTCCTACGAACCGGAGGTTGTCGTTGAGGAGTATATCGAGGGAAGAGAGTTCTCCGTTGGCGTGGTAGACGGAAAGGCTTACCCGATCATCGAGATCGCACCGATCGAAGGCTTCTATGATTATACGAACAAATACAAAGCAGGATCCACCGTTGAGACGTGCCCTGCTGTGCTGACCGAGGAACAGACGAAAGAAATGCAGAAGCACGCAGAGGACGGAGCAGCTGCCCTTGGCATCGAAAATTACTGCCGTCTTGATTTTATGATGCGCAAAGACGGAAGAATGTACTGCCTCGAGGCAAACACCCTCCCGGGCATGACGCCGACGAGCCTTCTGCCGCAGGAGGCGCAGGTACTCGGCATTTCCTATCCGGAGCTGTGCGAGCTGCTGATTCAGCTTTCGCTCAGAAAAAGAGGTAAAAACGAATGAAAAATATGACACTTGCGCACATCGCAGAGGTGTGCGGCGGAACATACTTCGGACCGGAAGAAAAGAAAACAGAGGAAGTCACCGATATTGTGACGGACAGCCGGAAGGCGGGAGAGGGAAGCCTCTTTGTCGCGATCCCGGGTGAGCGTGTGGACGGCCACAGATTTATTCCGAATGTGGCGTCTAAGGGTGCACTTGCCGTGATTTCCGAGCAGAAACTCGAAACACCGCCGTGTCCGTATATCCTCGTGAAGGATTCCATGGAAGCTATCAAGGCGATGGCGGAATACTATATGCAGCAGCTTGATATCCCGGTTGTCGGCATCACGGGAAGCGTTGGAAAAACAAGCACGAAAGAGACGATTGCGTCTGTGCTGGCGCAGAAATACCGTGTGCTGAAGACAGATGCGAACTTCAACAATGAGCTGGGACTGTCGCTTACCGTTTTCCGCCTGCGTGCGGAGGATGAGATGGCGGTTCTCGAGATGGGAATCGATGATTTTGGCCAGATGCACCGTCTGGCGAAGATCGCACGTCCGGAGACGGCGGTGATCACGAATATCGGCTGGTGCCATCTGGAAAACCTGAAGACGAGAGACGGTATTTTACAGGCGAAAACAGAGATCTTTGATCATCTGCGTGAGAATGGCCACATTATCATCAACGGGGACGACGACAAGCTCTCCACCGTTGGAACCGTTCACGGTATCGAGCCGGTTCACTTCGGACTGGATGCAACGAATGAATATTATGCCGATGAGATCGAGAGCCAGGGCTTCCGCGGCATTTCCTGCCGGATCCATACGCCGCAGGGCGAGTTTACAGCACTGATCCCGATCCCGGGCCGCCATATGGTCTACAATGCGCTGGCCGGAACCGCAGTCGGATGCACGTACGGACTGACCCTGGAGCAGATCAAACAGGGAATTGAGACACTGCAGTCGGTGAGCGGAAGATTCCACATCATCGAGACGGGAAGATATACCGTTGTCGATGACTGCTACAACGCAAACCCGACTTCCGTTATGGCAAGTATTGACACACTTGTAAATTTCAGCGGCAGAACCGTTGCAATTCTCGGCGATATGAAAGAACTCGGCACAAACGAACTTGAAATGCACCGCACAACAGGCGAACACGCAAAAGAAAAAGGCGTTGACCTTGTAATTGCAGTCGGCCCGCTTGCCAAAGCACTTGCCGAGGGCAGCGGCGGAAAGTGGTATGCAGACATAGACTCTCTCCTACCCGACCTAAAAAGCCTGCTCAAAAAAGGTGATACAGTTTTGGTAAAAGCCTCACACTCAATGCAGTTTGAAAGAATCGTTGCATTTTTGAAAGGTTGAAAATAGGCAATCATTTTGTATATAAATAGATTTAGGTCAAACCTTTAAAAATGTTGACCTTACTTTTATAATTGTTAAAAAGTGCTTAGCTAATTCTCAATTTACCCCAACTTTCGATAAAGCCTAAAATTCACTGACAAAAAACGGTCATTCGCAAACTTTATGCGAATGACCGTAATTTTGTTTATGCTTTATTTAATGAAATGATACGCTGTAATTCTGTTACATCGCTTATATCAATTTTGCCGTTTCCGTCAACATCTGCAAGCTTTAACTGTGTATCGGTGAAATCAGCGTTTTTAGATACATACATCTGAAGTTCTGTAATATCAAGAATATCTACAGCACCGTTCATATTAATATCACCGTGCTCGTAGTTGTTTCCGTTATCAAGCGGCTTGTCCCTAAGATATTTACAATAATCAAGAGCTACCCAACCCTTTACATTTTTATAAGTTGTATAACCCCATGTGTAACCGCCGGACTGTTTTACATCTGTAACATAAAGCTCTGTACCGTTTTTAATCTGATAAACAGTTTTTGATGAAGTTGTTGCGCTCTCTCTCATATTAAGATAATCGCTTACTTCAACCTCGTAAACACCTGTTTTGTATGTAATGGTATCGTTACCGTTATCATCTTTGTTATTGTTGTTCTTACCAAAGTCGCCAAGGTAAATAAAGCCTTGGAAATTCCAACCTGATTCACCCATTGCAGGGTCATTAACATCTGCATATGTAAGATAGAAGTTTTCCCAACCCCACGCAGAGTTTGAAAATGTAACAGTACCGTTCTCTACCTTTTCAACAACGGCAACATGACCGCCTGTTTCGCCGTTTCTGTAATATTCCCAACAAGCAACAGCGCCGACTTTCGGAGTCTGACCTCTGCTGTAGCCGTCGTTGTAGTCATACCACTCGTAAGCGTCATAGTGACAAAGTCCGGGATCTCTGCCAAGAATTTCGTATGCTCTGCCGTAAGCATAAGCTGTGCAGTTTGGCATACCATAGCCGTATTGGTAATAAATATTTTTATTGCTGTAATAATAATCATTGCTGTATGACGGTGCATCAAGTCTTGGTGTAAAAGACGATGACGCATTAGCAATCATTGAATACGAAAATACTGTGGTAAAAAGTAATGCACAAACTAAGAACATTGCCGGAATTCTTTTGAGTTTTTTAAAAAACAATTTAAATCTTCCTTTCTGTCAATTATGTTTACATTTCTGTTTATCAAAGAATATTTTACCACAAAGCTCCGCAAAAGACAATATTTTTTTAATAATGTTGTAATTATTTGTAATCTTTGTAAAAGTCATTAAAGCAGGCTCTTGATATTTTGGCAGTATTGATATATAATAAAAACCAATAGTAGCATAAAACAAAATGCTGACAAATGGTCGAGAAATCGAAAAAAGCGTCTGTTTTACTTATATTTTTAGCTTTTGTGCAATCGGAAGTGTTAATATGAAGGTTAATGTCGGTGACAGAGTTGAAATGAAAAAACCGCACCCGTGCGGTTGCAAGGAATTTGAAATATTAAGGATTGGAATGGATTTTAAGATCCGTTGTACAAACTGCGGCAGAGAAGTTATGGTGCCACGAAATAAAATCGAAAAGAATATTAAAAAAATTTTAACCGATAAGGAAAAATAATATGTTTGAAAAAATAGAAATTTTTGATAAAAGATACTCCGAACTTTCGCAAAAACTTTACGAACCGTCTGTTGCGGCAGATCCGGAGCAATATCAGAAAACAATGAAAGAGCTTAAGTCTATTGAAGAAATAGTGCTTACTTACCGAGAGTACAAACAGGCGGTAAAATCTCAAGACGAAAGCATTGAAATTCTTGAAGAGAGCGGCGACAGCGACTTAAAGGAACTTGCACAGCTTGAACTTGACGAGGCAAAACAGAACATAGAGAAGCTTTCGGAAAAGCTTAAGATTTTGCTTTTGCCGAAAGACCCAAATGATGAACGAAACGTTATTGTGGAAATTCGTGGCGGAGCAGGCGGCGAAGAGTCGGCACTGTTCAGTGCGGTGCTTTTCAGAATGTACAGTATGTATGCCGAGAAAAAGGGTTATAAAGTAGAAATAGTAAACGCAAACGAAACCGAGCTCGGCGGCTATAAAGAAATTTCTTTTATGATTGAGGGCGAGGGTGCTTACTCACGCTTTAAATACGAAAGCGGTGTACACCGTGTTCAGCGTGTGCCCGAAACCGAAAGCCAGGGCAGAGTGCATACTTCTACCACAACCGTTGCCGTTCTTCCCGAGGCGGAAGATGTGGAGCTTGAAATTGACCCTAAAGATTTGAAAATAGATACTTTCCGTTCAAGCGGCGCAGGCGGTCAGCATATCAACAAAACAAGTTCGGCTATCCGTATTACTCATTTGCCGACAGGTACGGTTGTTGAGTGTCAGGACGAAAGAAGTCAGTACAAAAACAAAGATAAAGCGCTCAAGGTGCTCAAGAGCCGACTTTTAAAAGAAAAGCAGGATAAGCAGGCGAGTGAAATTGCCGCTAACCGTAAGTCACAGGTCGGCACGGGCGACAGAAGTGAAAGAATTAGAACCTACAACTATCCGCAGGGCAGACTGACCGACCACAGAATCGGACTTACGCTTTACAAACTTGAGGATATATTAAACGGAAATCTTGATGAAGTTATAGACGCTCTTGTTACCGCAGACAGAGCAGAAAAACTCAAAGAAAGTATGGAAAATTCATAAGCAAGGTGACAATATGCAAACATTATTGCTCGACAGTACACAGGAAAATATAAATAAAGCAGGAGAAATCCTAAGAAACGGCGGACTTGTAGGTATGCCGACCGAAACCGTTTACGGACTTGCGGCAGACGCTTTGAACGGTAAAGCCGTTGCCAAAATTTTTAAGGCAAAAGGCAGACCGATGGATAATCCGCTGATTGTTCATATTGCGGAGTTTGGGGATATTGAAAAATTCGGTCTTGTCGCCGAAATTCCCCAAAAGGCAAAAATTCTTGCCGAAAAATTTATGCCGGGCCCTCTTACAATTATAATGAAAAAATCGGAGATTATTCCTGACGAAGTATCGGCAGGTCTTGAAACCGTTGCAATTCGCTGTCCGTCACACCCTGTTGCAAGAGCGCTCATTAAGGCGGCAAATACACCGCTCGCTGCGCCGTCCGCAAACATTTCGGGTTCTCCGAGTCCTACAACCGCAACCCATGTTATGAATGATATGAACGGTAAGATTGAGGCAATTATTGACGGCGGTGCAAGTGAAGTCGGCGTTGAAAGTACGGTTATCACTCTTGCGGGCGAAGTTCCTTGCCTGTTAAGACCGGGCGGAATCACCCTTGAACAATTGAGAGATACAATCGGAGAAGTCGAACTTAACAAGGCGGTACTCGACAAACTTGACCCTAATCAAAAGGCGGCAAGCCCGGGTATGAAGTACAAGCATTATTCGCCGAAAGCGAGAGTTATACTTCTTAAAGGCACAGACGAAGAATATATTAATTATGTGAACAGCAAGGATGACGGCAAAACCGCCGCACTTTGTTGTGATGAAGATATTGCGCAGCTTAAGGTAAAAACATTTTCGCTCGGCAAAAGGCAAGACTATGCACAGCAGGCGCACAGACTTTTTGATATGCTGAGAGAGGTTGACGAGGTCGGCGGAATTGACACCGCTTACTCAAGACTTCCGTCCTGCGATGGCGTAGGTATGGCACTGTATAACAGGCTTATCAGAGCCGCCGGCTATGAGGTGATTGACCTTGAAAAAATATAAAATATTAGGACTTACAGGGCAGACGGGCGCAGGCAAAAGCACTGTATCAAAAGTTTTTGCAAAAAACGGCACAGCGGTAATAAATGCCGATGAGCTTGTTGCGGAACTTTATATGCCCGACTCGGTATGTCTTAAGATACTTTCGGCTGAATTTGGCAGTGACATTATTTTGCCGGACAAAAATCTTGACCGAAAGAAACTTGCTCAAAGGGCATTTGCAACAAAAGAAAAAACCGCCGTTCTCGGCAAACTTATCCACCCGTTTGTACTTTCCCTTTTCCTTGAAAAGGCGGAAAAACTTGTCAACAACGATAAAAAATTCATTGTATTTGACGCACCGCAGCTTTTTGAGAGTAAAGCAAATGTAATTTGCGATTATATCATAAGCGTTACGGCTGATGAAAACATACGCAAACAGCGCATAATGCAGCGTGACGGAATTTCGGAAGAAATGGCGGAAAGTCGTATAAACGCTCAACTTTCCGAAAACTATTTTAAAGATAATTCGGACTTTATTCTTGAAAACAACGGCACAAAGCAAGAACTCATCGACAAAGCCGAGGGGCTATTCGGATACATACGGCAGGTGATTTAATGGCGGCAAATTCCCGATACAAAAAGAAATCCAAAAAGAAGGGAAAAAATTTTATTGTTGGCGGTTGCATAGTTTTAACGGCGGTCTTGCTTGCACTGTTTGTATTTAATTACTATGACAACGCAAAAAAACA